>WNFF01016570.1_pt1 | contig 14577 bp, 9 predicted proteins | sample 5400441 | NCBI WGS metagenome assembly WNFF01 (sample SAMN13153345, study PRJNA577476) | soil metagenome | isolation source: 120 cm saprolite under Douglas fir tree site 2 hole 3 replicate 1 | place: USA:California | collected 2015-04-18 | reverse complement strand
AGCGTCGATGCAGCCTCGCGCCGACAGCATGACGCCCTTCGACGCGCCGGTTGTTCCCGAGGTGTAGAGGATAATCGAGATGTCAGAACCTTCACCCTGCCGGATGATGTCATCGATCTGCCCGCCAAGCGTCGTGTCGGCCGCAAGCGCGGCGCGACCGTCTTCGATGACATCGTGGATTGCGATCAATCGGCTGTGATCGTAGTCGCGGAGTCCACGCGGCGCGTCATAAACAATCTTGTGGAGATGCGACACCCGGTCGGATACAGACAAAACCTTATCGACCTGCTCCTGATCTTGCGCGGCGACAAACTTCACATCGGCATGAGCGAGGACATAGGCAAGCTCGTCAGCCACCGCATCCGAATAGACCGGAACCGGAATCGCGCGCAGCGCCTGCGCTGCCATCACGGTCCAGTAGAGCTTCGGCCGGTTGGAACCGACGATGGCGATCGTGTCTCCTGGCTGCAAGCCAAGTCGCTGCAAGCCCGTGGCATAAGCACGTACGATCTCGGTGACCTGGGTCCAGGTCCACGTCTGCCAGATGCCAAGATCCTTATGCCGAAACGCAGGACGACTGCTAAACTGCGAGGCATTTCGCAGAAGCAACTTGGGGAACGTATCAAACGATCCGCCAACGACCACGTCGGTCTCCGTCCCAAAAACCGGCACGTTGGTTCGCGCCTGCTTATGGTGACCCGCGCCCTTCAGGCAGCAGCCATGCGAGTTCCGCATGCTTCACTTCACAATACAAGGGATCGTAAGTCCCACAAGTCCCGGCTTTACCGACCGGACCCGGTTGGGTGGGTATATGGGTGGGTATAAGAGAAAGCAGGCGACCGACGGTAACGGCTACGTCTCGAACCAGACCGGCATTGCAACGATTGCCCGGCGAATGTCCGGCTGCGTGATCCTATCCAACGCGGTCAATCGCAACTCGATGGTCGAGGGCGTGCGCAAGTCAGGGACGGAGAAGCACGACGGCACAACCGACGTGCTCGCCAAGGCGCGGATCGATGTCTGGGAGCGGCTCGACCTGCCGCCCGAGGACCGGGCGCTCGCGCAGATGAGCGCGTAGCGACGCTCCAAGCCGAGACCACGACCACGCCCGTCGACGGCGTGGTGCAGCAGCTCGCCGTGCAGACCATTGGCGGCGTGGTCACGCCGGCGCAGGCGCTGCTCGTGGTGGTGCCGCTCAAGAGCCATCTCGAGGTGGAGGCCATGGTTTCCAACCGCGACACCGGCTTCGTGTCTCCGGGCAGGACGCGGAGATCAAGGTCGATACCTTCAACTTCACGCGCTATGGCCTGCTCCACGGCCGCGTGCTCAACGTCTCAACCGACGCCAAAAGCTGCCTAGGTTCGCGGATGAATACAACTATTATGTTATTGAAATTATTACATAATACCTGATTTTAGATTGTTCACTGTAGGCGCAAAGCTAAAATGTCAGCACTGAGCAAAGTTGGAATGTCAGTCTTCTCCCTCCTGGTGGTGAGGTTTGGAGGCTGCGGATCCGATGGGTGTGGTGCTGATGAGCAAGCGAGAGCTGAATCGGATCGATGTACTGGCGCGGCTCGATGGCAGTCGGCCCGCCCGCCGGGGCCGTCGCCGCTCCGATAGCGGCGTCTACGCAGCGACGGCCCCGGCTACTTCAGAAGCTGCCGAATGACATTTTAACTTTGCAGAGCAAGAGACATCTCAACTTGGTTGCAACATTCACCTGTCACGGAACTTCCCTTTAGCGAGGCGGCCTGGACGCAACCTTGCGTGGGTGATGTTCCAGCGCTCCTCCGAGAGGATCTATCGGCTTCAGCAGCACCGTGCCGGGCCAAGCGGGTCAAGACGTGTAACGCGCAACGCCCTTGCCGGTGTAGCTGCCCGTGACGGAGAATTCGCTCTCGAAGGTGACGGCGAGCGACAAGCTGCTCAGGCCACTTCAGCTCGGCGGACGCCGCCGCTGACAACGAACGATGCCCCCGGCACCGCCCGGCATTTGGCGGCGCTGGATCGGTCCGGGTTGGAGTCGTGCAACCGCTGACGCCCAACGCGTCGGACGCCAAAAGATACATCAAAGAGCTATGGTTTGGCGTCTTGCAATGGCCTAAAATGTGGCAATGAGCCCCCAATTACGGAGCTTGAACATAGCGAGATCATCTATGTCCTCACAAAGGAGGATAAACCATGGAGCAGAGAAACGTAGACCGCAGAAGCTTTCTCAATAACCTCGGCGTGACGGTCGGCGCTGCCGCGGCAGCAACCGCGATGCCGGCCATTACCCCTGCATCGGCGCAAGCTCCCGCTGCGCCGAAAGGAAAAATTCCCGATACGCCTCTCAAGTTCGGTCACATGACCTTCTTGACCGGCCCCGGAGCGGTGCTCGGCGAACCTTCACTTAAGGGCCACATCCTGGCGGCCGAGGAAATCAACGCGCAGGGCGGCATTCTCGGCAAGCGCAAGATCGAGACGATCACCGCCGACGAGGCAGCCGGCACTGACGCCAACGTGAAAGAGCTTCGCCGTATGAAGCTCTCCGAAAAGATCGACATGTTTACCGGCGTCATATCGAGCGGCAACACGCCAGCGCTCGGCCCGGTCGCCGAAGAACTTGCAGTGCTGACGATTTTTGTCGACGGCTGCACCGATTTTCTGTGGGACAAGGCGGTGCCGAACCCGAAATTTGCGTTCCGCATTACCAACATCCAATCAGCGGACGGTGTCACTTGCGCGGTGGCAGCGGCGCAGGCCTGGCCTCAGGCAAAGCGGATCGCGCACATTCATCCGGACTACAGCTATGGCCGCAATGCCTTCGACCATTTCGGCCTCGCGTTCAGCAAGCTTGTGCCCGGCACCCAGGTCGTCTCGGAAGGCTGGCCGAAGCTCGGCACCACCGACTTCACCGCTCACATCACCAAGGCGATGTCGTCAAATCCCGACCTGATCGTTTCGTCGGTCTGGGGCGGCGACTATGTGGCAATGTACAAACAGGCCTTGCGTTACGGGATGTTCAATAGTGCGAAGTTTGCGAGCACGATCGCTTTTGGCGTTGCGCCGCATGCAATCGGCAAAGATCATCCGGAAGGCGTGATCGCGGGCGTGCACGCGAACTATTACTTCACCTTCCCGCCGGGAAATCGTTGGCCGGCTAACAAGACATTCGTCGAGAAGTACTACAAGCGCTGGAACGAGTATCCGAACTTCCAATCGGATGGTGCGTATCACACGCTCCATATGTACAAGACGGCGGTCGAGAAGGCGAACAGGCTTACAGGTGGCTGGCCGGAGGATGAGGCGGTCATCAGCCAGCTTGAAGGCATGTATTTCGAGACGGCGGCCGGTGATCTCTATATCCGTCCGGATAATCACCAGGGCTACAAGGACGCGGTGACGGGCTTCAGCAAGAACGTGGCCGAATACCCGTTCCAGATCCTGGATCCAAATCGGATGATCACAATTCCGATCCGAAATATCACGGCGCCTCCGCGCTGGCCGAAGCCGGGCAATGGTCACAACGATCCGACGGCCACTTATAATTGGATCAAAGAAACTTGGCCGCAGGTCGCCTGAGCTCACCAATCGAGATGGCCATGCCTTTTCTGGAAGGCATGGCCGCGTTCGGGGTGGGGTCTTGATCGAGCGGCCGGCGACTCGAACTCCACTTTCGCGTTGTGCGGCCGCAGTGAGATCCTGCGGGCCCTGCGGTGATCTCGGTGGAGCAGAACATGTCTCTGCGCGCAGCTTCGCCTCGGGCGCGAATAGGCGGCCAAGCGCTGGGGTTGTTGTGTGCGGTGGTTATTGCGTCGCCATCCGCGCAGGCGGACCACGAGATATCTTATTATCCCTCGTTCTACCCGCAGGAAATCCGCCTCGAGCCGCTCGATCCGGAAGCGGCGGCTCGCGAGTTTGTCAGCAAGACTGATCCGCTACACGCTTATGTGGGCACCGCGCCACGCTTTTCCGGCCAGATTCCCGAACACCTCAAGTCGGTCGAGTCGCTTAAGTCGCTGATCACCGTCAGCGTCAATCCGCAGTCATCGCGGCTTCAGAACCGCGAGGCGCGCTGCCACGCCATCGGACAGGCCGCCGTTGCACTAGCCGCGCAACCTGACGTCGTTATACATCCGTATCCGATCACGCCCTTTCACGCCGATTATCTCGGCCACGCAGATCGGGTGTCTCCGAGCAAGGCCAGGCGCGAACCAATCGAAGCGGCCGCACCGACGTTTCGCGCCGGCGCCGATTTGTCCCTGCTCTCGCCGCAGGCCCACGTCCAGGCAACCGACTGGGATGTTAGTCTCGATGAGATTTCGGTAAGCGCATTGCTGATCAAAGCCGGTATCGGCTTCAATGATTGGCCAGCGCCACCTTGGACAAAAGAAGGATGGTTCCAGGCCTACCAGCTGCTTCGCCCAGCCATCAGCCAAGCGAGCGACCGAGAACAGGCCGATGAACTCTATGAGCGCCTCACCCATAACGAGTTCAGAGATCGCATCGAACAGCTCAACCTCGAGCGCCGGTTGCTGGCAGCATTGATCGGCAGTTGCGAGCGCGCTGTGGTCGGTTATCGGCTGCGGCAGGAATTCTACACTGACGACTTTTCCAACGGCATTGAAAATATAGCCGCAGATTCGCAGTCTGGTTTGAATTCGGCCGTCTTCCTGAGGACGGTCAAGCTTAAGGATTTCCTCTGGAATGGCTGGCTGCGCATTGGTGTCTATCCGCGTGCGACCGCAGCCTGGAACCCGATCGCTGGCTTCACCGATGCGGCCGGTCGTTTGGTGTGGTCAACCGTCGGCGACAACGCCTTCCTGCCAATTCCCTATAATAGCCGATGGGTAAAGAACCGCGCTGAAATCCGCACCGCGGACGAGTCCAGTATCAAGCGGTCGGTTCGCGTTCCCGACGATGCGCTGATGCCGCAATCCATAACCGGCAAACTTGGCCCGGTCGGGTCGGGCCGAGGCGCGACGGCGAAAGTGCTGTATCGCGTGTCGGCCTCGACATTCAGCGACGATACGGACGCGAGCGGCTGCGCGGCGTGAAGGTCATCCGCGTGGAGCAAACCACGCGGTCGGTCGCTGATCTGACCTTCACCTATCGCAGCCCGATTATCGAGGTTTATCTCGATAACCTAACTTTCGACGAACAGCAGAATGCCCTAATCGCTCCACCCTGGAGTTCGGTGCCCTGGCACGTGCTTGCGTTGATGGAGGCGGCGGTCGAGCGCGGCGTCGCAGCGTTCTCGCGCGGCGAAGCTGAGCGGCGTGGCCTGCCGTGGCTCGACCTCGTCCGCGATCCAGCGCAATTGAATACATTCCGCGCGCTGATCAAGGAATTTGCGCAAACCGGCTATCGGCCAGCAGCGCTCGAATTGCTGGTCGGCCCCGAGACAGCGAAGGCCCGATGGCAGCTTCTCGACAAGTTCGTTGAAGCCAACGGTCATTTGCTGGTGACCAACGGACCCTACCGGCTAAAGGCCTGGTCGCCCGACGTGTTCGTTTTCGAAGTCGTGCGGGAATTCACTTATCCCGTCGGCCTCGGCACGTTCGACGGCTTTACCTATCCGGCGCGCGCACTCATCAGCGGAATAGAGCGCGCAGGCAATCTCGTTCAGGTCGCCGCTGACGCCGAGTTCGCCGTCAAGCAGCAACGCGACCATCGCCTCGTCCGCGCGCCGCTGCAGCGTGACACTCTGCGCGGCACACGGCCCATTCGACCGGAATCGCACTATGTCGTCATTGACCAGGACGGCCGGGTAGCTGACACCGGAAGCTTGGTGCGGCAACCAGACAATCGCTTTGCGGTATCTCTGCCGGCCACGCTTCAGTCCGGCGGCTATACGTTGTTCACGGCGATCTTTCTCGACGGAAATACGATCAGTCCGGAAATCGGACGCATCGAACTGCGGAATAGCGGGACAACTGACAAGGCTGGGCGAACTGGGGATGCAAAGGGCGAGGAGGGGAAACCGTGACGATCTTCGTCATCCAGATTCTCAACTCGTTTTTTTATGCGGCCGTCCTGTTTCTTATCGCCGCGGGGTTAAGTCTCATCTACGGCGTCATGCGCATCGTGAACCTGGCGCATGGGGCGCTCTACGCGCTGGGCGCCTATGTGTCCGCCTGGATTGTCGGCAGTGCGCTCGGCCGCGCGCTGGAAGGAAATCTCGGCTTGGCCGGAATGCTTCTCCTCCTTCCGCTCGGCGCTATTGCTATCGCGGCCGTCGGCGCGCTGATCGAGCCCACCCTACTCCGCCCGCTCTATCGACGATCGGAGGAATACCACTTGCTCGTTACATTCGGCCTGCTCATGATCCTCGAAGACGTGATGAAGCTCCTGTTCGGCCGCACGCCACTATCGGCCGGCGCGATCATGGATCGGATGGGCAGCATCCCCGTTGGCCGCCTGATCTATCCCACTTACAATCTGTTCGTCGTCGCGGTTGGGCTTGGCGCCGCCATCGGATTGTGGGCTTTTATCTACCGCACCAAGTTTGGAGTTATCCTGCGCGCCACCTCACAGGATCGACGCATGGCTGCGGCGCTCGGTATCAATGTCAGTCGCGTCTATGTGCAAGCCTTCGCCATCGGCTGCTTCATGGCCGGCCTCGGCGGTGCAGTGGTGGTACCGGCGCAGGCGGCCGTCCTTGGAATGGGTATTGACGTGCTTATTCTGGCCTTCGTTGTCGTCGTGATCGGTGGGCTCGGGAGCTTGCAAGGAGCGCTCGTCGGCGCGTTGATCGTCAGCTTCGTGCGCACCGCCGGCATTCAGTTTTTCCCCGAGATTGAACTCGCAGTTCTCTACCTGATTGCAGCCGCGGTCCTGCTCGTCCGTCCCACTGGCTTGTTCGGAAGGGCATGACGATGGCGATAGCAGCAGACCCTGGCACCTCGATTTGGCGGATCACCGTCGCTTCCGCGATCATTCTCCTCATCCTTGCGATCCTGCCGCAGCTCGTCGATCCCTATCAAACGGTGCTACTGACCTACGGTTTGATCATGGCCATTGCGGCGCTCGGCTTCAATCTGCTGCTTGGCTACACCGGCCTTTTGTCATTTGGCCATTCCGCTTATTTCGGCACCGGCGCCTATACAGTGGCCTTCATCGCGCGAGATCTCGGCGCGCGCTCTATGGAACTATACATCGTCGGCGGGATGCTTAGCACGCTGATCATTGCGTCGATTTTCGGATTCGTCTGCGTGCGGCACACACGCATTTTCTTCGGCATCCTGACGCTCGCGTTGTCACAAGTTCTCTGGAGCCTTGCCTTCAAGTTCTTCTGGGTGACGGGCGGCACCGACGGCATTCGGGTCGCCTATACCAATCTCACGCTGGTCGGCGGCCTCATCGACTTCAAGGGTGCGGGCTCGTTCCAGCGTTTCATCTATGCATACTATTATTATGTGCTCGTGCTGTTTGCCATCTCCACGGTCATTCTATGGGTGATCGCGCATTCGCCGTTCGGCAAGGCGCTGCAAGCGATCCGTGACAACGAAACGCGCGCGCAGTTCGTCGGCATCTCGGTACGGCGCTATCGCTGGATCGCTTTCATGATTTCCGGCATCTTTACGGGACTTGCCGGAATCCTGTGGGTTCCGCTCAACGGTCTCACCACGCCCGACATTCTCTATTGGCCATTCTCCGGCGAGATCGTGTTCATGACCGTGCTGGGCGGATTCCGTTCTTTCACTGGCCCGATCGTCGGCGCGATGGCGTTCAACTACCTGAAGACCTACGCGATCGCCAGCACCGAATATTGGCAGCTCTTGCTTGGCCTGGTGCTTGTGATTCTGGTCATGGCGCTACCAGCCGGGATCGTTGGAACGACCTCGCGGCTCGCTGCAAAGTTCGGGAGATGGACGAAATGACTCTCCTGGAGACCGTCAACCTGAAGAAATATTTCGGCGACACGCACGCTGTCGATGATGTCAACCTGACCATTGCAGAGGGCGAGTTCGTTTCCGTGGTCGGCCCCAATGGAGCTGGAAAGACTTCGCTCTGCAACGTCGTCAGCGCTTATCTCGCTCCCGATTCCGGCAAGATTATTTTCAAGGGTAGCGACGTGACCCACTCATCCGTGACCGAGCGAGTAAAAGCCGGCATCGCGCGCAGCTTCCAGTTGGTTAACCTGTTCGATGATCTGACGGCCTTCGACAACGTGGCGCTGGCGATCTTTTCGCGCGACGGCAAGGTCCGGAACATGACGACGCTCGCCCATCGCGACCGTGGGGTCACCATCGAAGCTGACACGATCCTGGATCAATTCGGGCTCGTGAACAAGCGCAACGAGATCGCGCGCGGTCTCGCGCAAGGTGAACGCAAACTCCTGGATGTGGCGCTCGCCTACGCGCTGCGGCCGAAGCTCTTGTTTCTCGATGAGCCCACGAGCGGCGTGAGCACGCGCGACAAGGACAAAATCATGGATACCATCGCCTCTGTCGTGCGTGGCGGAGGCATCACGGCCGTGATCATCGAACACGATATGGATGTTGTCTTCAAGTATTCCAATCGAATTGTCGTGATGCATCAGGGAGCGATTCTCGCCCAGGGCACGCCGGACGCCATCAGAAACAATGACAACGTTGCGATGATCCTGCTCGGCTCCTCCGGGCCGGACGCATTTTCGCGAAAGGATTGATTGTGCTAGAGGTCAAGGCGATCCACACCTACCGCGGCCCCGCTCACATCCTCAACGGCGTGTCACTGCGCGTGGACAAGCGGGAGGCCGTCTGCCTGGTCGGCCGCAACGGCGCCGGCAAGACCACGACGATCGAGAGCATTATGGGCTTCCTGCCGCTGCAGGCAGGCCAGATCGTATTCGAGAATGAGGACCTGACCAAGCTTGCTCCCCACGAACGCGCCAAGCGCGGAATCGGCTATTCGCCCGAGGATTGCGGCATTTTCCCAGAACTATCCGTCGACGACAATTTGATGATCAGCCGCTGGCTTGGAGACGAAGTGTCACGCCGGCGGGATGGAGTTAAGCGCGCAGACCCGCAGGCGCAGGCTTTCGGAATCTTTCCCGAAGTTCAAACTCTGCTCCAACGCCAAGGCATGCATCTGAGCGGCGGTCAGCGCAAGATGGTCGCGATCGCGCGCGCGATGATGTTGTCACCGTCTCTGCTCCTGCTCGACGAGGCGTTTGAGGGACTGGCGCCGGTCGCGGTCAATCGGTTCGCGGAAGCCGTCATGAAGATCAAAGCGATGGGTATTTCCATCCTGATGGCGGAGTCGCATCTTGCGGCCGCGTCCCGTATCGGCGACCGGCTCTATGTGATCGATCGGGGCGAGATCATTTTCCACGGTTCGCCAAAGGACGCTCGCAGCGATGAAAGGGTGATGAAGGCTTTGCGCGGATGATTGAGCATCGTGGTATGCGCCCGCGCGATGCGGGCTTTCGGTTTGCTGGGATTGCACCATGAAGAGCCACGTAACCTTTGGACTTCTGTTGGCGGCTTTAGCCGTAATCGGGCCGGCGCGAAGCGGCCACGAACTGCCGGTTTATCCATCTTATTATCCGCATGAGATCGAGATTAAGACCATCGCCCCAGATGCCGCCGGGAGCCGGCTGCTGCAATCCAAGATCCATGCCTATCTCGGAAACGAGCCCCACTTTTCAGGTTCCGTGTCGGATTTGAGCACTGTGGAATCACTTGGCTCCTTGGTGACGGTTCGCATCAACCCGCAATCATCCTATGCAAAAGAGGGGGTGTCCGCGTGTGCGGCCGTGCGCGCTATTGCCCGAAAAATCAGTTCGAATAATCCCGATGTAATCCTGCATCCCTATCCGATCACACCGCTGCATGGCGACTATTTGCATCATGTCGATCTCGCCGAAGCGGCAAAGAGACGCTTGCTGTCCGACACCCAGGTTGAGTCTGCCATCCAGGATCTGAAGGTGAAAGCGACCGATGCCTCCTCAAAACGCTTGCTCCGCGTCGAGTCAACGGCGCTGGAATCAGATTGGGATATTGAAATCAAGGAAACCAAGCTGCCGGAACTCATTGCCTCGGCAATGACCGTGATCAACGGCTGGCTGCTTCCGCCGGCGGCGAGGAGCGGATGGTATCAGGCCTATCTCGTTCTGCGCGACGCGCTTGATGTCGGCGCAAGACAACGCGTGGAGGCCGACCTGCAACGGATTCAATCCGGCGATTTCGGCGATCCGGTCGATCGCATCAATCTGGAGCGGGCGATCGTAACAGCCCTTGTCAGCAACTGCCGTCAGGTCGTCGTCGGCTACACGCTCAAGAGGGAATATTTCAATACCGAATTCTCCGCCGGGATCGAGAATATCGCCTTCGATTCCCTCACGGGCCTCAATGCAGCGATTTTCATCCGCACGGTCAAGCTGAAGGACTTCCCCTGGAACGGCTGGCTCTATCTCGGAATCGATGCGCGACCTACATCGGCCTGGAACCCGATCACGGGCTTTTCCGACAGATTCGGACAACTGATGTGGTCCGCCGTCGCAGACCCGGCTCTATTGCCGTCGCCCTATGACCAGGCATGGATGGCCAATCGGATCTCGGATATCCAGGCTACCCCGCCGCGATGAGGATTGCAGCGATGCCTTGCAACACAATTGTTCGCGCATGTCTTGTCAGCACGGTGCTCGCCTGGGCAACCACGGTGACGATCGTCGGGGCCGGCGCCGCGGAGTTCACGTTCGACCTCCACATCGAACGTGGGCGGGTGGCAGAGAACATGTCCGTCATCCGGGTCAAGCAAGGAGATGTCGTCAGGCTTCGATGGAGCACGGATCGATCAATCATCCTGCACCTGCACGGCTATGACATTGAAAGGAAGATCGAGCCCGGCGCGATTGGCGTGATGGAATTCGCGGCACACGCCACCGGGCGGTTTCCGGTGGAAGTCCATCGGTCGGCCGAGGCCGGCGGCCACTTACACGAGGAAGCTCCGCTTGTTCGCATGAGCGTCACGCCAGCTGGCGCACACGCTTTCGGCCAGCGTTATAATCTGCCCTTGCCGTTGTCTCACTATCTTTTCGGTGCCGCGGCCGCGGTCGTATTCTCCTTCGTGGTCGTCGGTCTGTTTATACGCAGCACGCCGCAGGTACGCGCCTATTTGCGCGTGGATTTGTTTGACTACCCGCTCGGAAGATTTGTCGCGGCGTTGGGCGTTCCGCTCAAGCTAATCGCTCTTGGCCTGTTTGCCGCGACGTTGCTGGCGGGCTTTTTCGGCGATCAGAATCCTTACCGCAACATCGCGCCCACGCTTGTCTGGATCATTGCATGGGTTGGGCTAGCCTATGTTTCGGCGTTCATCGGAAATATCTGGCCGCTCATCAACCCATGGCGGACTGTTTTCGACGTGGCAGCGACGACATGCAGGAGCATTTGTGGCCGCAATCTTGCGCTCGACAAACCGTATCCCCGCGCACTCGGTGTCTGGCCCGCCGTCTTCTTGCTGTTGGCCTTTTCCTGGACCGAACTCGTTTATCCGACACCTGCTGTGCCCTCACACATTGCCTACCTCGCGCTTGGTTATTCTGTACTGACCTGGGCCGGCATGGTCCTGTTCGGCAGCGAGACCTGGCTGCGGCACGGCGAGCTCTTCACCGTTGTATTCGGCACCTTCGCCCGTTTCGCGCCAACGGACATGTGCACCGCCCAAGCGAAACCACAATTTCTGCTGCGGCGATTTGGAGCGGGCTTGACCGGTAGCGAGCGGATTTCGTTGTCGATGATGGCACTCGTGCTGCTGCTCTTGTCGAGCGTCCTTTACGACGGCCTGATTGCAACTCCCGAGTGGTCGGTCGCAGAATCCGCGATCGCTGCGAGTTTATCGAATGTCGTCGAGCTCGGCCCAGTAGTACTACGAACGATTGGCCTAGTTGGGTTTTGGCTCCTGTTCCTATCGGCTTATTGGATGGTTTGCATCATTATGAGCGCGGTCACGGCGCGGCACGTTTCACCGCGGCAGATCGCGCAGAGCTTCGCCTTCACGTTGATCCCGATCGCCCTCGGCTATCACCTCGCGCATTATCTCGTATTCCTCTTGGTTCAGGGGCAGTACATCATTCCGCTGCTTTCCGATCCCTTCGGCTACGGCTGGAACCTGTTCGGGACGGCGGGTTACCGGCCGAACATTGCAATCGTCGGTGCTCGCTTTGCCTGGTACACGGCGATCGCGGCGGTTCTTCTCGGGCATATCGCGGCAGTCTATCTCGCGCATGTGCAGGCTATGCAGACATTTGCCACGCACAAGCTCGCGTTGGCCTCGCAGATCCCGCTCACCGCGCTTATGGTGGTCTACACCTTCGTGAGTCTGTCGATTCTGGCCGAGCCGATCGTCGAACGTCGCCAGCCCTCTGCGCAACCATCGACCGCGGCAGAGAATATGATTGCGATCCCTGCGGACGCGGTACTACCCGATCTGGACAGCGGCCGGCTCCAGGCGATTGGGCCTGACAAATTCGCCAGGACAAAGCTGGTCTATCGTCTGCTCGGCTCCGCATTCCACGACGGAACGAAGATGACAATTGCCGACCTGCTCTACCCTTACATCCTTGCATATCGCTGGGGCATTCGTGGCGACGGCCGCGAGACGCATTACGATCCATCACTCGATAGTGCGACCGCGCCGATACGCCGCGAGCTTGCGGGATTGCGGGTTGTGGGCAGCGACACGGCATCCAAATCCTTCCGGGTCGGTGACGCTGATTTCCTCCGTGAAGTGTTCACGATCGAGGTCTATACGACCAGCGCACCGGCGAACCCGGAGCGGGAGGCGTTGCCGGCGCCGCCCTGGAGTACGTTGCCCTGGCATCTCCTTGTTCTGATGGAAGAAGCAGTCGGCCGGAACTGGGCGGCATTTTCGCAGACGGAAGCCATTCGCCGCGGCGTCGAATGGCTGGATCTCGTCCGCTCACAACCCCTGAACGCGCGGTTCGCAGCGTTGACTGAGAGCTTCGAGCGTGAAGGCTACCGGCCCGAAACGTTGCGCCTGCTAGTCAGCGTTGACGAAGCACGTCGGCGGTGGGCGGCGCTCTCTGCGTTCTACAAGGCCAATGGCCATTTTCTGGTGACCAACGGGCCCTATCAGCTCAAGACCTGGTCGCATGACAGCGTCGTGCTCTCTGCGTTCCGGGATCTGAGCTACCCGTTGGGCGTCGGTTCGTATGATGCTTATGCGATTCCGCGTCGCGGATTTATCACAGCAGTGGACTGGACGGGTGATAAGGTCCGATTGTCCGGCGACATCGAGATGATCGACAGGTTTCAGCGCAGGCATAGGCTTGTGCGCACGCCGCTCTCGTCCATACCGGCGGATGTGCTGAAACGAGCGGCCCCGGAATGTCGATTCGTGGTGATCGACGATCAAAAGCGAGTAGTTCTCGCCGGCGCCGTTCCCCTTGGCGACAACTCCTCGTTCCAATTCGATTTCAAGGAGCGGTTGCCGCTTGGCCGTTACTCCATGTTCGCAGTCATTGCGCTTAACGGCAATGTCATGAATGCTGATATACGCCACATACCAATCGTCGTTCCCCCGATCTAAAGCCGCACGCACTTCTCCGATCGGATGGCCCGCAACCCGCAGCCACGCTGGCGAGTCCGTCGTCGCGAAAACCTGAAAGAGAGCATTGCCCCGGGGATGATTTTGCGGCAGTGGCGGCTGGTTGCCGAGAAAACCGACCAGGGGAGGCGGCTTCTGCGCGCGCGCCGCGAGCGGCCAAGCCGCGGTTGCTCCGCCGATGAGCGTGATGAATTCGCGCCGCCGCACGCGCGCCTTGATGAACGCTTGTGCAATGCTTAAGCCTAGCACTTTGCGTTCGGGCAGCGAATGAAAAATGGCGTCCGGTTTGGCCTCGATAGCTGATCAGGCGACGTCCGAAATGGGGTGATCGCGTCATTCTGACGTACGTCGATCACTTCCGATCTACCCCTATGAGCAGACAGCGATCCGTAACGCCAAGCATTCTCGAAACCCTCCTCCATGACACGAAGGAATACGCAATCATTGCCGTTCGCCCGCCGTGGTTATGCCGACCGCAATTGGTTGCAGGTGATTTGAACCTACGAAACTAAGCCATTGATTTTCCTACGGCGACAGTTGGACCCTAAAGACAAAAACCCAGCAATCTATTGAGATTGCTGGGTTTTTATTATCGATCTTGGTTGCGGGGATAGGATTTGAACCTATGACCTTCAGGTTGTGAGCCTAACGAGCTCACGAGCGGGAGTGAAGCGCACCTCACGCGACCAGGGCGAGGCCCACCAAGATACAGTCCGACTTGAGTGCATGCCAATCGCGCTCGATCACGAGACTTGGCGTCCTTAGAACGCGAACTGACCAGCTCTTGTTAGAAACCTTATCAGTGGTGGATCCGATCTCGTCACATGCTGTTGCAGAAGAGCAATCTTGTTGCTCAGAAATGACTGGCTTTCGGTCTTGATCGGAGCGTTGCTGTGGTGACGCGAGCGGTTGAGACGGGCTCGGGGTCCCGCCCTGCCGGGGTGATTTGCCCGGGCGGGGCTGAGGTGGTGCGGCGGATGGCGCCGCATAAACCTCGGAGAATCCCGTGACCAAGCCCAAATCCAATCCGAAGGCCGCG
>WNFF01006195.1_pt1 | contig 14577 bp, 13 predicted proteins | sample 5400441 | NCBI WGS metagenome assembly WNFF01 (sample SAMN13153345, study PRJNA577476) | soil metagenome | isolation source: 120 cm saprolite under Douglas fir tree site 2 hole 3 replicate 1 | place: USA:California | collected 2015-04-18 | reverse complement strand
GAAGCCATCCACCGATTCGGCGAGGACGTCGAACGCATCCGCCGCCGTCTGTATCCCCTTCCCCGTTCCCCGTTCCCCGTGCCCCATCAGTTCCGCGAGCACCCACCACGCGGGCCGCGCCATGCCGGGCGCGGGCTTGGCCTGGAGATAGCGCTGCACCCGCCCGTCGCGATTGACGAACGTGCCTTCTTCTTCGGCGACGTTGGTGATCGGCAGGACGATGTCGGGCGTGCGCGCGCTCTCGTGCTCGGGCGGCACGGTGCCGAGATAGATCAACGTGCCCGCCGTCTCGACCGCCGCCTGCGGATCGTCCAGCACCAGCACGACCGCCGCGGACGCCGCGGCGGCGAGCGCGGCCGCGAAGTCCTTCCCGTACCCCAACAGTTCGGCGCCCGTGCCGTTGGGCGCGCGCTCGGGGCGCAGCGCCAGATTGGGCACGCCCGCGAGCGGCGCGGCTTCACCCATCACCAGCTGGAACGCGCCCGTGAAGTCCAAGCCGCCGAGCAACCGGCGTGCCAGGAACAACGCTTCGGTCGAGGCCGTGGGCGACACGAGCGCCACCGCCTTGCCCTTGGCGCCGCGCAGCGCCGTGCGCGCGTGGTCCAGCGCCTCGTCCCAATCGACCGCGCGGTAGGCGCCGTCGTGCTTCACGAGCGGGGCTTCGATGCGGTCGCCCCGGCTCATCCAGCGATAGTTCATGCGGCCGTGATCGCAGATGAAGTAGCGGTTCACCGCGAGATTGACCCGCGGCCGCACGCGCACGACGACGTTGTCGCGTGTGTCGAGCGTGACGTTGCAACCCTGCGAGCAGCCGGTGCACACCGACGCGGACTTGTCGAGCTCCCAGGCCCGCGCCTTGTGCAGAAAGTCCTTCGACAGGAGCGAGCCCACCGGGCAGAGATCCACCACGTTCCCGGCCCAGGAATGGTCCAGCCGCGCGTCGGGATGGATGCCGATGTAGGCGCGGTCGCCGCGCTCGGACACGTTCAACACCGGCTCCTGCGCCACGTCCTCCATGAAGCGCACGCAGCGGGTGCAGAGGATGCAGCGGTTGGGCACGTACAGCACGTCGGGCCCGAAGTCTTCGACGGGATTGAAGCGCTTGGCGTAGTCCGGACTGTAGCGCGTGGCCGGACGGCCTTCCTGGAACGTGAAGTCCTGCAGCTCGCACTCGCCGGCCTGATCGCAGATCGGGCAATCGAGCGGGTGATTGATCAACAGGAGCTCGAGCACGCTCGTGCGGCCCTTCTTGGCCTGCGCCGACTGCGTGCGCACCACCATGCCCTCGGCCACCTGCGTCGCGCACGCGATCTGCAGCTTGGGGGCCTTCTCGATCTCGACCAGGCACATGCGGCACACGCCCGCCACCGGGAGTCCCGGGTGGTAGCAGTAGTGCGGCACCAGCACGCCCGCTTGTTTGGCGGCTTCGATCAGCAGCGTCCCTGCCGGGACGCTGATCGGGACGTCGTCGATCGTGAGATTAACTGCCGCGTCGGCCATCCGCCCTCAATCCGCCGCGACGGGGCGGCGCTTGCCCGTGATGTAGGCTTCGAATTCGTTCTTGAATTTCTTGATGCCCGACACCACCGGCGCCGCGCAGGAATCCGACAGCACGCAGATCGTCTTGCCCGTCATGTTGTCGGACAAGTCGAGCAACAGGTCGAGATCCTGCATCTTGCCCTGGCCCGTGAGGATCCGCTCCATGATCTTCACCGTCCACGCGGTGCCTTCACGGCACTGCGTGCACTGGGCACAGGACTCGTGGGCGTAGAATTTGGCGAGGCGCATGATTTGGTAGACCATGTCGGCGGTGTCGTCGAACACGATCACACCGCCCGACCCGAGCATCGAGCCGCGCTCCACCACGCCCTCGTAGTCGAGCAGCGTGGCCTCGGTCTCCTCGCGCGTGAGAATCGGCACCGATGAGCCGCCGGGGATGCACGCCTTGAGGGTCCGTCCCTGCCCCACACCGCCGCACAGCTCGTACACCAGGTCCTTCAGCGGGAAGCCCATCGTCACTTCGTAATTGCCGGGGCGCTGCACGTGGCCGCATACGGAAAACAGCTTCGTGCCTGTGCTCTTAGGATTCGACAGGCACAACGCCTTGTACCAGGCCGCGCCCTGGGTGAGGATGTGCGGCACGGCGGCCAGCGTCTCGACGTTGTTGATCGTCGTGGGCATGCCGAACACGCCGGCCGCGGCCGGGAACGGCGGCTTGATGCGCGGGTTGCCGCGCTTGCCCTCGATCGAGTTCATCAGCGCCGTTTCCTCGCCGCAGATGTAGGCGCCGGCGCCGCGGTGCAAGTAGATCTTGACCTTGTCCTTGAACACCCCCGCCTGATTCGCCTCGGCCAGGGCCTGCTCCATCACCGCCAGCGGCTCGGTGAACTCGCCGCGGATGTAGATGTAGGCCACCTCGGCGCGAATCGCGTAGGCGGCGATCGCCGTACCCTCGAGCAACGCGTGGGGCGTCCACCGCATGATCTCGCGGTCCTTGAACGTGCCCGGCTCCGACTCGTCGGCGTTCACGCAGAGGTAGTGCGCTTTCTTCTTCTCCTTGGGCATGAACGACCACTTCAGCCCCGTGGGGAACCCCGCGCCGCCGCGGCCGCGCAGCCCCGACGCCTTCACTTCCTCCACCACCGCCGCGGGATCCATCGCGAACGCCTTCTGCAGCGCCTCGTAGCCGCCGCGTTTTACCCAGCCCTTGTAGCTCTTGGCGTCGGCGTCACCGAAGTGCTTCGAGAGCACCACCGTCTCGCGCGCGTGCGGCTTCTGGGGATAGCCCATCAGCGATACCGCTTCACGAGCTCCGCCACTTTCTCCGGCGTCACGCTCTCGATGAAGTCGTCATTGATCAGCACGGGAGTGGCGAAGCCGCAGGCGCCGAGGCATTCGACTTCGATCACCGTCCACTTGCCGTCGGGGCTCGTGGCGCCGAGGTCGCCAGCGCCCGTCTGCTGGAGCAGCGCCTTCACCACATCTTCCGCGCCGCAGATGTTGCAAGGCGACGTGGTGCACACCTGCACGAAGTTCCGCCCCACCGGGTGCTGGTGGTACATCGTGTAGAACGTGACGACGCCTTTGACATAGGCGGGCGTGATCCCCAGGACCTCGGCGACCTCGGTCATGCTGCGGTCGGAGATCCAGCCGCGCTCCTCCTGCACCAGCCACAGGGCCGGCAACAGCGCCGCCTGCTTGGTGGGGTAGCGGCCCAGGATGGTATTGAGCTGCTCGAGCGGCTTGCCCGTGAAGACGGGCCGGTACTCCTCGGTGCCGGCCGGTGCCTCGCTCGTGCTCATCGATCGATCTCACCCATGACGATGTCCACCGACGCGTTGATGGCGATGAGGTCGCTCAACAGGCGGCCCTCGGCCATTCTGGCGATCGACGCCAGGTTGATGAACGACGGCGGCCGGATGCGCCAACGCACCGGCTTAGCGGTGCCGTCCGACACGAAGTAGTTGCCCAGCTCACCCTTGGGATTTTCGATGCCCACGTAGGCCTCACCCACGGGCGCCTTCACGCCTTCCATCACCTGCTTGAAGTGATAGATCATGGCTTCCATGTCGCTCATCGCGCGCGACTTGGGCGGCAGGATCACGCGGGGGTCGTCGACGTTGATGGGGCCGGCGGGCAAACGCTCGACGGCCTGTGCGAGGATGCGATTCGACTGGTAGCACTCCTCGAGCCGCACCAGGTAGCGGTCGTACACGTCGCCGTGCTCGCCCACGGGGACGTCGAAGTCGTAGGTCTCGTAGCCGAGGTACGGCTTGTCCTTGCGCAGGTCGTAGGCCACTCCGCTGGCGCGCAGCATCGGCCCGGAGAGCGACAGGTTGATCGCCGCCTCGCGCGTGAGCACTCCGACGCCCTGTGTGCGGCCTGCCCACACCGCGTTGCGGGTGAGCACGTGGTCGATCTCGTCCAGCGTTTTGGGATAGGTCCGTGTGAATTCGCGCAGTTGTTCGACGAACCCGTCGGGGATGTCGGCCATCATGCCGCCGACCCGCGTCACGCTGGTGGTGAGCCGGGCGCCGGTCCACATCTCCTGGAGGTTGTAGATGCGCTCGCGCTCCTGGAACGCCCACAGGAACGGGGTGAAAGCGCCCAGGTCGATCGACGTGGTGCCGAGCCAGACCATGTGCGAGATGATGCGGCTCATCTCGCAGGCGATCACCCGCAGCACGGTGCAGCGCGGCGTGATCTCGATGCCCATCAGCTTTTCCGCGGCCATTGCCACCCCGACGTTGTTCGCCATCGGCGACAGGTAGTCGGTGCGGTCCGTGAGCGGGATGATCTGATTGTAGTGGCGGTACTCGCCGAGCTTCTCGAAGCCCGAGTGCAGGTAGCCGATGTGCGGGATCACGCGGACCACGGTCTCGCCGTCGAGCTCCACCACCAGCCGTAGGACGCCGTGCGTCGCGGGGTGCTGGGGGCCGAGGTTCACGAGGAGGTGTTCGCCCCCGAGGTCGGGCTCCGCCTCAGGTGCAACCGCGAGCGGCACGCGCGTGGGCGCGCCCTGCGCGTCGAGCCCCGGCGTCGCGAGCTCGAGCTCTACCGTGCGCTTGCTCATTCCGATTCCTGCACCCGGCCGCGCTCCCCTTTGCGCAGCCGCTCGCGCATGTCGGCCGGCAGGTCGTCGGAGGCGTCGGCGATCGACAGCTCTTCCATCGAATAATTGGCTTCGGGGCTGATGTTGAGCGCCTGGCGCACCTGCTCGGACCGTGAGAAACGGCCGCGCAGCGGGAAGTCTTTGCGGAGCGGATATCCCTCGCTGTAGGTACGATCGAATCCACCGTCAAGTCGCCGGCCGGGTCGAGCTCGACCTTGACGCGGAGGTCGCTCTGGCGGTGCAGCGCCCGCAGGAAGTACACCACCTCGAGTTGCCGCTCGCGGTCGCGGTACTCGACCGCGGTGAGGTCGACGAGGTAGTGGTATTCGTGGCCCGGGGAGTCCCGCAGCCAGCGCATCACCTCGGGCAGGCGCTCGCGCTGCACGTAGACGATGGTGTCGCCGCGCACGTCGAGCGCGCGGCCGATCGCGGATCCGAAGGTCGTGCGCAGCGCGGCGACGGACGGATTCACGACGAGCGGAATTGGTGGACGGAGTTGCCGAAGGGCTCCGAGATCTCGTCGATCTGCTCGGGCGGCATGTGCAGCCCGTGGGTGTCGAGCGGCTGCTCGTCCCGCCGGCGCTCCGCGTCGAACAGCGACTCGCCCTTGATCTTCTTGTGGAGCAGGAGAATGCCGTACAGCAGGCCTTCCGGGCGCGGCGGGCAGCCCGGCACGTAGACGTCCACCGGCACGATCGTGTCGATGCCCTGGACCATGGCGTAATTGTCGAAAATGCCGCCGCTCGAGGCGCACGCGCCCATCGAGATCACCCACTTGGGCTGCGGCATCTGATCGTAGATGCGGCGGATCACAGGTGCGAGCTTAAAGGGCAGGCGGCCGGCGCAGATCAGGACGTCCGCCTGGCGCGGTGAGAACGCCTGCCGCTCCATGCCGAAGCGCGCGAAGTCGTAGCGGCTCGCCGCCGTGGCCATGAACTCGATGGCGCAGCACGCCGTCCCGAAGGGCATGGGCCACAGCGAGTTGGCGCGGGAGCTGTTGACCGCCCAGTCGACCAGCTGCTCGAAGCGGGCGACGAGGTAGTTGGGGCTCTGGCCTTGGACTTCCGTGGTCTCCAGCACGCGTTTCATGTCAGTCCCACTCCAGTGCGCCGCGCTTCCACACGTAGAGATAGCCGACGGCGAGAATGGCGAGGAAGACGAGCATTTCGACGAGCAGGAAGCCCATGCTGGGGCCGCCCGTCTGGTCGCTGCCGAAAAAGATCGCGCCCCACGGAATCAGGAACACGGTCTCGATGTCGAAGATGATGAACAACACCGCGACGAGGTAGAACTTCACGGAGAACCGCTCGTGGGCGCTGCCCAGGGGCGGCATGCCGCTTTCGTACGGCGAGTCTTTCACCGGCGTAGGCCGGCGCCGGTTGATCAGGTGCGAGGCGAGCGGGATAATCACCGCGTTCGCCACGACCACGAATGCCAGCAGGAGCAGCGCGATGTAGGGTTGGAGCATGGCCTCGTGAACTCGTGAAAAAATTCACTAGACGCCAAAAAAACTAGCCCGCGGCGCGGGGCGTGTCAACCGACGCGAGTAGCGTAAGTTGCGACGCCGTCAATATATTGCGGCCCTATGTCGATCAAGTCCGACCGCTGGATCCGCCGCATGGCGACCGAGCACGCGATGATCGAGCCGTTCGCCGATCAACAGGTCCGCTCGGGCGCGATCTCCTACGGCGTCTCGTCGTATGGCTACGACATGCGCGTAGCGCCCGAGTTCAAGATCTTCACCAACGCGCTGTCGGTGATCGTCGACCCCAAGGCGTTCGACCCGCGCTCGTTCGTCGAATTCCAGGGTCCGGTATGCGTGGTGCCGCCCAACTCGTTCGCCCTGGCCCGCTCCGTCGAGTATTTCCGCATCCCCCGCAACGTACTGACCATCTGCGTGGGGAAGAGTACCTACGCGCGCTGCGGCATCATCACCAACGTGACGCCGTTCGAACCGGAGTGGGAAGGCCACGTGACGCTCGAGATCTCGAACACCACGCCGCTCCCGGCCAAGATTTACGCCAACGAAGGCATCGCGCAGGTGCTGTTTTTCACGGCGGACGAAGGGGACGAATGCGCGGTGTCGTACAAGGACAAGAAGGGGAAATACCAGGCGCAGCAAGGAATTACGTTGCCGAAGTTGTAGCCTCCTGCTTGCGGCTTCCCCAGGCCGTGATGGCGATGGCGGCAACCGCCAGGATGATGATGTCTGGGACCCAGCCGATTTCCAGGGCCGGCACGACCATCTGCAGGAAATCCATCAGGAAATCGAACGCAAAGAGGATCAGACCGAGCAACACGGTGCCCTGCAGGACCCGGCCGAGCTGGGCGAGGATGCTGCCGGTGACGAGGGCCACGGCGCCCTGGCCCGCCGCGATCGACAGCGCGGCGATCAGGTCGCTGACCAGTGTCTGCACGAACGCCGAGCGGCCCGGCACATAACTGAAGAACCATGTGTGCACGAGCGACACCAGCAGTCCCGCCGCCGCGGCGCAAATCGTCGCCCAGACGGCGTACCACACGACGACCCGAGTCTGCTCTCCCGCCGCATTCGCCATACCACCCTCCTCCCGCGCTGCCGCAATCTGGCCCGCGGGCGCGTGCTGCGCTAGCGCAGCGCCGCCCGGGCCTCCTCCAGCGCGCCACGCGCCTGGTCGACGCGGGCGGCCAGGTCGGCCAGCTCGCGCTGCGTGGCGGCCGCGTCGGCGTAGCGGATCGCCTCGGCCACCGACGGGAATGCGAGTGTGGCATAGCCGTTATCCACGTCCGAGGCGAACTGCAGGCTCTTGAACCAGCTGTTCGACTTGAGTCCCTCGGGTCGGGTGAGCCGGCGCTCCACCTGCATCAACGCGGCGTTGACCGGGCCCCACGGCTTCGCAGCGCCCGCGGCGAGCACGCTGTCACGTGCCGCGCCGAACGCCCGTGCGGCGTCGGTGAAGCGTCCCAGCGCGTCCTTCAAGCCCTGCGTGCTGACGGTCCAGCCCTTCTTCGTGATGCCGCTGTCAAGCTCAGCCACGAGCTTCGTCATTTCGGTGCCAAACCCGACGTAGTCGAGCGGGGCGATCTGGGCGTTGCCGAGCCGCGCCATCAGAATGCTCACGAAGCGCGCGGTGGCCTGGTGCTCGCGGTAGCCCTTGTCGCCGAAGCGATCCATCCAGTCGTAGGAGTCGTACATCGAATGGTAGACGCCCGTGGGACCCCCGAACCCGATCCCGCCAGCCGGAATGCCGAGGTGATGATAGAAGCCCTGGAAGTCGGACCCGCCGCCCATGTTGCCGAGGCCGCTGTCGCCCTTGGTGCGCTTCACCCAGACGTCGAACACGCTGCCCGTGCCGGCCGGATCGGGCACCACGTGGGCCGCGTCGCGAATCAGATGCTTCAGGGAGGGCGAGCCGTCGCCGCCGAAATTGAGCCCCTGCGTGACGTCGTCCTCATTGATGTAGGCGACGGCGTGCGCGCGCAGCGGCTCTTCCATTTGCTCCGTCCACTCAGTCGAGCCGATCAGGCCCCACTCCTCGGCGTCCCACGTCGCGAAGATCAGCGTGCGCGCCGGCCGGATGCCTTGCCGCGCCAGCTGCGCGAACGCGCGCGCCGCCTCGAGGACCGTGACGGTGCCCGAGATGTTGTCGGCGGTCCCGGGCGACCACGCGTCACGATGCCCGCCCACAATCACCCACTCGTCGGGCGCGGTGGTACCGCGGATCATGCCGAACGTGTCCCAAATGGGATGCATCGCGCGAGCGCCGTGCTCGCGCCGGACCAGCAGCCGCACGCGCGCGGGCCCGGGCCCGGCGTGGTAGCGGAACGGCAGTGCGCCTTGCCACCCCTGGGGCAGCGCGGCGCCGCCGAGCACGCCGAGGATCTTCTGCGCGTTGCCATACCCCATCGGCACGACGGGAATGTGCGCCACGGGCAGCGATTCCTCGGGCACGCGGCGCGCGCCGGGCAGCGACGCGTAGCCGGGCGTCGTGGGATCGCCGTTGACGTTGAGAATCGAGCCGCGCTGGATACCGAACGGCGGCCGCATCGGCCCCGTCGGATAGACGTCGCCGCGGAAATACCCGTCGTCTTGCGGATCGGAGTAGATGATCAAGCCGCTGGCGCCGTGGCGCTCGGCTTCGCGCGCCTTGATGCCGCGGAAAGACCGGCCGTAGCGCGCGATCGCGATCTTGCCTTTCACGCTCACGCCAAGCGAGTCGAGGACCTTGTAGTCCTCGATCAGGCCGTAGTTCACATACACGACGTCGGCGGTGACGTCGCCCGAGCCGGTGTAGCCGTTGAACGCCGGCACGGCGGGTGTGGGCGTCGCGGCGAGCTGCGGCTCACGGAGCGCGAGGTGCTGGGGCGCCGCGCCAGGGCGCGGAATCAACCACGCCTCCACCGTGTCCGGCATCGGGATGTAGACGTCGTAGGCCTGGCTCCACGCGCTGTCCAAGCCCCAGGTGCGCAGCTTCTCCAGGACGTAATCGCGCGTCGCCGCCTGCTGCGGTGAACCAGCGAGATGCGGCCGGGCGCTGAGCGCGCGGCTCATGGCGCGCACGCTCGCGGTGTCGGGTACGGCGAGGAGCAACCGCTCGACCGAATCTTCACGCGCGGCGGCCGCGCTCGAGAAGCCGAGCGGCGCCTGTGCGGCGGCCGTGGTGACCGCGCCGAAGGCCAGCAACGCTAGGTACGTCGTGCGCATGCGAACGCTCACGTCTTGGGGTGAAGGGCCTGGTCGATCCGGAATCGCAGGTCCTGTAGATGTATTTTCGTCACGCGATCGGTCGTCTTGGGGATCGCCGCCGCGAGCGCCGCGTCGAGGTCGCGCAGCTCGCCGCGAATCATGGCGCGGGCCTCGTCGGGGCGCGGCGCCGGCGGGATGAATCCCGGGAATGGCGGCGCCGGCGGCGGTGGCGGCAGCGGTGCGAGCTTGTCGGTCAACAGTGAGACGAAGTTGCGCTGCAGGTTGCGGCGATAGACCTCGATCGCGCCCCCCCGCGCGAGCTCGCTGAACACGCCGCGCCGCACGTCGCCCAGCAAGTCGCTCAAGCGATACGCCGGCGCTGTCGCGGTCGCCATGGCCTCCTGCTCCACCAGACGATTCATGCGGCTGTCGTTGAACAGCGCGCCGAGCAGCTGCGCTTGCGTGCGACTGATCTGATCCACCACGCCCGATTGCTTGGTCCGGCGCAAGACGTCCTGGTCGAGCAGGAACACGGGCGTGCGGAACGCGCGCTCATTGAGGAAGGCGACCGCCGCCTGCTGCTTGGCGCGCGCCGCCGCCGTGAAAACCAGTCCTGCCTGATCGGGGTAGCGCTCGGCGCGGTACACGCCGCCCACGAGCGTCACCACGTGTCCCAACTCCCGCTGCCACTGCCCGACCACCTGATCGTACATCTCGTTCAGGTCGTCGTAGTCCCGGAGGCGGTCGGCGGTGGTGGCCGGCAAGAGCATCGGCATCACGCGCTCGAGGTTTCGCAGGCCCAAGGTCGTGGCCGCGATGGGGTCGGATCCGAGGTCTTCGGTCTGCGCCTCGGGATCGATGCCGTCGGCGTTGCCGAAGCGCAGCACGGGATCGCGATCCTGCAGGCGCGCCAGCGAATCGAGCGCCGGCCGCTCGGCCTCGGGCGTCGTCGCCGCCGGGAGCGGGTGGTAGCCCCAGTTGATGGCGTAGTAATCGTACGGCCCCTCGGTCGGGATCAGGCGCGCGCCGTCGCCGGGCTGCGCGACGTAGTTGAAACGGCCGTAGTCCATGATCGAGGCTTCGTCGCCGTAGCGCGCCGTGAACGTCCGGCTGCGCAGCGAGTCGACCGGATAGGACGACGAGGACTTCATGTTGTGCGGGAAGCCGAGCGTGTGCCCCACTTCATGCGCCACGACGTAGGCGAGGAATTCGCCCATCAACGAGTCCGGCAGCGGCAGCGTCTTGGTACGGGCATCGAGCGGGCCCACCTGCACGAAGTACCAGTCGCGCACCAGGTTCATCACGTTGTGGTAGAACCCGATGCTGGTTTGCAGGATTTCCCCGGTGCGCGGGTCGCTGATATGCGGGCCGTACGCGTTTTCGATCGGCGACGGCAGCCAGCGCACCGACGAATAGCGGGCGTCTTCGAGCGAGAAACGCGGATCTTCGGCGGACGTGGGGACCCGCCGCGCTTGAATCGCATTGGAGAGGCCCGCCGCGCGGAACAGCGGCTCCCAGCTTTCGATCCCCTTCTTGAGCCACGGCACCCATTTCGCCGGCGTCGCGGGATCGATGTAGAAGATGATCGGCTTCACGGCATCGCTCACGGCCGCCGACGGATCCTTGGGCTCGAGGCGCCAGCGCGTGATGTAGCAGTTCCGGGCGACGCGGTGCTCGTCGGTCCCGTAGTCCTCCTGGGTCACGGAGAAGTAGCCGACCCGGTTGTCACAGAGCCGCGGCTTCATCAGGCGCCCGGGCAGCAGGACCATCGAATAATGGACCAGCGCCGACATGCTGCTCACCGGGCTGCCGCCGCCGAACGGCCCTCCGGGGCCGGCGGTATCGGGCATCTCGTAGGTCTGCAGCGCCTCGACTTCGACGTTGGTCGGGAACGTGACGGCCCGCTCGACCAACGAACGCGCAGGGTCCAGCCGGCGGGCGCGCAGTGCACGCCGCGCCGACAGTTCGGGCACGTCGGTGGTATAGAGCGGCGTCACCTCGATCACCGCGTTGCTGTCGGCGTTGGCACTGTACGCCGCCACGCTGAAGGTCTGGATCACGGGCTCGAAATTCGACATCTGCACCGCGCGCGACACGGGTGCGGTCGTGTCGGCCACCACCGAATAGCTCACGTTGCGCAGGAGCACGCGGTTCCCCACCCGTTGCCACCGTACGACGCGGTCGTTCAGCTCTTCGCCCGCGTACCGCGTGCCCGCGGGCGTCGCGCTGTAGCGTGCCACCAGCAGGAACGGCCGCTCCAGGGCGGCGCGGGGAATCTCGAAGTAGAGCTTGTCGGCGATCCGGTGGACGATGAACACGCCGGTGTCGTTCGTGGCGTCGGCGGTGATGACCTGCGCGTAGGGCTTGGGGCCCTCGGCTGGCCGCTCGGGCCGCTGTGCGGGCGCGGGGGTGTTCTGAGCGAGCAGCGTGCAGGGCAGCGCGGCCCAGACGAGCGAGGCGCGAACGAGCGACGGGCGCATGTGTTCCCTCCGAGGGTGGACGGCAACAGCGGGTGCGGAAAAGCTATCTGCCCTACGCACGAGCGCGAGGCGCCGCTGCGTCCGGGTCGTGACAACCGCCCACCCCCACCCCACATTGTGCACATGGACGACGTGGTGATCGTCGTGGTGCTGTTTGCGACGGTGTTGCTGCGGCTGGCGATGATCCTCGGCGTCGCCTACTTCCTCGTGCCGCGCGGGCCGCTGTGCCCGCACTGTCAGGTCGAGATGTTGCCGCTGCGCCACGCCGTGCTCGACCGCTTGCTGCCGGGCCTGCAACGCCGCTGGTGCCTGGAGTGCGGGTGGAACGGCGTGGTGCGCCGCCGGCCGATGCCACGGGACCGCCACTCTGAGTCGCACGCGCCGCGCTAACGTCGCGTGATGAGGCGCGCCCCGCGCTCATAGAACAGGTAATCCCACGCCCAGTTGATCAGCACCACCAGCTTGTTACGGAAGCCGATCAGCTGGATGAGATGGACCACCAGCCAGACGACCCAGGCGGGGAAGCCGCGGAACGAGACGCCGTGGATGTAGGCGACCGCGGCGTTGCGGCCGATGGTGGCGAGCGTGCCGGGGTCGTGGAACCGGAACGCCACGAGCGGCTGGCCCGCGATGGTGCGCCGAATGTTTTGTGCCGCCACTTGCGCCATCTGCATCGCGACTGGCGCCACCATCGGCAGCGCCTTCCCATCATTCTCGACATACGCTGCATCGCCGATCACATAGACCTCGGGGTGCCCTGCCACCTGCAGCGTCGCCTCCACGCGCACCCGGCCCTGCGTCGCCGTGGGCAGACCGAGCTTCGCGGCGAGACTCGCGGCGCGCACGCCGGCCGCCCAGATAAGTGTGCGGGCGGGCACCACTTCCCCGCCCTTCAACCGGACGGCCTGGCCGTCGTAGTCGGCGACCGCGGCGCCGTAACGCACCTCGACCATCTTGTCCCACAATTTTTTCGCGGCGGCTTCAGCCAGCGGCGCGGGCATGGCGGCGAGCAGTCGGTCGGTCGCCTCGAGCAGCAGAACGCGCACGTCCTTCACGTTGAGGCGGGGATAGTCCTTCACGAGCACGAGCCGGATCAGCTCGGACAAGGCACCTGCCATCTCGACGCCGGTGGGCCCGCCGCCCACGACGACGAACGTGAGCAGCGCACGGCGCCGGTCCGCGTCGGGCTCGGTCATGGCATGCTCGAAGCACGCGAGCACGTGGTTCTTAATCAGCTCGGCTTCGTCGATGTCCTTCAGTCCGAAGGCGTGGCGCCGCAGGCCGTCGAGCCCGAAGTAATTGGTCTCGCCGCCCATGGCGAGGATGAGGTAGTCGTAGCCGATCGGGCCGCCGTCGGTCGCGAGCTCGCGCCGCGCCAGGTCCACGCCGGTCACTTCGGTGAGGCGGAAATCAACGTTGCGTTGCTTGCGCAGAATGGTGCGGACGGGCCGCGCGATGGACTCGGCCTCGAGCCCCGCCGTGGCGACCTGATAGAGCAGCGGCTGGAACAGGTGGTAGTTGTGCCGGTCGAGCACCGTGACGTCGACCGGCGCTCGGGCCAGCGCGCGGGCGGCCCACAAGCCGCCGAAGCCGGCGCCGACGATCACGACCGTGGGAGGAGGGGTCACCCCCCGGCCTTCCCCGTCGCCTTTCGCCACAGCCACTGGAGCGGATCGTAGTTGCGGTCCGCCACGCGCTCCTTGAGGGGAATGATGGCGTTGTCGGTGATCGTGATCGATTCGGGGCAGACCTCGGTGCAGCACTTGGTGATGTTGCAGTAGCCGATCCCGCCCTCGCGCCGCAGATACTCGGACCGGTCCGCCTCATCGAGCGGGTGCATCTCGTAGACCGCTGCGCGGACGAGCATCGCCGGGCCCATGAATTCATCGTGTTTCTCGTGGGCGCGCAGCACGTGGCACACGTCCTGGCACAGGAAGCACTCGATGCACTTGCGGAACTCCTGCGGCCGTTCCACCTCGTACTGGAACATCCGCCACGTCCCGTCGGGAAAGTCGGGAGCGCGCGGCTGGAACGCCGGGATCCTCCGGTTGACTTCGTAGTTCCACGAGACGTCGGTGACGAGGTCCTTGATCACGGGGAAGGCCTTCATCGGCGTAACCGTGAGGGGCTCGTCCGCCGGGTAGTCCGCGAGGCGGGTCATGCACATCAGTTTCGGGCGCCCATTGATTTCGGCCGAGCACGAGCCGCACTTCCCGGCCTTGCAGTTCCACCGGACCGCGAGGTCCGGCGCCTGCTCGGCCTGGACCATGTGGACGGCGTCCAGTACGACCATGCCTTCGCCCGCCGCCACCTCGTACTCGTGCAGCTCACCGCCTGCTCGGGTTCCACGAAACAGTCGCAGGCGCGTCACTTGCCCTCCTTGATGATCTTTTCAAGCTCGGCAGGGAGGGAAGGCTGAGCCTCGCGTCGCACCACCATGCGATCCCCTTCCTTCTTGATGACGATCTGTTGGCGCGTCTGGCGCTCGTCGGAGTCGGGAAAATCGCTGCGGGTATGACCACCGCGGCTCTCGGTTCGCTCCAGCGCGGCGCGCGCGGTCGCTTCCGAAATGACGAGGAGCGAGCGCAGGTCGATCGCCGTGTGCCAGCCGGGATTGTACTCGCGGCTCCCGGTGATCCCGACCTTCCGCGCACGGCCTTTCAGCTTCTCGAGCTCGGTGAGCGCGGTCTCGAGGCCGCTCTTGTCGCGGATGATCCCCGCGTTGCGCTGCATGACGGCCTGGAGGGCCGACTGCACGCCGAACGGATTCTCGCCGCCCTCGTGCTCGAATGGGCCCAGGGCGTCGCGCATCGTCGCCT
>WNFF01008704.1_pt1 | contig 14578 bp, 10 predicted proteins | sample 5400441 | NCBI WGS metagenome assembly WNFF01 (sample SAMN13153345, study PRJNA577476) | soil metagenome | isolation source: 120 cm saprolite under Douglas fir tree site 2 hole 3 replicate 1 | place: USA:California | collected 2015-04-18 | reverse complement strand
GGAGGTTGGCGGACAATACGCTTACCTGCGTGATGTCTATCATCCGCTTGCCGCCTTTCTTTATGGATGGGTGCTGCTACTAGTCGTCCAGACGGGCGGCATGGCGGCCGTAACTGTAACCTTTGCGCGCTATTTCCTGGAACTGACTGGAATCCACGTTCGCGACTGGCAGATTGCCGTGATCACTCTGCTGGTACTCACCGTGGTCAATTGCTTCGGCGTGCGCGCTGGCGGCACGGTACAAAGCGCTCTGATGGTGATCAAGATCTTTGCCATTGCGCTGTTGGTTTTTGCCGGCGCATTTCTGGTGCGCGGCCCTCGCGTGGAATGGCATCCCATTCTTGACCAGCCTTTGTCCGGCGGTCTGTTTCGGCTTTTGGAGCAGCCATGGTGCCTGTGCTCTTTGCCTATGGCGGATGGCAGACAGCCTGCTTCGTGGCCGGAGAGCTGAAACAACCGCGTCGCGACCTGCCACGTGCGCTGGTGCTGGGCGTGATCGGGGTGGCAGGGCTGTATATTTCCGTGAATTACATCTGTGTTCGTGCACTCGGTGTCAACGCTCTGGCGGAAACACATACGCCCGCATCTGCCGTGATGCGTCTGGCCATGGGACAAAAAGGCGCTACGCTGATTGCTCTGGGTATCGCGGTCTCCACTTTGGGATTTCTCAGCCAAAGCGTGCTCACGGCGCCGCGGGTTTACTTTGCTATGGCAGAAGACGGAGTCTTCTTTCGCCAACTGGCCTGGGTGCATCCGAAAACACGCGTGCCGGTAGTGGCGATTACGTTGCAAAGTATCTGGGCCGTCGTCATTCTTCTCTTCGGATTATATGAGCAGATCCTGAACTACGTGACCGCCATGGACTACACCTTCTTCACGCTCACGGCGAGCTGCCTCTTTCTGCTGCGCAAACGCGGACCGGCACCCGGCTTCAGCATGCCTGGTCATCCCTGGACAACTGCCTTCTTCTGTGTCGCATGCGCCAGCGTGGTGCTGAACACGTTTTATCGTTATCCCGGAAACACTCTGATCGGCCTGGCAATTCTAGCCACCGGCGTGCCCGTGTATTACATTTGGAGAAGGACATCACAGGCATGAGCATCCGCGCCAACGCACACTCCACCTACATGCAATGGGCCAAGCTCCACTCCGTCGCAAAGTACAACCTTGCCACCAGCGGAGTTGTTGGACTGCCTTTGGCTGATCTCGGCGTGAGCATCGATCAACTGGAAATCAACGGGCCGGACTCTTACGGCTATGACGTTCTGCTCCAGGCGCTGGCGCAACGCTATCGTGTACCGCAGGAATGCGTTGTCAGTGCGATGGGGACCTCGTTTTCCAATCACCTTGCGCTGGCGGCCGCGACGGAGCCGGGCGATGAAATCCTGGTCGAACTGCCTGCCTACGATCCAATACTCGCCGCGGCAAAGTACCTTGGTTTAAATGTGAGACGGTTCAAACGCCGTCACGAAGACAAGTTCGCCATTGATGTGGCAGAAGTTGAAAGAAATCTCACCCCGCGAACGCGGATGATTGTGCTGTGCAACTTCCATAACCCCAGTGGAGCATTTACTTCTGACTCAACTTTGCGGGAGATCGCCGATCTGGCGCGCCGGAACAATGCTTACGTGATGGTGGATGAGGTCTATCGTGAGATGCTTTACGAATCGAATCCGCAAAGCGCATTTCACATTGATCCGGAGCGCTTCATCATCACCAACAGCCTCACCAAGGCGTACGGCCTCAGTGGCTTGCGCTGCGGATGGATTCTGGCCCCTGCAGATATCGCGCAACGGTTGTGGAATTTGCATGACATTCACGCTGCAACGTATCCATTCATCGCCGAACAACTGAGTGTGATAGCGCTCAGCAAACTCTCAGGTATCGCCGCGCAGATGAAAGCCATGCTCGATGAAAATCGCCGCCTGCTAGTGGCATTTCTGCAAAGCCGGGATGAGCTGGACTACTTGTGGCCGGAACATGGCACCGTCGTCTTCCCGCGATTGAAGACCGGCAGCGCGGACGATCTATGCAAGGTCCTGCGCGAGAAATACGACGTAAGCGTGGTGCCCGGCAGCTTCTTTGAAATGCCAGACCATTTCCGCATTGGCGTGGGAACCCCGACAGCCTCGGTGAAGGAAGCCTTGCAGCACCTGGGCGCGGGGCTGGACATGTATAAAGCTTCTCTCGCCGCCAGGGCCTCGCAATTTGTGCCTTCTCGTTAGTCGCAGGCCATGGACGACGAAACTAATCCTTTTGGACGGCGAATTTCCCGCTGCCATAACAGGCAATCAAGAGGAACGCGAAACAATAAAAAACGGCCGCCTCGCCGCTATTTTTAATCGGCAGAAATCCCCTGGGCTGATGCATCATGAAGTAAGCTACCGCCATTTCACCGCTGCAAATGAAAGCCGCAAAGCGCGTGACCAGCCCCAACAAAACCAGCAGCCCGCCCCCGAATTCGATGACAGCTGCCGCCAGCATCAACGGAGAATGCAGACTCTGATGTCCACCGAATACTCCAAACAGCTTTTGCGCTCCGTGACACATGAACAAAAAGCCGATCAGAATTCTGAACGCTGCATACGCTACCGGTTCCAGGTCACTGAGAAATTTCATCTATCGCTCCCCTTTGCTATTCAGGACGGCTGCTGAGTTTAAATGCCAGAAGCGGAGAAGTCGATTACTCTTCGGACACCCACGTTTCAGAAATTGCCAAAATCGCCGGAAGTGCCAAAATTGCCAAAATCGAAAACCCGCAACACCGTCGCAATCGAGAATTCCTTTTTTCTCCTGTCATTCCGAGCGCTGTCGGAGTTCCGTAGCGCGGAGCAACGGCGAGAGAGGAGCCCCGAGGATGAGAGCGTGACAATGCCGCTTCAGGGAATTCTCTCGAGACAAAATTGCCCTCGTCATCCCGACGTCCGTCTCATCTCCTCTTAACCACCAGAGCGCCTTCACCATTTACAATCGCTTTGATCTTTGTAAGAGGAGGCAATTGACTATGCAACGAAACGCAAGCGCGCACTGGAGCGGTGGCCTGAAGGACGGCAAGGGCACACTTACTTCGGCCAGTGGAGTTTTGAAAAGCACACCTTATTCTTTTGCCACGCGATTTGAGGGCCAGCCGGGAACGAATCCTGAAGAACTGGTTGCCGCGGCACACGCCGGATGCTTCACCATGGCGTTATCGGCGCAGCTCGGAAATGCCGGCCTGACCGCCCAGGCCATTGACACAACCGCCACGGTGACGCTGGAAAAGCTTGAGTCTGGCTTTGCCATCACCACCGTTCATCTCCAGGTGAAGGCCAGGATCCCCGGAACAGACAAAGCGAAATTCGACGAAGCCGCAAAGAACGCCAAGGAAGGCTGCCCTATTTCCAAACTGTTGAATGGAAAAATCACCATGGATGCGCAGCTCGAAAGCTAACCGTTCGTCTCGGTACCGTTAACTGCGAGGGAATCAATATGACCAGAAAACTATTTACTCTCCTTCTTCTTGCCGGTGGCCTGGGCATCTCTGCCAGGGTCGCTCATGCACAATCGTCCGTTGTGGATATTCCCCGCGCAAGCCAGCGGGCTTCCGTGATGCAGCGCGTCGGCATCACTGACATCACCATCTCCTACCACCGTCCCTTGATCAACGGACGAAAGGTCTGGGGCGGGCTTGTTCCCTATGGTCAGGTCTGGCGTGCAGGCGCGAATGAAAACACCACCATCGAGTTCACTGACCGTGTAGCCGTGGAAGGCAAACCTGTTCCCAAAGGCATTTATGGACTGCACATGATCCCAAACGAGAATGAGTGGACCATTATTCTTTCCAAAGTATCGAGTGCCTGGGGCAGCTTCACATACGACGAAAAAGAAGACGCTCTGCGCGTAAACGTGAAACCTCAACCTGGCGATATGCATGAAGCGCTCACCTATGATTTCGACGAAGTGAAGCCGGACGCGGCGGTGGTAAGTCTGCGCTGGGAAAAGTTAGCGGTGCCATTCCATATTGGCGTGAACACGCATGAGATTGTTGCGGACAGCCTGCACAAGCAGCTTCGCGGCCTGGCTCAATACACCTTTGAAGGATGGAATGACTCTGCCACTTACTTCCTCACCGAGAAAACCAATCTTGATGAGGCGCTGAAATATTCTGACCGCTCGATCGCACTCGAAGAACGCTTTGACAATCTCATGACCAAAGCCAGCATTCTGGACGCTCTCAACCGTAAGGACGAAGCCAACACAACTCGTGCGAAGGCATTGCCTCTGGGTAGTCCACTCGACCTGCACGGTTATGGACGCCAGCTTCAGCAACAAGGCAAACAGGAACAGGCTTTCGAAGTTTTCCGGGCCAACATCAAGAAGAACCCGACCCACTGGGTTGCCCACAATGAAACTGCGCGTATCGCGGTGGCACAGGGCAACTACGATCTGGCGACCAAGGAGATGAAGCTTGCGGTCAACGCCTCCCCTGATCCGTTCAAGTCACAAGGGGAAGCGCTGGTGAAACGCCTGGAAGCCAAACAAGACATCAACAAGTAACGCGCTTCTGTCGCGTTCCCACAAAGGCCTCCCCACATGGGAGGCCTTTTTATTCTGCCCAATCATCTCTACTTCGGTCCGCCCTCAATGCGTTAAGATCAAAACAGCTATTCACAGCATCAAGGGAGTGCAATCGCAGCATGCGTTGGATTCTATGTTTCGCTCTCGTGCTCACGTTTTCTTTCGCGGCTCTACGGTGCTCCGCCCAGGCGATCCACCTCTCTGACAATCCCGGCCCCATGGCCCGCCAGGTGCGCGGTGAGTTTCTTTATGCGTGGAACGCTTACAAGCAATATGCCTGGGGCCATGATGAACTGAAGCCTCTGAGCAGGAGCTTCAAAGACTGGTACGGCACCTCTCTTTACATGACGCCGGTGGACGCCCTGGACACGCTCGTCCTTATGGGGTTGAACGATGAAGCTGACAAGGCGCGCGAGGCAATCACGAAAAACCTCTCGTTCGATCAGGACATTGAAGTCAAGAATTTTGAAATCACCATCCGCCTGCTGGGAGGACTGCTCAGCAGCTATCAGCTTACGGGTGACAAGAAGCTGCTCGCTCTTGCCGACGATCTGGGCACGCGACTGCTGCCCGCGTTCAATTCGCCCACCGGCATGCCTTACATGTTCGTAAATCTCAAGACGGGAAAGACCCGCGGCGCGGAGAGCAATCCCGCTGAGATTGGCACCTTGCTGCTGGAGTTCGGCACGTTGAGCAAACTCACAGGCAAGCCTGTCTATTACGACAAAGCCAAACGAGCATTGACCGAGCTTTACAACCGGCGATCAAAGATCGGGCTGGTCGGTTCCACCGTCAACGTGGAAACCGGCGCGTGGATTGATCCCACCAGCCACATCAGCGGCGGCATAGATTCCTATTACGAATATCTCCTGAAATCGTGGCTCCTCTTCGGCGACAAAGATTGCGAAAAGATGTGGAAGACCAGCGTTCAGGCGATCCACAAATATCTGGCGGACAGCACGAAAAATGGACTCTGGTACGCGCAGGTTGACATGAATACAGGCAAGAAGATCTCCACGCACTTCGGGGCCCTGGATGCCTTCTTCCCGGCGGTACTCGCGCGTGCCGGAGAACTTGAAAGCGCGCGTCGCCTGGAAGAATCCGCTTACAAGATGTGGACCACCTTTGGCATTGAGCCGGAAGAGATTGACTACAAGACAATGAAAATCGCTTCGCCCGGATATCCGTTGCGACCGGAGATCATTGAGTCTGCCTACTATCTTTCGTTCTACACAAAAGACGCACGATACACGGAGATGGGATCAACTTTCCTGCTCAGCCTGGTGCGTTTCTGCAAAACAGACTCAGGGTATGCTGCGCTGAAAAACGTGGAAACACGCGAGAAGAACGACAGCATGGAAAGCTTCTTTCTGGCCGAGACACTTAAATATCTTTACCTGATCTATGCCCCACGCGAAACGCTGGACCTGAATAAGGTGGTCTTCAACACAGAAGCCCATCCCCTGCGCAAGACCTGGTGATTTTCAGGCAAAAAAATATGGGCGGCTGGTTTGCCGCCCATTCAGTGTTGGTTCTTACTACCCACATCTGAGAAAAGGAGGTTGCTTTGGCTGCACTCTCACTGCGTTTTTTGCGAGGGCTGCTTGTTTTCACAAGCCCGGAAACCTCGCACTTAAGGGTCCCACTGCGCTACTACATCCGTCACCGCTGACTAACTTGTGAGAGGCCGCCGAGGCGTCTCTCACTCCGGAAGAAAACTTGAAAACTTGCGAGGTAAGCAGAATCTCCGGGCGTTCCTGAAATCTTTATCCCGCTAGTTGCGCACACAGTCGAGAAATCTGTTCTTACCCCGCTCACAGCATTGGCTCATCGCTACCAGCGCCCGCACACACCTTATTTATTAGAGCCGGTCCGAATCGGCCTTTATCTTGGCTTGCGCTCGTTTTTAGCTATCGTCTGCGCTTCTATATTGCAGTCGGGTAGCCAAACCGCAATGGCTTGTAAGTTGCTGAAAACAGGCAGCAGGAGATCGCTGTCGGGAGGTACGTTTGTGACAGTCTGTCACAGGTCGCGGGCGTGCTGTCACAGCGACCTGTCACTGCGCCAATATTTACGGGGCAATCGCGATGACCCGCAGTGGGCTTCCAGACCCGTTCACGATCTTTAGGAGAAGCGATTACAACGGATCCGACGGGCGGAAGTTGGTCGAGGTTGCACAGACCCGCAAGTCCGAACTTCCCGCTACCGTGCATAACGCAAAACACCAGCACTGAAACTCCGGTGACCGCAGTTCGCCATTCACAGTTTACCCATCCGTTACTGTCCGTTAGTCCACTCCCTTCCGGACCTAACAAGCATTTCAGAAACTATGGTGAAATTGGATACACCCAATAGGTCATTTGTACACAGGTCCGGGGCTGGAACTGCGACCAACGCCTCTTTCTTCAACAAATTGAGAGTTGGTTTGTGAATTGCTTTAGTTTTCGACGGTATTCCCTGCAGACAGGCAGAAAAAGTAAACATGAGAATCGCGGCCACCACCGCTCTGTTCGTGGCGTTAACGTTTTGTGCGCAAGCGCAGCAACAGTCTGATCTTCAAGTAATTGAAATAGTCGCGCAGAGCCAGCACGCTCTGGATACACGTGACCACGCGCAGGCCCTGCGTCTGCTTCAAGATGGACTGCGTCGCTTCCCTGAGGATCAGGATTTACAGCTTCAGCTCGCCCGAGTTTACGTTTACAAAAAGCAGGACCGAGAGGCCATCGCGCTGCTGCAGTCCATCCTGCAAAAGGAACCTTCGAACCGTAAAGCCAAGGTGGCGCTGGCTCAGATTTATGGCTATCACGAAAATTTTCAAAAGTCCGATGCCCTTTATCGCGAAGTTCTGGCTGCGCGTCCGGGTGACGAACCGGCAGAACTCGGCCTGGTGCGCAACCTGGTGGTGGAAGGCAAAACTGGCGCGGCGAAGGAAGAATTGCAGGCTGCCATCCAGCGCAATCCAACCAGCCTGGGCCTGCAACAATACAACGAATACCTTGCGTCTGTGGGCACTTCCAACAATGAAGGCAGGCCTGAGTACTACCGCAGCATTCAGGACAGCCAGTCTTATTTCACTGACAGTTCAGGGAACCATGCTCTTTATTCTTCGCAGTCATTGCCCTATGAAATCAACCGCAGGCTGTTCACACGCTTTCGCATGGATGAAACTTCTCTCTGGATATCCTCGGCGGCGGCCCGCAACGTAATCTCCGGCACGGAAGAAGCCCGCTTTCGCATCAACAGATATCTCGGCGTGCGTGCTTCCGCGGGCGCAGTCCGATTTAATGACACCAGCAGCAAGGCGCTTTTTGGCGGCGATCTGGAGATATTCCCGATCAAGAACGCCGTGATCAGCGGCGGATATTCGCAGTTCGCCGTCGCCCCGACTTTCGAATCCATCCCGTTTGATTTGCTCTCCCAGGGCTGGCACACGCACGTTGGCTATGACGGCAGAAAATTCACGCTGAATGCCAACGCGAGTTTTGGCCACTACACGGATGGCAATCGCGTGGAGCGCGAATCCGGCGAGGCCATGCGCTGGTTCGGAAATAATCGCATTTCCGTTGGCGGTGGCTACGCCTTCCGTCACCTGCACTTCACGCAGCCGTTTGATCACGGCTACTTCGATCCCGGACAGTACCGCAGCCACCTGGGCGCGGGCGGCGTTCGTTTTGCGCTGGGGAAGATCTATCGTTTTGAAGCTCTGGGTTATCTGGGCGGAGAGAAGATCAACCAGGGGAACTATACAGGCGCAGGCGAGTTGCAAATCCGTAACCAGTTCTTCATTCATCGCTGGCAGCTTGAAGGCGGCTATTCGCATTATCAACTGGTGCAAAACACGGCCGCTTTTCGAGCCGACATGGTGAGTGGATCAGTCGGCTACAGGTTCTAAGCGAAAGAGACAAAAAGCATGTCAGCAGCAAAAAACAACACGCGTTTCAGGATCCTGGTTGTGGACGACGACGATTCCACACGCAGTTTTCTCACATCAGTCCTGGCCGCCGAAGGTTACGAGTGTCTGGCCGCCAATAGCATCGCGTCCGCCGAGGCCGTGCTGCGGCAAGAGACGGTGCATCTGGCCTTTCTCGATCTTTATCTAGGCACCACCAACGGCCTCAACGTGCTTGATCTCATCAAGGTGCTGCAACCGAGCTGCTCCTGCGTGATGATGACGGCGCACATGAGCGTTGAGACGGTGGCGAAATCACTGGGCTCCGGCGCACTTGAGTATCTGAGCAAGCCTTTGCTGATCGATGACCTTCTCGCCGTGGTCCGCAAAGTACAGGCAAGCCAGTTACCTGCAAGCGCGACGGATAGCTTCAATCCCGACGCAGGGCCGGAAACTTCCATCATCGGTCGCACCCCCAAGATGCTGGAGGTCTATCGGGCCATTGCTCGCGTGGCGCCCACTGACGTAAGCGTACTCATTCTCGGACCCAGCGGGTCAGGCAAAGAACTGGTGGCTCGCGCCATTCATGACCACAGCACGCGCGCCAAAATGCCGTTTGTTCCCGTGAACTGTGGCGCGCTTCCGGAAAATATTCTGGAAAGCGAACTGTTCGGCAACGAGAAAGGTGCCTTCACCGGCGCAGATACGGCTCGCACCGGTTTATTTGAGGCGGCCACCGGCGGCACTTTGTTTCTGGACGAAATATCTGAAACGCGGCCCAGCTTTCAGGTGAACCTGCTGCGGGCGGTACAGGAACAGCAGATCCGGCGCGTAGGTTCGCATAAGTACACTCCGGTGGATGTGCGGATCGTGGCTGCCAGTAATCGCGACCTGAGCAAGTTGATGGGCTCCGGCCAGTTTCGAGAAGACCTCTACTATCGCCTGAGCGTGGTTGAAATTAAACTGCCGGGGCTGGAAGAGCGTCGTGAAGATATTCCTTTGCTGGTCCAGCATTTTCTGAAGCGCTCAAATACAAAGAACAAGCGCACAATCAAAATCACTGACGAAGCGGTGAAGTTGCTCAGCCAATTCCACTGGCCCGGCAATGTGCGCGAGCTGGAAAATCTGGTGGAAAGACTTGCCATTTTCTGCACGTCCGGTGAGATTGGCGTGCGCGAGGTGGAACAGGAACGCAATGTAATCGTCGCCATTCCAAGTATCGGCGAGGCCAACGGGAATGGCGCGACCGCACCGCATGTCGATGCCGCTAACACGTTGGAAGATATGGAACGCCAGCACATTGTCAAAATCTTGCAGGAGCACGCAGGCAATAAGTCACGAGCGGCCCGCGCTCTGGGAATTGAGCGCAAGACTCTGTATCAGAAGGCGCGCAGACTCGGTATTGATTTGCAAATAGAACGATGAACTTACCAACACAATCCGCTGCACCCCAGCTAATCCATCGGCAAGTGACGTCATGGGGACGCTGGTTGCGCCGCAACCTTATCCTGCTGGCAATCGTGGGGCTGGTAAGCATGAGCTTTCCCGTGATGAAGCTGAGCCAGAGCCTGACGGATTTCTTCTTTCGCATACGTGGACCGCAACCTGTGTCGCAACAGGTGGCACTGGTGCTGATTGACGACGCTACGCTGGCGCACTATGGACGCTGGCCATGGCAACGCGCACAGCTTGCTCAATTGATTCGAGCCGTCAGCGCGCAAAAGCCAAAAGCCATTGGACTGGATGTACTGCTGCCCGAAGTTGAAGATGAAGCCAATGACGCAGCGCTGCAAAGCGCCATTGCCGCAGCGCCCAACCTGGTGCTGGGAGCCAAGATTTCCGGTTCGCTCGACAATAATCTTTGGATTGACCCGTTACCTCGTTTCAGCAAGAGCGCAAAGGGCGTTGGTCACGTACAAGCCATTGTTGATGGGGACGGCGTTTGCCGCAGTATTCCCCTGGAAGAACCAAGTCTGGACGGCGCGCGTCCAGCCTTTGCGCTCAAAATTGCCGAGCTGGTAAATCCCCAGCTGGTGAATTTAAAGCCGGCGAAGACGGAAAGCTCGTCCAGCGTGAGTGCGCCGGCGTTGCAGAAGTTCGAGACGCACCCGCTGCTGATCGATTTTCGTCATCAATTCGAACCAGGAGAAAAGTCGCCGTTTGTTGTAATCTCGGCTGGAGAACTTCTGTCCGGAGCGCAACACACTGAACTTCGTGACAAAGCAGTCCTGATCGGCTTTGGCGGGATTGAGATGAGTGATCGCCTGGCTACGCCGGTGAGCAATCAGCTTCCTATGCCTGGCGTGGAAATTAACGCAAACGTCGTGGACATGCTTCTGTCAGGCCGCACCATTCGCTACGTAAGCTTAACGTGGCAATGGTTGCTGGTGGCGCTCACCAGTTGCTTTGCCTTATGGCTGGTGGCGCGTTATCCCGGTGCTCGCGGACTTTTCCTCCTCTCCATCTTGCTGCTTGCCGGTTATGCCGGAGCATATCTTCTGTTCGTGTACACGCATCAGCTTCTTGTTTACACGCCAATTCTCCTGGCGGGATTCTTAGCGGCGCCGCTGGCCCAGTTGGAGAATCTTCTTCTGGTGGACCGTGAAATCACTTTTCGATTGCAGCAGCTTCGGCAGACCGTACGCCCTGGCCGCCAGCAAAACAATGTGGACGCCAGGCCCATGCAGAGTCGACGGCTGCACTGGAAGCTTGCCGCTCTCAATGAGCTGCAAGATGAGCTGAGCTCTCTGTATCGCTTCCACCAGACATTGCTGGAGAGCATGCGTGAAGGTCTGGCCGTTTACGGTCAGGACGGCGTTCTGCGCTTCGGTAATCCCACGTGGAGAAAGTTCTGCGCCAATCAATCGGCCGACCCGACGCAGCTCAGTTCCCTTTCGCAAATGACTTCTGCGTGGCCTGAATTTGCAGCGGTCGCGCAAACCGGCGGCACTTGGATTGAAACCGAACTGCCCCTGGGTGACGACCTCTGGCATCTCTATGCCGTCCCACTTCCCTGGACGTCTTTTGCCCAGGAAGGCGCGGTCATGATCATCGCCGAAGACATTACTGTCCGTAGACAGAGAGACCAGGCGCGGTCTGAGGCGCTCAGCTTTGTCACACACGAGCTCAGGACTCCGTTGATCGCCATTCAGGGATTTTCGGAAATGCTGATGCGCTATCCCAATTCGCCTGCCAGCGCCGACGCACCAGGCACCATCTTCCGCGAGACACACCGTCTGGTGGCGATGATCAACACGTATCTTGAAGTTCTCCGGCTTGACGCAGATCTTGAAGTTCTGCGCCTTGACGCAGGCGCACGACCGCTGCGGTTGACGCGCGCGAGCGTCCGTTCGATGGCTGATCATGTAGAGAAAGTGGTACGGCCGCTTGCGCTGGCTGCCAGAATTGCCGTCGAGGTGGAAATCGATCCTGAAGATGAACATGTGACCTGCGATGAGACGCTCATTTCCGGCGCTCTTCTGAATCTGGTGAGCAACGCCATCAAGTATGGAGAAAAAGATTCTGAAGTACTGGTGCGCATCATCGCGCATGCGGATGAAGTTGAATTTGAGGTGCACAACACCGGCAAGCCGATACCGGCGGCGGAGTTGAAGCACATTTTCGAAAGATTTTACCGGCCGGCCCGCAGTGAATCCATACCGGGATGGGGGCTGGGACTCAGCTTTGTTCGCAGAATTTGCCAGCAGCACGGCGGAAGAATTGCAGTCAGCAGTGATCAAGATGTGGGCACCTCGTTCTGCTTCATGTTGCCGCGAGGCGTCCGGGAAGTCACAGAGGTAACTCCATGAAAATTCGATCAACAATTTTTTTCATCCTGGTGTTCAGTTTGCTTGGTCTGGCCCAGGAAAAACAGGTTGCGCCCACCACCGCTCCTTTTGCCGGATCAACCATCTCCGACTTCAAAGGCAAAGTGGAAATCCAGTTGCCCAACCACGCCTTGCGTCCACCCAGCCGCGGTGAACTACTGCCGGCGGAAACGCAGATCAACACCGAAGATGGCCGCATCCTTCTCCGGTTAGCTGATGGCAGTGACCTGCTTGTCCGCTCCAATACGCGACTCGTGCTCAAGCAGCCAGAAACAAATGGCTGGCGCTACGTGCAAGTTCTCATCGGGCGCGTGCGGGCTGAGATCCAGAAGCGTCTCGGCACTAACCCAGGATTCCAGATTGGCACGCCCAGCGCCGTGATTTCCGTCCGTGGCACCGCGTTTGACGTGGAAGTGAACCGCGCCGGTCTCACGGAAGTTGACGTGCGTGAAGGCGTGGTACAGCTTGAGTCCGTGAAAGGCATGGGCGAATCCGTGCTGATCCGCGCTGGCTTCTCCAGCCGCGTGGGATTTGAGTCCGGACCAGAATCGCCGCGCCCAACGCGCGAGATGCGCCCTGACCTCGACCGTCCTGGCCGCGGTGGCGGTAACGATAAACACTCTGACCACGATGATGATCCCATCAAGAATCTCCAGGCGGCCACCAATGACCATCACGATGGCGGCTCGCAACACGATTCCGGCGGAAGCAGCGGTGGCTCTGGCAGCACTAGCGGCGGCAGCGGAGATTCCACCAGCACCAAGGACTCTGGCTCCGGCGAACATGGCGGCCACGACCATGGCGGCGGACCTCCAGAGCTCTAGCCATTGGCAGTAACTTGAAAGCCGCAGGCACTGCTTGCGGCTTTTCTTTTGCTTGCTCGGCAGCACTTCCGCCCTGACCATATCCCGCCCCACAAATGTGTTTCCTTGCAACACACTGGCTGTTTCCAAGAACCCCACATCACAAGCCACCCTTCCACAATGCCCATTGATTTCAAAGCACTTAACTCGACTTCCCGATTGGCACGCGAGCTGCCTTACTCAGGGCATGATGTTGCGTCCGACTTTAGCTACCAACGCACGACTCGCACTTAAGGGGGATTTTCAAATGTTCACAGCAACAACAGTAACGGCTCAGCCTAAGCGCCCATGGACAACTGCTCTATTTGGCGCCATCGTTTTCGTCGCCATTTGCGCCTTGGTGACGCCGCCGATCCACAGGTCATCGCTTTTGAAATCACTGTCTCCGCCATCACGTTTAATGGTGGAACCAATCCCAGCGTGTTGGCGAAGCCGACCGAAATCGAGCTTACGCACAACCTGGCCACCTTCGAACCGCTGTCTCTGGTGAGCCCGCCATCCGGAACATATAGTGGCGCAACACTTTCCGTATCCAACCCGGAAGTGGTTGTGGTTGACCCAACCACCAAAGCCGTCACCAGACTTACGGCCACGCTGGCATCGTCCACGGTAAACGTTCCTTTCAGCCCGTCAGTCACCATCGGACCGGGCGCAACCGTTTTGAACTTTGACATGAACCTGGCGTCATCCATTGCCATCAGCGGCACCACTGCAACCATTACGCCGACCTTCACCGTGACCACTGCAACCGTCGCAGCCGGTAGTGAAGGTAGCGAAACGGAAGACAATGGCGAACTGGAAGACGTTCGTGGCACCATCACCAACGTTGCATCGCCCAAGTTCACCATTCAGCCCGCGCAGACAGCACAGCCCATCACCATCACCACTGACGCCAACACCAAGTTCTCTGACGGTGTGACCAGCTTCGCCAACCTGACCAACGGCATGATCGTTTCCGTGGACGCTACCACGCAGGCCGACGGTTCAGTCCTGGCCAAGAAGGTGGAATCTGAAACCGAAACCTCCAATGGCGAAGAAGTTGAAGGCATCATTACGGCTGAGACTTGCACCGTAGCCGCTGCTTGCCCTGGAGCCGCCAATCCGGCGACGTCAATTTCCATCACTAGTCACAAGGTTTCAGCCCCTGCCGGCACCACCGCGCCGGCCACGGCTACAACCGTTACCGTGCCGCTCTCGGCCAGCACCAAGTTCATGGTGCACAGCAATATTAGCGGCACATTCCCTGCGTTTAACGCCAGCACTATCGGCAAGGCGCAACGCGTGGAAGTGGACAGTGAGAGCACAGCCGGCAATACCAGCACCTCAGTTTCCGCCAGCAAAATCAAGCTGCTGGAGCAGGGTGTAACCGGCGCCATCTCCGCTCTCTCAGGCAGCAACTTCACCCTTACGCCGGATTCCACGTCAGCCTTTGTTTCGCTGAC
>WNFF01003556.1_pt1 | contig 14584 bp, 15 predicted proteins | sample 5400441 | NCBI WGS metagenome assembly WNFF01 (sample SAMN13153345, study PRJNA577476) | soil metagenome | isolation source: 120 cm saprolite under Douglas fir tree site 2 hole 3 replicate 1 | place: USA:California | collected 2015-04-18 | reverse complement strand
CCTCCCCCTCCCTACCGCCTCGGGAGTATCAAGTGCTGAGTTCACGGCGTACGATGTCTCGCATGGCTCGGCGCAGGTCAATCTGCTCGTTCAGCGGAATCGTCGGCCGGTCGGCGACTTGGTCTGTCCTGAGGTGAGGCGTGGCTAGCATCTCGGCGAAGCTGATTGAAGACACCGCGCGGGAGTTGACGGCTCGCGCGGCGATCGACATTCCCAGCGATTACCGTGATGGGGTGCGGCTGGCGCGGGATCGGGAGGGGAATCGGCTGGCGCGGTTCGTGTTGGAGCAGATGCTGGGGAACTGGGAGATTGCGTCGGCGGATCGGCGGCCGATGTGTGCGGATACGGGGCTGCCGCGGTACTACGTGAAGCTGGGGAACGAGGCGGTGGTGGAGGGGGGATTGGTGGCGCTGGAGCGGGCGCTCCGGCGCGCGACCGCGGAGGCCACGCAGGCGATTCCGCTGCGGCCGAACCGGGTGCATCCGCTCACGCGGGAGGACCGCAACGACAACGTGGGGATCCACGCCCCCGAGGTCACCTACGCGGTCGAGCCGGGCGCGGACTGGATCGACGTCACCACCGTCCATAAGGGTGGGCTCTTCGGCAGTGACTTCCGCATGCTGTTCCCAGGCGACGGGGTGGCCGGCATCAAGCGCTTTTTCGTCGACACCCTGATCGAGTCGGGCAAGCGCGGCCTGGCCTGCCAGCCCGCCATTGTGGGGGTGGGGATCGGCGGGGCCAAGGACACCTGCGTGCGGCTCGGCAAGGAGGCGGCGTGCTTACGCACCGTCGGCAGCCGCAACCCCGATCCCGCCGCGGCCGCCCTCGAGGAGGAGCTGACCGCCCTCGGCAACTACATCGGCATCGGGGCCATGGGCTTCGCGGGCACCTCCATGGTGGTGGCCACCCACGTGGAGCTGGCCTACACCCACACCGGCGGCATGCCGATCGGCATCCACCAGTTCTGCCTCTCGTCGCGGCGGGCCACCGCGCGGCTCCATCCGGACGGGCGCGTGGAGTTCCGGGGCGATCCGGACTGGTTCACCGACTACTATCGCCGCTCGGGGATCGAGTGATGGGGGCCACGATCGAGCGGCTCGACGACGTGGCGATGGACGAGGTGCACCTCACCACGCCGGTGTCGGACGCGGCCATCCGCGCGCTGAAGCTGGGCGACGTCGTCTACCTGAGCGGGGTGCTCTACACCGCGCGCGAGGGCGTCTACCGCCAGGTGGTGGACAAGGGCGTGCCGTTCCCTCAGTCGGTGCGCGCGCTCACCAACGTGAACTTCCACTGCTCGCCCGCCGCCGCCACGCGCCCGGACGGCACCCACGTGGTCGAGGCGGTGACCGCCACCGCGAGCTTCCGCTTCGGCAAGTCGATGGGCCCGTGGTTCGATCGCTCGGGCGCCCGCGTGATCGTGGGCAAGGCGGGGCTCACCGAGCTGGCCTATCGCGAGTGGTTCGTGCCCCACGGCGCGGTCTACCTCACCACGGTGGGCTACGGCATGGGCGCGGCCTACGGGCGCGGGATCACGCGCGTGCGCGAGGTGCACTGGCTCCGCGAGCTCGGCATCGCGCAGGCGCTCTGGGTCCTCGAGGTCGACCGCCTCGGCCCGTTCCTGGTGGAGGGGGACGCGGCCGGCAAGAGCCTCTTCGCCCTCGCCAACCGCGAGATCAACCTCCGCATCGCCGAGGTCTACAAGACCCTCCCGCCCCCCGCCCTCTCCCGCTTCGGGGAGATCCTCTCCCGCACCGACGAAGTGGTCTGACGGGGTCAGGTCTTACATTCCGACATTTTTCTGCCGATCAGCTGGGCTGGTCTGCCCGGAAATGTCGGAATGTAAGACCTGACCCCAGATGGAAGACGGGGTGGCGGAGGGCTTCGGCCTCGAAGGCGGCGAGGGGCGACGCAGGGGTGACGTCGAAGTAGGGGCGGGTAATCGGGACGCGGGTGACGTAACGCTGTAGCACGGGCGCGGCTTCTCCCGAGCTCAGCTCGCGGAGCGGGACGGTCTCCGTGCGGCGGCCGCGGGTCAGGGTGACCTGGCCCGCGGCGCGGGCGCTGCGGACCCACGCGACGTCGCCGTAGGGGGCGACCAGCCAGCGGTCGCCGCCCTCCTCGACCAGGGTCACCGGCGTCGAGAGCGGGCGGCCGGTGCGACGGCCGGGAACCGTGAGGAGATAGGTCGGGCCCGGCATCAGGCCAAGCTTCAGGAGCAGGCGGACGACGCGATTGGCGGCGCGCCGGCCGGGGGTCAAGCGATAGGTGGCGGCCATGGGGGAGGGGACTTGGCGGCGGACTCTTGGGCGGCGGCGGAGAAGATGCCGCGCGTCATGAGCGCGCGCGCCTCGCGGGCCCGGCGCTCGTAGATCTGCGCCCGCGCGGCGTGGGCGTCACCATCCTCGGGCGCGACCGCGGTGGCCCAGTCGATCAGATGGCTTGCGAGCGCGAGCCGGCCTTCGCCGGCGACCGCGAGCGCCCGCGCCACCAGGCTGGCCACGCCACCCGCGAGGCTCGCCACCTCGCGCCCGATCTCGGCAGTGGGCGCGGGCTGCAGGTGCGCGGGCTCGCCGTCGTACCAGCCGCCGTAGAGCCGCCACAGGTTGCGCACCGCGTACTCGGGCTCGTCGTACACGGCCTGCAAGTACGGCCGCCCGGCCAGGTGCACGGGCGGCCGGACCTCGCGCACCACCTGCTCGAGGGTGGCGCCCGCGTTCATCAGCGCGAGCGTCTGGCTCACGAGCGCCTCGAGCCACTCCGCGGTCTCGGTGAGGGCCTGCCGCACCCGCTCGGCTCCGAAGATGGGCGGGCCGTGCCCCGGGATCAGGAGCGTGGCCTCGCGCGCGGCCATCACCCGCAGGGCGGCCGCCCACTCCGCCGCGTAGCGCTGCGCCTTCTGCGGGTTACCCGCGTTGGGCGCGACCCAGAGGAAGAGGTCGCCGGTCCAGAGCACGCGGCGCTCGGGCCACCAGAGCCAGGAGTGGTCGTCCGTCTCGCCCCGGGCGTGCTCGAGCTCGAGCATCAGGCCGTCGGCCTCGAAGTGGAGCGTGCGCTCGTAGGTCGTGTCCGGGTAGACGTACTCGGAGGGCCAGGCCGAGGCCCGCGAGAACTGGCGCGCGTTGATCAAGCCGTTGTAGCCCGCGGTGGCACGATAGCGATCGAAGCGCGCGGCGACGTCCCGATGCGCCACGATCCGGGGCCGCGGCCAGCCCTTCTCCGTGGCCTCGGCCAGGAAGGGCGGCAGCCCGAAGGCGTGATCGGCGTGCCCGTGGGTATAGATCGCGGCGCGCACCGGCGCGGGATCGATGGCGCGGACCGCCGCGAAGGTCCGGGCGCGCGCGGCCTGGCTGGAGGTATCGATCAGCACGAGACCGTCGCCCGCGCGGATCACCGTGACGTTGGCGAAGGCGTGCAGGAAGAAGACCCCGGGCGCGATCTCCTCGGTGGCTCCGGTCGGCGCCCAGAGCGTGTAGGGCTCGACCGCGCCCGACCAGCCCTGCTCGGCCATCTCGCGGATGCGGCCCATGCGGGCGGCTAGATGCCCTGGCGCCTCCGCCACTCTTCGATCTGCGCCCGGTGCTCCTGGTAGTGGTGCCGGCTGTTGAAGTCGACGATCTTGTGGGCGGTCTTGCCGGGCACGTACCGCTCTTCCGGCACGCCGGCGGCCGCCTGCAGGAAGGCCGCGTGCGAGGCGTCCAGCTCCTTCAGGATGCCGGCGGTGGCCGCCGTCTTCCTGGCGTCGGCGAAGCGGGCGTTCCAGGCGTCCACGTCGTCGTAGGAGACGCCCTCCGGGATCGGGCGCTCGCCCTTCGCCATGCGCTGCAGCGCCGGCGCCAGCTCGCGGTGCCAGCCCGAGATGTGAGCGACGATGTCGCGCGCGCTCCACGTGCCGAGCCACACCTCGCGCATCTGGGCCTCGCCGAGTCCCTCGAGGGCTCGCTTGAACGCGGCGAACTCGGTCTCGGCCCCGCTCAGCAGCGTCGTCTTCTCCGACATCGCGTCCTCCGTCTCAGGCCCCGCGGGGCGGGATGCGCTTGTAGAAGAGCAGCTCCCGCACGCCCTGGGGCAGGTTGTCGATGTGGCCGCTCGGCGTGAAGCCGAGCGCGGTGTGCATGCGGATCGAGGGCACGTTGGTCTCCTCGGTCGACGAGAAGAGGCGCGGGGTCGGCGAGACCACCTCGACCGACTTGAAGAACTCGCGGGCGATGCTCTTACGCCGGAAGTCCTCGCGGACCACCACGAGGCTCACGAAGGTGCACTGGAACCAGTCCAGCCGGTAGGCGATGAAGCCCACGACCTCGCCTTCGGCCTCGGCCACGATCAGGTGGTGCCGCTCCATGTGCGAGCGGATGAAGGCGGGCGCCCGCTCCTCCCCGATGACCTGCGCGGCGAGGGTCGTGCAGCCCACCGAATCCGCCACGCGCGGGAGTCGAATCTCGATCATGGGGCGCCCCGGCGCATTGTAAGCGCGCCGGGGCGCCCGCTCAACCGGAGGCGCTCAGTACGTGCCGGGCCGGATGCGCTTGAAGAGCTCTTTCAGCTTATCGGCGGTGAAGCCGGGGCTCTGGCAGACCTTGATGATCTCGCGCTCGTCGGCCTCGACCTTGGCGATGGCCTCCGGGATCTTGGGCGCGATCTCGGGCGGGATCGTGCAGACCCCATGCTGGTCGCCGTGGATCAGGTCGCCCGGCTTGATCCACAGGCCGCCGACCTTGACCGGGATGCCAAAGTCCACCATGTGCACATTGGCGTGGGAGACCGACACGTGGGCGGCGCAGAACTGGAAGCCGAGCGCGCGCACCTCGTCCAGATCCCGCACCGAGCCGTCGGTGACCACGCCCACGCAGCCCAGCGCGCGGTGGATGTTGGCCTGCACCTCGCCCCACTGGGCGCCCTGGCCCCGGGGGTCGTCGAGATCGTGCACCACGATCACGCGGGGCGCCGGGGTGCTGAGCACGAAGTCCCACCAGCCGTAGGTGCTGGCCCGGTGGCCCTCGATGGGGCCCGCCTCGGCGCGGATGACGCAAGGGACGGCGTAGCCCACCATCGGCCCCATCTCCGGGAAGAGCGCGCGGATGGCCGAGGAGACATTGCCCTGCTCGCGCGGCCGCACCTTGAAGGTCTCGATGGCGTTGGCGACGCTGGGGCTGGTGATCTTCTTGATCGCTTCGACCTCTTGGGTGGTGAGCGGCACGGTGTCCTCCCTGTGGGTTTGACGGCTGGATCGGGTCAGATAGTGCCCTTTCGCCGCTCGGTCAGCAACTGCTCGATCTCGGGGATGACCTGCTCGATGCCGCGCATGTTCGGGTTGATGCGCAGGGCCCGGCGGAAGTAGGTGAGCGCGCGCTCCGGCTGGTCGAGGCGGAGATAGATCTGCCCGTAGCCGGCCAGGGCCCCGAAGTGGGCCGGGTTGCGCTTCATGACCTCGTCGCAGTCGTGGAGCGACTTCTCGTTCTCGCCCATCAGGAAGTAGAGCGTGGCGCGCTTGTTCCAGGCCTCGGCGAAGTCGGGCTTGCGCTGGATGATCCGGGTGAAGGTCTCGACCGCGGCGTCCCCGTCGCCCCGGCTCATCTGCTCCACGCCCACCTGGAATTGCCCGTCGATGTCCTTGTCGCCGGAGCGGCTCCATACCTGCCAGACCGAGTGCTCGGCCAGGACCCGCACCACCTCGTCGGGGTCGGCCAGCACGCCGAGCAGGGCGGGGGCGTCGGCGGGTCCGCCCAGCTCGCCCAGCCACGCGGCCGCGCGGCGGCGCAGCTCGAGGTCCTCGCTCTTGATCTCGGTCAGGGCCTGCTCGCGGGTGAGGGGGATCTTGGTCTGGGCGTCGGCCGGCGCGGGGAGTAGCCCGAGGGCCAGGGCGATGGTGAGGCCCGCGGCGAGGCGGCCGGCGTGGATCACGAGCGCCCCACCAGCTTGAGGAACGCGTCCTCGTCGAGCGTGGCCACCCCGAGGCGCTTGGCGTCCTCCGCCTTCGAGCCCGCGTCCTCACCCACCACCACGTAGTCCGTCTTCTTCGAGACCGACCCGGTCACGCGCCCGCCCAGGCGCAGGATCAGGTCCTTGGCCTGATCACGGCTCAGGGTGTGGAGGCCGCCGGTCAGCACCACGGTCTTGCCGTCGAGCGGCTTCGGCCCCTCGGTGTGGCCTTCCTCGGTCATGACCACGCCCGCCGCGGCCAGCCGATCGATGGTGGCGCGGTTGCGCGGCTCGGACAGGAAGCCGGTCACCGCCTGGGCGATCTGGGGCCCGATGCCGTAGATGTCGTTGATGTCGGTCTCGGTCGCGGCGAGCAGCCGCTCCATCGAGCCGAAGCGCGCGGCCAGCAGCTGGGAGGCCCGCTCGCCCACCATGCGGATGCCGAGGGCGTTGAGCAGCCGGGAGAAGCCACGGGTCTTCGAACCCTCGATGCCGCGGTGGAGGTTCTGGGCCGACTTCTTGCCCATGCGCTCCAGATCGGCCAGGGTCTCGACGGAGAGCCCGTAGAGATCGGCGAAGTCGCGCACCAGCTTTCGATCCACGAGCTGGCCGATGATGACCTCGCCGAGGCCCTCGATGTCCATCGCCCGGCGCGAGCCCCAGTGGAAGAGCCGCTCCTTGAGCTGGGCCGGGCACGCGGTGTTGGTGCACCGCCACACCGCCTCGCCCTCGACGCGCAGGGCGACCCCGCCGCAGGCCGGGCAGTGGGTGGGCATCTGGAACGGCTCGGGCTCGGGGTCGGGTCGCTTGGAGGTCACGACCTGGACCAGGTAGGGGATGACGTCGCCGGCCCGCTCGATCAGCACGGTGTCGCCCACGCGCACGTCCTTCCGGCGCACCTCGTCCTCGTTGTGCAGGCTCACGTTGGACACGGTGACGCCGGCCAGCTCCACCGGCTCGAGCTGCGCGGTGGGGGTGAGCGCGCCCGACTTGCCCACGTTGATCGTGATCGAGACCACGCGGGTGGTGGCCTGGCGCGCCGCGAACTTGTAGGCGATGGCCCAGCGCGGGTGGTGCGCGGTGGCCCCGAGGCGGCGCTGCTGCTCGAGGTCGTCGACCTTGACCACCACCCCGTCGGCGTCGTAGCCGAGACCGTCGCGCTCGGCCTCGATCCGCCGGCAGTAGGCGGAGACCGCGTCCAGGTCGGGCGCACGCTCCGAGCGCGGGTTCACCCGGAATCCGCTCTGGCGGAGCGCCTCGAGGCGCTCCCACTGCGAGTGGAAGCCCGGCGGCTCGAGCACGCTCACGTGGTAGAGGAAGATCTCGAGCGGCCGGGCCGCGGTCACCGTCGGGTCCTTCTGGCGCACCGCCCCCGCCGCCGCGTTGCGCGGGTTGGCGAAGACCGGCTGGCCGGCCTCCTCGAACCCCGCGTTGAGCTTCGCGAACGCCTCGCGCGGCATGTAGACCTCGCCACGCACCTCCAGGCGCGTGGCGCTCTTGAGCGGCCCGGCCAGCGTGGTCGGGATCGACTTGATCGTGCGCAGGTTCTGGGTGATGTCCTCGCCGATGCGCCCGTCGCCCCGGGTGGCGCCCCGCACCAGGCGCCCACGCTCGTAGAGCAGGGCCACCCCGAGCCCGTCGATCTTGGGCTCGCACACGTAAGCCGGCGCGATGCCGGGCAGGGCGCGCCGGAGCCGCGCCTCGAACTCGACCAGGTCCTCCGCGGCCATCGCGTTGTCGAGCGAGAGCATGGCCACCAAGTGCTCGACCGGTGCGAATAGCTCGGTCGGCCGCCCGCCCGGCCGCTGCGTCGGGCTGTCCGGGGTGATCAGCTCCGGGTGCGCCTCCTCCAGGGCCACCAGCTCCCGCCAGAGGCGGTCGTACTCGGCGTCGCTGACCTCGGGCCGATTCTCGGTGTAGTAGAGGTAGTTGTGGCGGTTGAGCTGCCCCCGCAGCTCCTCGACCCGCGCCGTGATATCGGCCAGGGACCCCATCGCGTTCCCCAGGATAACAATCACCCACCCCCCGCGCCACACAGCCCCCTTCTCCCTCTCCCCTTCGGGGAGAGGGCAGGGTGAGGGGAGGGCGGGGCTACTTCGGCGGGAGCGGCCGCGGCGCCTGGCGGATCGCCTCCTCCAGCTCCGGCGTGCCCCGCCGCATCTCCCCGGTGATCCGCGCGGCGTCGAGCGCGGTGCCCACCGTCCGCGGCGTGATGAGCAGGAGCAGCTCCGTCTTCTCGATCTTGTGCTCCACCGACCCGAACAGGTAGCCCAGGATTGGGATGCGGCTCAGCAACGGGATGCCGGTCCGGATCCGGGTGCGCTTGTTCTGGATGAGGCCGCCCAGCACCAGCGTCTGGTTGTTCAGCAGCACCACCGAGGTCTCGGCCTCGCGCTTGGTGAAGCGCGGGGAGTTGATCGGCGGCGGCTCGTTCTCGCCGACCTCGTTGACCTCCTGCTTGACGTCGAGGGCCACCGTGCCCTGCTCGCCGATGCGCGGGGTCACGGTCAGGATGATACCCGCGTCGCGGTACTCCACGGTCTGGGTGATCGCGTTGCCGGTGATGCCGCCGGTCGCCACCGTCACCTGCTGGGAGGTGACGATCGGCACCGAGGTCGACACGTTGATCACCGCCTTGCGGTTCTCCGCGGTCATGATCGACGGGTTCGACAGCACGTTCACCCGGTTCTCGCTGGCCAGGGCGTTCAGCGCGGCCAGGAACTTGTCGGCCGCGAACGTGAAGACGTTGAAGCCCACCGGCACCGCGCCCCCGAGCGGGATCAGCGACGACGCGGGGCGGGAGGGCAGCAGGCCGGAGGGCGAGGAGCTCACGTCGAAGCGCCCCGAGCGCACCGCCCACTCGACGCCGAGCTTGGTGTCATCGGTCAGCGTGACCTCGGCGGCCAGCACCTCGATCAGGACCTGGCGCGGCATCCTGTCGAGCTTGCGGATCGTCTCCTCGATCTCCCGCCAGAGCCGCGGGTAGGTGGTGACGATGATCGCGTTGGTGACCTCGTCGGCCACGAAGCGGATCTCGACCGCGAGCGGGGCCCCCTCGCCGGAGACGCCGGGGAATGGGATCAGCCCGCCCGCCGGGCGCGCCGCGGTCGGCAGGAGCGCCGATGGAGAGGGCAAGAGCGGCGGCGGCACCGTGGACGACGGCATCCGGCCCGGGTAGGACCCGGTGAGACCAGAGATACTCGCGGCCCCGGGCGGGGCCTGCTGGGTCCCGGTGATGGCGGGGCCGCGGTCGCCGCGGCCGTAGATGGCGTCGAGGGTGGTCGCGAGATCGCGCGCCTTGGTGTTCTCCGCGAAGTAGATGAACACGCGCTGCCCGCCGTAGAGATCCACGTCGAGCTTCTCGATCAGACGACGGATGGTCTCCATGTCCTGCTTGCGCGCGTGGACCACCAGCGAGTTGGAGCGGCGCTCCGGCACGATCAGCGGCCGGTCCGCCGCCGGGGTGCCGGGGGCCGCCGCCGCGGGAGGCGGAGCGGTGCCGACGGGTGGGACGGGCAGCAGCGGAAGTGGCGGCGGCCCCGGGGCGCCCGGTGCCGAGCCCACGCGCCCGCTCGCGAAGAGCTGGGCCAGGAGCTGGGCCAGCTCCTGGGCGTCGGCGTGCTTGAGCGCGATGATCTGCAGCTCGCTGAGCGCCACCTCCACGTCCACCAGCTTGAGCACTTCGAGGAGCCGGCGCACGTTGGCGGCGGTGTCGGTGAGGATCAGGAGATTCGTCTCGCGATGCGCGGCGAGAGCGCCCTGGGCCGGCACGAAGGGCCGCAGCAGCGCGACCGCGTCCTGGGCGTTGATGAACTGCAGCGGGACGATCTGCGTGACGACCTCGTCCAGCGGGAGGCCGTCGCTCACGTCTCGCCCGACGACGGTCTTCACCGGCGTCTGCGGCGCGCCCTCGCGCGGGATGATCCGGTAGAGGCTGCCGGAGCGCACCGCCGCGAGGCCGTTGACGTCGAGGATGGTGAGCAGCACCGCGAACACCTCGTCGCTCGAGATCTTGCCCACCGTCTGCACCGTGATCTTGCGGCCGCGTGCGGTGGGCGCGAGCACGTAGTTGAAGCCCACGATCTCGGCCGCGGCCTGGATGACGATCTCCACGTCCGCGTTGTCGAAGTTCAGCACGAGCTGCCGGGCGGCCGGGCGCGCCGCCGGCAGCGGGGGTATCTCGGTGCCGCCGCTCGGGGGCGCGGGCGGCGGGACGCCCGCTTCCGGTGGCGCGGGCGCGGCGGCCGTGTCCGGACCGAGTGCCGGTGAGGAGGTCGCGGGTGCGGATGGCGCAGGTAGAGGCGGCGGGGTCGGCAGGATCGCCGCGGGCGGGGTGGGCGCCGGGTCGGTGGTGACCTCGACTCGCGGCCGGCCCGACTCGCCGGGTGGGCCGGCCGCCGTCGGCGCTCCGGGTGGCGCCGCGGCGGAAGCGCAGCCCGCGGCGAGCGCCGGCACCAGGAGCCAGCACGCGGTCCGGCTCCAGGTATTCATCGCCGGTCGGTCTGCGCGGTCGGCACGGGCGACCCTGCCGTCGCGGTGGGGACGGCGGGTGTCGGGGTTGCCGGCGCCACGGGGATAGGCCCCGACGGGGCGGTGGTGCCGGGTGCCGCCACGGTCGTCAGCGGCGTGACCGGTACCGGCGCGGCGGCCGTCGGGGCCGGCCGGGGCTTGGACGGATCGTGCAGCAAGACCTCGACGAGCCCGTCGCCGCGGCCGATCACCACCCGATCCGCGGCGATCGACTCCACGCGGCCGCCGCCCACCGTGTCGCCGATCCCGTAGCTGAAGGAGCGCTTGAGCTGTGGATCCTCCAGGTAGGCTCGACTCTTCGGCCCGTCCATGACCACGCCGTGGAGCAGCGGCTTGGGGCCCGCAGCGACGACCGGCCCGGCCGGCGCTTCGGTCCGGCTCGCGCTGAAGAGGTTCTTCGCCGCGATGACGCCGTAGGCTGCCGCCGATGGAGGCCCGGTCGACCCGGCTGCCGCGGTGCCGGCCACGACCGACCGTGCTGCGCGCAGAGTGGGAGGCGGCGGGAGCGGGTAGGCCGCCAGCAGGTCGCGGACGAGCCCGGCCGTGAGCAGGCAACCCAACAGGCCGAGCGAGGGATTCAGGATGCGGAGCCGGGTCGACATGGACGCCTAGGTCCCAGTGCCTTGGAGCAGATAGCCGGCCACGGTCAGCGTGGTCAGCAGCTCGCGCGGCTGGCCGGGCGCGACCACGCGGATCTTCACGTCCTTCAGGCCGAGGAGCCGATCCGCCCGCTCGAGACGCGCCAGCGCGGCGACGGTGTCCCGGATGCCGCCGACGAGGGTCAGCTCGATGCCGATCTCCTGCAGGCCCTGGTGATCGGCCGGCGGCAGGACCCGCTCGCTCCGAACTTCGACGCCGCCCGGCGGCAGCAGCTCCTTGACCAGCTTCTGCAGCTCGGACGCGGCCAGCGGCGGCGTCGGCCCACGGAGCAGACGAGCCGACTCGGTCTCGAGCCGCTCGGTCACGGCGGCCAGCTCCTCGGCGAGGCGCGGCCGCTGGGCGACCAGCAGCCGGCGCCGCTCGAGCGTGGCCTCGCGCGCGGGCGCCAGGGCCTCCGCGTCGCGGGCGCGCGCCAGCAATGGCTCGACGACGAAGAGATAGCCGCCGACCGCGAGCGCCACCACCGCGCCGGTCCCGACGATCACCCGCTCGCGCACGCTGAGCGTCGCCATCAGCGCGACCCTCTCCCCTCTGAGAGGGCAGGGTGAGGGGGCTTCTCCCAGGCGGCGCGGATGCGGAACTGCTCCTTGCTCTGCGTCTTGGTCACCGGCGAGGTCAGCTCCGCGCGCTCGAGCCGGCTCGAGGCCTCCAGCAGCGGAACCAGCGCGCTGGCCCCGTCGGCCTGCCCGGTCAGCTCGACGCCCTGGCGATCCATGGCGAGCGCCTGCAGCCAGGCGCCCGCGGGCAGCGTCTCGGTCAGCTCGCGCAGGACGGACAGGGCCGGCACGCGGCCCTCCTCGGCGGACACCAGCGCGGCCAGCACGCGCCGCTTCCGCGCCAGCTCCTCGACCAGGCCGTCCACCGCCTTTGCCTCCGGCTCCAGGCGGCGGATCTCCGCGCTCACGCGCCCGAGGTACCGCTCGGTCCGGATGACGTGGACGAGCCCGAGGCTCAGGCCGAGGGCGGCGATGACCGCGACCATGCCCGTGGTGACGAGCTGGCCGCGGGAAGGCACCCAGGGGCGCGCCGGGGCCGGCAGCAAGTTCAGCGCCGGGCTCCGGGTCTCCGCGGCGAGGGCCAGCGCGAGCAAGCCCGAGCCCTGGTCGTTCGCGGGCAGCTGGGCGACGAGCGGCAGGGCGGCGGCGCTGTACGGCGGCGTGGCCACGGGAACGCCGAGCGCAGCGGCCAGGTCGGCCCGCCAGGCGGAGGCGTCGCCGTCGGAGAGTCCGGTCACCCAGACCTCATCTGCGCCGCTCCACCGTACGACCGGCAGGCTCCGGCGGATCTCGCGCGCGAGGTCGGCCGGATCAGCCGCGGTCACCTGGCGGCTCGTGAGCAGCGTGCGACCGGCGAGAAAGAGGAGATCGGCGACGTCGTCGTGCCGGTGCGCCCACACCACGTGCCGGGGCGTCAGCGTGCGCGGCAGGAGCGCGGGCAGCGCGTGGCAGGCCACGGTCAGCGCGTACGTGCCTCGGCCGCCACCACCAGCACGCGCCGCGGCTCCTCCGCATGGTCCGGTAGCGCGACCCAGTCGAAGCGTGTCTGCTCCGGCGGAAACGGCACGTGCCGCTCGAGGTCGAAGCCGATCATCCGCGCCAGGTCGCCGCCCGCCGCCCGGGGCAGCTCGATGCCCTTCACGACCACGAGCCGGCGATCGAGACCGAGGCGGAGCCGGCCGCCCCCGAGCCCGTGGGCGCGCAGCTCCCCGGCAACCGTCGCCGCGGGGTCCTCGGCGCCCTCGACGACCACGTGGACCAGCCGGTCGCGGCCGGTGCGCGCGACGACGGTGAGCCGGCCGTCGCGGAGGAAGATCCCGATTCGCGACGGCATCATGGCTCGATTCCCGGGCGCCAGGTCAGGATCGTCGCCTCGAGGGGCGCGTTCTTCCGGCCCCGCTGGACGATGGCGACCGCGCGGCTTCGAACCGAGCCCCCGACCCACCCCTCGGCCTCGACGCGAAACACGCTGGTGCCCACCGCCAGGCCGCGGCCGGCGAAGCGCCCCGGCACGCTCGGGTAGGGGGTGCGCACGCGTGCCTGCACCACGTCGGCGATCTCGGCGTCGGAGAGGCCGACCGCCCCCAGCACGGGCGGCGAGGCGGTGTTGAGGTTCACCGTGCTCACCGCCGCCGCGGTGACCAGCTCGCCCAGGCCGGGGCGGTCGCCGGCGCCCCAGTAGAGCTCCGGGGTCACGCCCCGGATCTGGAGCAGCTCCGCCGCGTCCTGGAGGTTGGCGTTGCGCGCACGATACGGCACCGGCAGCGCCAGGTAGAACTCGCTCTCGGCGCCATGGAGCCGGTGCGTCTCGTTCGGGTCGCGCCAGTCCTGGAGCGAGTCGTCGATGACGTCGCGCTCGTTCCGGTCGAGGCCGAGCGCTTCGAGCAGGCGATCGAGCCGGTCTGGCCCCGCGGCGTTCAGGCCCAGCCGCGCGCTCTCGTCCGCGAGCCGGTAGGAGAACTCGCCCGGGCCCAGGACCACGCGCGCGCGGGGCAGGGCGGGCAGCCGGGTGGGGGTCGTCTGCCCGGGCAGGGCGCGATAGAAGACGAGCTGGCCCGCCTCGTCGAGCGCGGCCACCTGTGCCGGGGTCGCGATCTCGCGGATGGCCTGCTGCACCGCGGCCTCGACCAGGTGCCGGGCCAGCACGCCGTCGCGGTAGGAGCGGACCATCGACGCCTCGAGGCGGGCCGAGAAGCCGAGCTCGGTCACGATCACCGCCAGCAGGGTCAGCACGAGCAGGACCGCGAGCAGGACGAAGCCGCGGTCGTGCGTCATGGCATGGCCGCGCGGATGGGCACGGTGAGGACTTGCGGCGCGGCATTGCTCGCGGAGTTACGGCCGACGAAGGTGATCTCGACCGCGCGCGGGAGCGTCTCCTCGCGGCTCATGTCCCACGCCTCCTGCCAGGTGCCGGGCTCCTCGCCCAGGTAGCGAAAGCGCACCACAGTTGTCTCGCGGTCCACCAGGACGGGCGCGAGGCGGTCGAGCGCGAGGAGGTTGGGCAGCGCCTGCTGGCGGAGCGCGAGCCCGGTCTCCTCGCTGGAGAGGCTGACCGCCGTGAACGCGATCGGCGCCGCGCCGGGAAACGGGGCCGCGAGCGTGGCGAACGTGACCTGGGCCGGGCGGCCCTCGAAGAGGACGCGCGGCTCCCGCTGCTCGGCGAGGACGAAGCGGTAGGGGAAGGCGCCGTCCAGCGCGCGCTCGAGCAGGACGATCACGCCGCGCGCGTGGTCGATCTGCGCCGCCCGCGCCTCGCCTCGGCTCCACGCGCCCAGCCCCGCGCGCAGCCCGCCGAAGACGATCACCAGCACCGCCGCCGCGATGCTGAGCGCGAGCACCATCTCGATCAGGCTGAAGCCCCTCACCCCAACCCTCTCCCCAGAGGGGAGAGGGCAGGGTGAGGGGTGTCGCCCGGCCCACGCGTGCCTCATCGCCCAGCGCTCTCCGCCACCGTCCGCAAGCTCGCCAGCTCGAGCGTG
>WNFF01002670.1_pt1 | contig 14588 bp, 15 predicted proteins | sample 5400441 | NCBI WGS metagenome assembly WNFF01 (sample SAMN13153345, study PRJNA577476) | soil metagenome | isolation source: 120 cm saprolite under Douglas fir tree site 2 hole 3 replicate 1 | place: USA:California | collected 2015-04-18 | reverse complement strand
AGACCGAGAAGACCTCGCATTATTTCTGGGGCCAGGCGCACGACTTCGACGTGAAGAACGCCGAGCTCACCAACAAGATTTTCGAGCAGATCCAGACGGCGTTCTACGAGGACGTCGCCGTGTTCTCCGCGCAGCAGCGCAGCCTCGATCTCGTCCCCGATCCGCCGCAGGTCGACATCAACGCCGACACCGGCGTGGTCCAGGCGCGGCGCATCCTCGATCGCCTCCACGACGAGGAGCAGGCGGCGTTGCACGCGAGCGCGGCCGAATAGCGCTACGCGATGGCGGAGTTCGAACGCTGGCATCGCGTCGCCGCGCTCGCCGACTTGCGCGAGGATGAGGCCCTCGCGGTGCGCGTCGGCGAGCTGGAGCTTGCGCTGGTCCGCATCGAGGGCGCGGTGCATGCGTTCGAGGACGTCTGCACGCACGAATACGCCTCGCTGTCGCAAGGCTTCCTGGAGGGCGGCGAGATCGAATGTCCGCTGCACGGCGCCCGCTTCGACGTCGCCAGCGGGCGCTGCCTGGCGCCGCCGGCGGAGCGCGACCTGCGCGTCTTTCCGGTGCGCCTCGAGGGTGGCGAAATCTATGTCGGACTGACGGAGGAGAGATCGTGATGGATCGGGTCACGCGCATAGCCGCCCTGCTGGGCGTCCTGGTGTTCGCCTCGCCGGCTTTCGCCGACGACGTGCTCAAGATCGCGGCCGGGCAGCGCGGCTCGTGGGAAACCGGCATTTCCGATCTCGGCCAGCGCGCCGGCATCTTCAAGCGGCACGGGCTCGAGCTGCAGATCGTCTACACCCAGGGCAGCGGCGAGACCCAGCAGGCGGTGATCTCGGGGAGCGTCGACATCGGCATCGCGGTCGGCAGCCTGGGCGCGCTCGGCGCGTTCTCGAAGGGCGCGCCGGTCCGCGCGGTCGGCGCCACCATGACGGGCGCCAACGACCTCTTTTGGTACGTGCGCGCCGATTCGCCGATCAAGACCATGAAGGAGACCGCCGGCAAGACCGTCGCCTATTCGACCAACGGCTCCTCGACGCACCTGAGCGTGCTCGCCTTTCGCAAGCATTACGGGATCGACTTCCAGCCGGTCGCGACCGGCAGTCCGCCCGCGACGTTCACCCAGGTGATGAGCGGGCAGATCGACGTCGGCTGGTCGGTGGTCCCGCTCGTGGTCCAGGCGGTCGATGAGGGAAAGGTGCGCATCATCGGCACCGCCGGCGACATCCCGAGTTTTCGCGATCAGACCATCCGCCTCATTGTCACCAACACGGATGCGTTGAAGAACCGTCGCGCCGTGCTGATGCGCTACCTCCAGGCCTATCGCGAGACCGTCGACTGGATGTACTCCGATCCCGCCGCGCTCACCGTCTACGCCGATTTCGCCCAGCTGCCGCTTTCGGTCGCCAAGCGCGTGCGGGACGACATGATCCCGAAGAACGACCTCAACCCGGACCGTCTCTCGGGGCTCGACGGCCTGATGGCGGACGCGGTCAGCTTCAAGTATCTCGCCGCGCCGCTTTCGGGTGAGCAGCTCAAGGAGCTGTTCGCGATGCCACTCAAGTGAGCGTCGTAGGATGGGTTGAGTGAAGCGAAACCCATCATCACACGCATTGAGTCAGAATGATGGGTTTCGCTTCGCTCAACCCATCCTACGAGTCACGAGCTACCCACCAGCAGATCCGCCGCGCCGAGCTGCAGCAGCAGCCCGAGCTCGTCGGCGAAATACCACGCCTCTTTCCACTTGCCGTCGCTGAAACGCATGATGCCGACCTCGGGCACCTCGATCTGCTTGCCGGTCGCCGACAGGCCGTAGAGCGGCGCGCCGTGCGTGCCCGCCACCTTGAAGCGCATCCAGACGTGGTCGCCTTCCGCGATCAGGTTGTCGATGCGGTCGCGCCGGCCGGGTAGCGCGGCGGTGATGGTCTGGTTGCCGACGCCCTTGGCGTTGCCGTGGTCGCGCAGGTGCTGGAATCCGACGCGCGTCAGGCGGAAATCGGGAGCGCGGTCGGCGGCCGGCGGGGCCGAGCCCTTCGAGCGCGCCACCATGAGCTTTTGCCGCGCCTCCATCGTCGTGGGCGGGCCGGCCGCGAGGCGCGCGATGACGGCGTCGGGGTCCTCGCCCTCGCCGGTCACCGGCGGCACGATGCGTCCGCCGTCCTTGCGCGGCGGCAGCTTTGCGCCGAGTTGCTTGAGCATGCCGGCGTCGTCGCCGAGGAACCAGGCTTCGGTGATCTGCCCGTTGGCGAGGCGGAAGATGCCGAGCTCGTAGACGTCGATCGTCTTTCCGGTCGGCTCGATGCCGTAGAAATTGCCTTTGTGCGTGCCGCGCACCTTGAACAGCATGCCGACCATGTCGCCTTCGGCGATCATCTGCTCGATCGTGTCGGTGCGGTCCGGAAAAGCGCCGCGCAGGTAGGAGCCCGGTCCCGGAAAGCCCTGGTCGCGCGCATTGGCGCCGATATGCTCGAAGCCGGCGCGCCAGCGCTTGTAGTTCGGCGCCAGCACCTCGCGCATCGCCTGCGCCTCGTCCTTGGTGCCCTGGCTTTCCTTGAAGCGGCGCACCACCGCCTTGTTGCGCTCGAGCGACGACGCCTGTGCGTATGCGCGGCGTAGCGACGGCATCGCAACCGCCGCAGCGGCGGCGAGGCTGGTCTGCAGAACGACGCGACGTGTCGGCATGGGCGAGTCCTCCCGGAGCGAATTGCGAATAGCGAATTGCGAATAGTAGACCGACTATCCGCTATTCGCCATTCGCTATTCGCGCCGTCCCCTGGACAGCCTTTCCGCAAAGGAGCAGCATTACGGCTTCAGAGATATTGGACCGAAGGCGCGGCCAAGACGCCGATTTCCGAGGGAGGAATGCATGGGCAATTCCAGCCGGCGCAATGGAAGACGGCATCGCTCGCTCGACGCGCTCGAGCCGGTCGCCGGAAATGGCCTGATCGACCGCCGCGCCCTGCTGGGACGCGGCGTTTTTCTTGCCGGCGCCCTGGGCGCGGGCGCCGCGGGCTCGCTCACCGGCGCCGCCGCGGAGCCGCTCAAGGACGAGCCGTGGTCGCTGGAGCCCGGCCAGACCTTGCCGGCCTACCAGGTGGCGTCGCGCTTCGAGAAGAACGTGGTGCGCACGCTGAGCAATCCGAAGAACGAGATCCGCACCGCGCATGCGCGCACGCCCCATCATCTGCTCGCCGGCACGATCACGCCCAACGGCCTGCACTTCACCATCTGCCACCATGGCGGCGCGCCCGACATCGATCCCGACAAGCACCGTCTCGTCATCCACGGGCTCGTCAAGAAGCCGCTCGTCTTCACGCTCGATACGCTCGCGCGCTATCCGATGACGACACGCATCGCCTTCCTCGAATGCGGCGGCAACAGCGCGCCGATGTTTTCCAACGAGCCGGTGCAGGCGACCGCGCAGGTGCTGCACGGCCTCGTCTCCTGCGCCGAATGGACCGGCGTCAAGCTCTCCACCTTGCTCGAGGAGACCGGCATCGAGCCGACGGCGAAATGGTTCATCGCGGAGGGCGCCGACGTCTCGGCCTTGAGCCGCAGCGTTCCGATGAAGAAGGCGCTCGATGACGCCATGATCGCGCTCTACCAGAACGGCGAGCGCCTGATGCCGGGCAACGGCTATCCGATGCGCCTGCTGCTGCCGGGCTACGAAGGCAACATGAACGTCAAATATCTGCGCCGCATCAAGCTCACCGACGAGCCGGCGATGTCCTATTACGAGACGCGCACCTACTCGCAGATCCTGCCGAACGGAAAGGCCTACCGGTTCTATTTCCTGCAGGAGGTGAAGTCCTTCATCACCAACCCGTCCTTCGGCCATAGCCTGAAGGAGCCCGGCTACTACGAGATTTCCGGCATCGCCTATTCGGGGACCGGCCGTATCGCCAAGGTCATGGTCTCGGCGGACGGCGGCAAGAGCTGGGCGGAGGCGGCGCTGCAGACGCCGGTGCTGCCCAAGGCGTTCACCCGCTTCCGCATGCCGTGGCGCTGGGACGGCGGCCCCGCGGTGCTGCAGAGCCGCGCCTGGGACGAGGCCGGCAACGCGCAGCCGCTGCGCGCCGAGTTCGTCGCGCAGCGCGGCCAGACCAAGGAGCCGGTGAAGAACCCGCTCGGCTTCGCGAACCAGCACTATAACAGCCTCACCAGCTGGGGCGTCGACGCCAAAGGGGAGGTCAAGCATGTCTACGCGTAAGCTCGCGCTTCCCGCCGCGACGCTGGCGCTCGCGCTCGCCGCTCCAGCGATCGCCGAGACTCCCGGGCTCGGCCGTGCGATCAGCCCGGCCGACCTTGCGCCGTGGGACATCAGCATCATGCCGGACGGCCGCGGATTGCCCGCGGGCAGCGGCAACGCCGCCCAGGGCGCGAAGGTCTATGCGGAGCAATGCGCCGCCTGCCACGGCGACAAGGGCCGCGGCGGGATCAACGGCACTCTGGTGGGCAATCCGCCGATCGACCGCATCGACGCGGCGAAGACGATCGCCAACTTCATGGGCTATGCGACCACGCTGTTCGACTTCACCCGCCGCGCCATGCCGGCCAACATGCCGCGCACGCTCACCGATGACCAGGTCTATGCGGTCGTCGCCTACATCCTCGCCGAGAACAAGATCATCGGCGAGAACGACGTGATGAACGCGCAGACGCTGCCCAAGGTGAAGATGCCGAACCGCGACAACTTCATCATCCGCTTCCCGGACCGGATTTGAGGTTGCCAAATCCTCCGAGTCGTCATGCCCCGCGAAAGCGGGGCATCCAGTACTCCGTGTCGCCGGTGGCGAATCCGAGCGCGTGGTGACAAGCCGCCGTGATTACTGGATTGCCCGCTTTCGCGGGCAATGACGCCGAACTTGCCTCACTTCAACAACCCCGCGAGCGCGAAGCCCTCGTCGGCCGCCTGCGCGAAGGTCGGCGACTTGCCGGCGTCCAAAAGCCTGCGCGCCGCGATGTGGTCGGGCGCGCGGTTGACCGAATCGACGGCGATGAGCCGCTCGCCGCGGAAATAGAACACCGAGAGGCGCCGCTCCTGCGGCGCGCCGCGCACCACGATGCGGTCGTGCCCGGCCGAGAGGCCGGCCATCTGCAGCCGCACGTCGAACTGGTCCGACCAGAACCAGGGCGCGGCGGTGAACGGCCGCGCGCGGCCGACCAGCGCGGCCGCGGCGGACTTTCCCTGCTCGATCGCGTTCTGCACCGACTCGAGTCGCAGCAGCGTGCCGTCCGCCATGCGGCGCGCCGTGCAGTCGCCGGCCGCCACGATCGCGGCATCGCCGGTGCGCGAGCAATCGTCGACCACGATCCCGCGTTCGCACGCGAGCCCGCAGTCCTGCGCGAGCTCGCTGTTGGCGACGATGCCGACGCCGACCACCACGAGGTCGGCGGGATGCGTCTTGCCGTCGCCGGTCACCACGCCGCGCACATGGCCGTCGCCCGCGAATGCCGTCACCTGGGTGGCGAGCCGCACGTCGACGCCGTGCGAGCCATGCAGGTCGAGGAAGAATTCGGACACGAAGGGCGCCGAGCTGCGCGCGAGCAGGCGCTCGAGCGCCTCCAGCACGACCACCGGCTTGCCGGCCTTGCGCGCGGCCGCCGCGATCTCGAGGCCGATGAAGCCGCCGCCCACCACCGCGACCGCCGAGGCCTTCGCGATGCCGGCCGCGATGCGGCGCGAGTCCTCGATGGTGCGCAAGGTCACGACGCCGTCGAGATCGGCGCCCGGAATCGGGAGCGCCCGCGCGCGTCCGCCCGTGGTGAGCGCAAGCCCGCGATAGGGCAGGCTGCGTCCGTCGGAGAGCCGCACGCTCGATGCCTGGCGGTCGATCGCGACGGCGCGCGCACCGGTCACCAACTCTATATTTTTGCGCGCGAGCAGCTCGGGTCCGCGCAGGATCAGCCGGTCCTCGGTGGTCTCGCCGGTGAGCAGCGCCTTGGAGAGGGGCGGGCGCTGATAGGGCGGATGCGCCTCCTCGCCGATCAGCGTGATAGGGCCGTCAAAACCCTCGCCGCGCAGCGATTCTGCCACCTGCAGCCCGGCCTGCGACGCGCCGACGATGATGAAGGGATGGCTCATGCGATGTGGGATACGTGGGTCGGAAGGTCGGGCTGCACCGGGTCGGCGAGTTGTGTAGGGTGCGCGGGCGGGGCGTTCAACCCATGCTTTGGACTAGGAGAGAGTCGGGACGATGGCAACCGAGGAAATCAGGATCGAGCAGCCGCTCGTCGTCATGTTCGAGGCCGACGGCGGCGTCGTATGCCACATCCACCCGAGCAAGACCGCCAGCTCCCATCAGCATTACGGCATCCTGATCTGCGACCTCGTGCGCCACGTGGCGCGCGCCTTCGAGGTCGAGGAGCGCGACGTGTGGGAGTGGGTGGACAAGGAGCGCCGCCGCCCGACCAGCGAGATCAAGCGGCCATCGTGAGGTTTGCATGCGCTACATCGACGCGTTCAATCATTTCTTTCCCCCAAAATTCTTCGCCGGGCTCTTGGAGACGCCGGCGGCGCAGAAGGACATGGGCAAGCGCGTGCGAGGCATCCGGGCGCTGTACGATCTCGACGAGCGCCTGCGCATCGTCGATTCATTCCCCGACTATTCGCAGATCCTCTCGCTCGCCATGCCGGCGATCGACCGCCTGTGGGACAAGGACGCGTCGCCGCAGTGGGCGCGCATCGGCAACGACGAGCTCGCCGAGCTCGTCGCCCGGCATCCCGACCGCTTTCCCGGCTACGCCGCCTCGCTCCCCATGAACGCGCCGGAGGCGGCGGCCAAGGAAGCCGAGCGCGCGCTCGCCAACGGCGCCAATGCGATCCAGCTCCACACCAACGTCAACGGCGCGCCGCTCGACGAGGAGCACTTCTGGCCGATCTACGAGATCATCGAGAAGTCCGGCAGACCGATCCTGCTGCATCCGATCCGCACCCGCGAGATGGCGGACTATCGCACCGAGACCAAGTCGAAATACGAGATCTGCAGCGTGATCGGCTGGCCGTTCGAGACCGGCGCCGCGCTCGCGCGCCTCGTCTTCTCCGGCATCATGGATCGCTACCCGAACCTGAAAGTCATCACGCACCACCTCGGCGGCATCATTCCGTATTTCGAGGGGCGCGTGGCGCATTCCTGGGACCAGCTCGGCGTGCGCACGTCGGACGAGGATTACGGCGCTCTCCTCAAGCGGCTGAAGAAACGGCCGTTCGACTACTTCAAGGGCTTTTACGGCGACACCGCGCTTGCGGGGGCGCGCGCGCCGACCATCTGCGGCATCTCGTTCTTCACGCCCGACCACGTGCTGTTCGCGTCCGACTGCCCGTTCGACCCGGAAAAAGGCCGCGGATATATCCGCGCCACCATCGCGGTGATGGAATCGCTCGATCTCGCCGCCGCCGACATGGAGAAGATCTGCCATGGCAATGCGGAGCGCATGTTCGGGCTCAAACCCGCGTGAGGCCATGAATCCGGCACGTCTTGCCATCTTCGCGCTCACGGTGCTCCTCGCCGCGCCGGCCGGCGCGCAGGCGCCTTATCCGAGCCGCACCATCCGCATCCTGGTGACGATCCCGCCCGGCGGCGCGCCCGACATCGCGGCGCGGCTGATCGGCCAGTCGCTCTCCGACGCCTGGGGCCAGCCGGTCGTGATCGAGAACCGCACCGGCGCCAACGGCAACATCGCGGCCGATATGGTCGCCAAGGCCGAGCCCGACGGCTACACGCTGCTGCTCGGCGCGGATTCCGGCATTACCATCAATCCGCACGTCTACGGCCGGCTCAGCTTCGATCCGCTCAAGGATCTCGTCCCGGTCGCGAGCGTCGCCGCGAACCAGTTCATGCTCGCGGTCAATCCCAAGGTGCCGGCAAGGAATTTCCGCGAGTTCATCGATTACGCACGCGCCGCCGAGCCGCCGCTCGCCTACGCGTCGGGCGGCAACGGCAGCCAGCACCAGCTCGCGATGGAGATGCTCAAAGCGCGCGCCGGCATCAAGCTCCTGCACGTGCCCTATCGGGGCGGCGCGCCGGCCGCGACCGCGACCATCGCGGGCGAGACCCAGGTGCTGTTCGCCGGCGCCGCGAGCAGCGGCCAGTTCGAGGCGGGCCTACTGCGCCCGCTTGCCGCGAGCGGCGAGCGGCGCTCCAAGCGCTATCCCGATCTGCCCACCATCGGCGAGTTCTATCCCGGCTACGCGCTCGACATCTGGCTCGGCCTGTTCGCGCCGGCTGCCACGCCCGCGCCCGTGCTCGCGACGTTGCGCGCCGAAACGCACAGGATCCTGGCGCGGCCGGATCTCGCCGAGAAGCTCAACGTCTCCGGCAGCCTCGAGCCCCTCATCCTTTCGCCGAGCGAGTTCCGCGACCTCATCCGCCGCGACCACGAGAAATACGGCAAGCTGGTACGGGAGATCGGCATCAAGATCGATTGATCCGCATGCCGCTTCCGCTCCATCCGGGCGACGGCTGTGTGCCTAAAGAAGCACGGTGTGTCGTAAAATCGACATTAAACCGCGCCGGCACAATCGGGGCCCATTTGCCGGGCGCAATAATGCGCTATAGTCCGGCAGGTATTCGAGAGGATTTGCATTTGCGCTCAGCGATTTCCGTACGGCGGACGCGCCGCGTTCTCTGCGTGTTTCCGTCCTACACGCCGTCGTTCGGCACGTTCCAGCACGCCTTCGCGCTCATGGGCAAGGTGCGCGCCTTCATGCCGCCGCAGGGCCTGCTCCTGATCGCCGCCTACCTGCCCGAGTCCTGGCCGGTGCGCTTCGTCGACGAGAACATCGCGCCGGCGAGTGATGCCGACTTCGCGTGGGCCGACGTCGTCATGGTCAGCGGCATGCACATCCAGGCGCCGCAGATCCGGGACATCTGCGCGCGCGCGCACGCCGCCGGCAAGGTGACGGCGCTCGGCGGGCCGTCGGTCTCGAGCGCGCCCGAGATGTATCCGGACTTCGACTACCTCCATCTGGGCGAGCTCGGCGACGCCACCGACGAGCTCATCGGCCGGCTCGACGCGAGCGTGTCGCGGCCGGCCGAGCAACAGCGGCTCACCACCAAGGATCGTGTCGGCCTCGACCAGTTTCCGCTGCCCGCCTACCACATGGTCCCGCTGTTCCGTTATCTGATCGGCAGCCTGCAGTTCTCCAGCGGCTGTCCGTATCGCTGCGAGTTCTGCGACATCCCCGGCCTCTACGGCCGCCAGCCGCGCCTCAAGACGGCCGAGCAGCTGACCAACGAGCTCGAGGCGATGCTGCGCCAGCCGGCGCATCCGACGGTCATCTATTTCGTCGATGACAATTTCATCGGCAACAAGAAGGCCGCGCGCGACATGCTTCACCACCTCATCGCGTGGCAGAAGAAGCATCATTATCCCTACGCGTTCGCGTGCGAGGCGACGCTCAACATCGCCAAGCAGAGCGAGATCCTGGCGCTCATGCACGAGGCGAATTTCGTCGAGATCTTCGTCGGCATCGAGACGCCGGAGCCCGCCGCTCTCAAGGGCATGAAGAAGGACCAGAACCTGATGGTCCCGCTCCTCGAGTCGATCGACGTGCTCAACCGGTACGGTTTCGAGGTCACCGCCGGCATGATCATCGGGCTCGACACCGACACGCCGGAGACCGACGACCACGTCATCGAGTTCATCGACCAGTCGAACGTCCCGATCCTCACGCTCAACCTGCTCCAGGCCCTGCCGAAGACGCCGCTGTGGGACCGGCTCGCGCGCGATAACCGCATCGTCAACGATCCGACGCTCGAGTCGAACGTGCGCTTCCTGCGCCCGCACGACGATGTGGTCGCCTCCTGGCGGCGCTGCGTCGCGCATGCCTATGAGCCCAAGCGCCTGTTCGCGCGCTACCGCCATCAGTTCCACGCGACCTATCCCAATCGGTTCAAGGCGCCGGCGCGCGGCCGCCTCACGCTGCCCAATCTCAAGCTCGGCGCGACGCTTGCCTACAACGTCGCGACCCGCGTCGGCTGGAAGTCGGACTACCGCCGCGATTTCTGGGACACCGCGCTGCCCGCGCTCAAGCGCGGCGAGGTCGAGGCCCTGCTCGGCATGGGCTTCGCGGCCCATCACCTCATCCAGTTCGCGCGCGAGGCGCTGCGCGGCGAGCAGAACGCCTCGTTCTACTCCGCGCGCAGCCGCAAGCAGGAGACCGCGCCGGAGCGCGCGCTGGTCGACGCCTGAGGGCGCGCCACGAAGTTGCCACGGGCCTGCCCTCTCATCTTCATCGCGCAGCGTTGCGGATGGGAGGGAAAGGATGTCGCAAATGTTGGCATCGCGGGTGTTCCTCGCAATCTTGGCGATGGTGTTCTGCGACCCAGCAGCCGCAGTGGATGCTCCGGGGGCGCTACTCGGCACATGGCTTCCTCTCGACGGCTTCGCGCGCCTGCAGACGCGCCCTACCTGCATCGGCGGCGATCGGGCGGACGGGACCCAGGCCCTGCACGAGGATGGCGAGTGGTCACAGCGCGGTGGCGGAGACGCGCAGGCGTGCATCTTCGAAAGCTTCCGCTCGAAAAGTAAGAACCGATGGACGTCGATTGGCGCCTGCGGCATCGGCATGGCGACTGAAGTCAGATACGACTGGATATTGAGTCGGGATGGCTCGCGTCTGCACACGATCGCGAAATACGAGGGCGGCCGCGCGTATGAAACACATTACCGACGATGCACGATCGCGGAAAAGATTGCCGGAATTGGCCTTCCAGTCGGCGACGACGATCCTGACGACCTTGAACGGACGGGTTTTGCGCTCGGTTACGCGAAAGCTGCGATCGATCTCTGCCCGCAATTTATCTACGATGAGCACCGCGCCGCAGCTGTCGCCAGGGAGGCAGAGGCGTTTACGGCCGACCAGATAAACTCGGTCAAGCGTGGTGCGGACAGACGGCCCATCCCCGAGATCGTCCGAGAGCGTCTGTATTCGCCGCGCAGCGACGCCGAATTGGGCATGCTAGACGACAAGACACAAATCACGGATCGCGATCTTTATTGTGCGGAGTTGCTCACACGTTTCGGCAAAGACGGCACGCTCATTCGAGGGTTGCTGCGGGAAAAATTTTCGCCGCTTTGACTCCGCGATGGCCATTTATCCCTACGTGACGAAAAGCGGCGTCGCGTAATTTTCCGGTTTTCAAAGCCGCGATTCGCGGTTAGCGTGGCCGACACATTCGGGATGGAGTCCCCCTGTAACCGCCGATGAGGCTGATGACTCCTACTGGGCGCTTGGCGTCTGTAGGAGCTTGCCCCGGCACTCCCGCCGCCTCCAGGTTCGACGTGATCGGCGCGATCGACGCGCGGATTCGCTCTTGCGACGGTACAACGAGGGATCGATGGCACTTTACATCTGGATTGCGATCGGCAGCGCGCTCGGCGGCGTCGCGCGCTACTGGTGCTCGGGCATCGCGGCGCGGCTGATCGGCGAGACCTTTCCGTGGGGCACGCTGATCGTCAACGTGGTGGGCTCGTTCATCATCGGCTTCTTCGCGACGCTGACCGGTCCGGACGGCCGCGTCTACGCCGGCACCGCCGCGCGCCAGTTCGTCATGGTCGGCATCTGCGGCGGCTACACGACCTTCTCATCGTTCAGCATCCAGACGCTCAATCTCATGCAGGACGGCGAGTGGTTCCGCGCCGGCGCCAATGTCGGGGCGTCCGTTCTTTTCTGCATGATCGCAGTGTGGGTCGGCCACGTCGCCGCCATGAGCCTCAACTCGATGAAGTGGATCTGATCCATGTCGGTACAAATTCCGCGCGACGCCGTCCTGCTCCGCATCTTTTTCGGCGAGGACGACAAGACCGGCGGCCTGCCGCTTCATGAAGCCATCGTGCTCAAGGCGAGAGAGATGCATCTCGCGGGCGCGACCGTGCTGCGCGGCCATATGGGCTTCGGGCGCTCGAGCCACATCCACACCACCAAGATCCTGCGGCTGTCGCAGGACCTGCCCGTCATCGTCGAGATCGTCGACGCGAAGGAGAAGATCGACGCGTTCCTGCCGGTGCTCGAGACGATGATGTCGAGCGGGCTCGTCACGCTGGAGAAGGTCCAGGTGCTCCACTATGGAACGCCCGAGACGTCCGGAACGCGGTGACGACGGCTGTCGGCTCTAAGGCTTTGCCGGCGGCGCGACCGCCGCGTCGGTCTGGCCGCTCGCGGCGAGCGCCTTCGCGACGAAGCCGGACGCCTTCATCTCCTCGATGAAGCCGCGCAGATAGGCGAGCCCGGCCGGGCGGCCCTTGGTCGTGCCCATCGCCTGCTGGATCTCCATGAAGCGGCCCTCCAGCATGCGCACCTTGGGGTCGGTCTTGGCGTAGGCGACGAGCGGCTGCTTCACGCCCGCCACCACCTCGGTCTTGTCCTTGAGAAACATCTGGATCGGCGCCGTCGCGCCGCCCGCCGAGCGCACCAGGGTCGCGTTCTTGATCGTGCGCTTGAGGTAGAGATCGTAGGCCGAGTTGCCGCCCACCACGATGCGCACGCCCGCGCGGTCGACCTCGTCGTTGCTCTTGATGGGCGAATCCGCCGGCACCATGTAGGCGCCCTCGATCACCACGTAGGGCGGCGTGAAGTCGATGTCGGTGGCGCGCGCCGGGTCGACGGCGAGGAACGCGATGTCCCATTCGCCGCGCTGCGCTGCCTCGAACACCTTGCCGGCGGCGTCGAAGGCCACGAAGTTGATCGGAACGCCGAGGCGTTTGGCGAGCTCGCGCGCGAGGTCGGCCGACACGCCGCGCGGCGCGCCGCCTGCCGGGTCGCGCTGCGCCAGCACCGTGTTGCCGAAGTTGAGCGCGGCGCGCAGCGTGCCGGTCGGCGCGAGCTCCTTGACGACGTTGGGGGGTGCGTTTTCTGCCATTGCGGATCCGATCGTTGACAAGATGAGTGCGAGCGAAGCGAGCGCCTTGATCATGGTGTTGGTTCTCGGAGAGGGCCGTGTGGGGCGAGACTAGCGCAGGTCGCCCGCGCCGGACAATCGGGCATAAAGCGGGGCGGGCTGCGGCTCGTTATGACGTACGATTATTCTTTCGGTCTCGGCACAAATCGGATATGGCGAAATGGAATGAGTACTGGTGCGCCTGGAGGCCAAATGGCCGTTGGATATTTTTCATACCGTGTGTGCGGAAACCGCGAGCGATCGGCGCGTGCGAGCTATGCGTGGAGCGCAGGCGGCGTGGAGGCGTCCACTTGTTCTTTCGTTGATCCGATCAACGGAACGATCCTCTGACAGGGCCGCGAGCCATGCGCGCAGTGAATGCCGTGTGACTCGCGGCCATTTTGGCAGAACAAAGCTAACTCGAAAAATCCAACATCGCAGCCTCAGAGCCGCGCGATCTTCGGCATCACCTCGCTGCTGAACAGCTCGAGCGAGCGCAGCGCCTCGGCGAGCGACATGGTGCCGAGAAACAGATAGGTGAGCAGGTAGTTGACGCCGAGCTCGGCCGTCTGGCGCTCGATCTCGGCCGCGACCTGCGCCGGCGTGCCGGCGATCACCGAGCCGTCGGCGACGTTCTCTTCGAACGTTTCGCCGCGCGGCACGTTGAAGCGCGACACCGGGCCGGTGACGCCGTGCTTGGCGCGCAGCCAGTTGAGGTGGGCGAGGTGGCGTTCCATGGCGGGCTTCGCGAAACGCGTCGCCTCCGCTTCGCTGTCGGCGACGAAGATGTGGCGCTGCACGCCGATCGCGGCGCCGCCGGGGAAATCGGGCTTGGGGCTCGCCGGCTTGCCGCGCTTCGCCAGCGCCTCCTTGTAGGCGTCGATGTTCTTCTTCGCGAAGCCGGTCGGTCCGAGGCTCACGAAATGCAGGCCGCGCTCCCCCGCCCAGGTCGAGCCCGTGGTGTTGGAGGAGCCGTACCAGAAGGCAGGATGCGGCTGCTGCAGCGGCCGCAGCGCGATCGGCACGTCGGAATAGGAGAAGTGCGGACCCGAATAAGTCAGCGTGTCGGTGACGAGGCCGGCGCTGATGCAGTCGAAGGCGTCGATGAAGATGTCGCGCGACTGGTCGTGCTCGACCTTGTGGTATTTGAGCTCGAACGGCGAGACGCCGCGTCCGACGCCGACCTCCAGCCGCCCGTGGCTGAGGTGATCGAGCATCGCGATCTCCTCGATCAGGCGGAGCGGCGAATAGAGCGGCAGCAGGTAGACGAGGGGCCCGAGCCGCATGCGCTTGGTCGCGCGCGCGACCGCGCCGAGATAGACGCCCGGCACCGGCACCATGTTGAGCGGCGTCGCATGATGCTCGGCCACGTGCAGGCAGTAGATGCCCGCCGCGTCCGCCGCGGCGGCGAATTGCAGGCGTTCGTCGAAGAGCGTCGTGAGCGGGCGATCGGCCCACTCCACGTGATCGAAGAGTCCGACTTTCATGGGTTCCCGGATATGTTGGAAAGTTGCGCGTGGGAGGGAGCCATATCGTAGCAGGTTTGACGGTGGATGTAGCCCGCATTGAGCGCAGCGAAATGCGGAAAGGGCCGTCCCATGACAAAGCGTTCAATCGGAACTACGTTAGGACGATGACCGAAGCCGCCCGAATCAACGTCCCCGAATGGTCGGTGTCCGAGCTCTCCGCCGCGCTCAAGCGCACGGTCGA
>WNFF01014194.1_pt1 | contig 14592 bp, 8 predicted proteins | sample 5400441 | NCBI WGS metagenome assembly WNFF01 (sample SAMN13153345, study PRJNA577476) | soil metagenome | isolation source: 120 cm saprolite under Douglas fir tree site 2 hole 3 replicate 1 | place: USA:California | collected 2015-04-18 | reverse complement strand
CGAGTTCAGCCGGTCAAAATGTTTACTGTTACGTTTGTGTGACAGCCGGCAGCAAGATGCGAATCGTCGTGCCGCGACCGAACTCGCTCTCGGCCTCGACCCGACCACCGTGGAGCTGGGCGATATGTTTCACAATCGACAGCCCGAGGCCGGTGCCGCCGAGCTCATGGCTGCGGGCCTTGTCCGCGCGATAAAATCTTTCAAAAATTCGCGGCAAATCTTCCTGACCAATTCCGACGCCATCGTCGCTTAGGCTAAGCACTATTTCGCTGCCACGACGCTGCGCTCCGAGATGAATCTCGCCGTGCTTCCTCGAATATTTGACTGCGTTATCGAGCAGATTATCGAAAATCTTACGTAAAAGCGCTTCATCGGCACGAACGATCGAAAAATCGGCGGGCAGGTCGATAGCGACCTTCAAATTCTTCGCTATGAATTTCCTTTTCCAATCACGGACGAGGCCCGCTAAGAATTGCCCGAAGTCGACATCATTCAATTGCGGGCTTGAGGTACCCGATTCCAATTGCGCCAGCGTCAGGAGATCGTTTGCGAGCAAACCGAGACGTTTTGAGTGCTGCTCCATCACCTCGAGAATGCGAGCGCATTCGGCACGCGGCATCTTTGGATCGTCCCGCATCGTTTCAATGTAGCCGCGTAAGATCGACAACGGGGTGCGCAGTTCGTGAGAAACGTTGGCAACGAAGTCCCTCCGCATTTCGTCTGCGCGTTTCAGTTCCGTAATGTCGTAAAGTCTCGGAAATCGCCTCTTCAACATTTGCGTCACGCAACGTTTCGAGGAACGACGCGCCTAATGGGTCGTCCTTCAAGGCAAATAACTCCTGGAGCGCCGCGTTCAAGAGGGTGATTCGCCGTTCGGCGTCGACCACGAGCAAGCCATCTCGCATCGCGGAAAAGATTGCGCGGTTTCCCGAAGCGCGTTCGCCGATTTGGCGATTGAGGCCCAGCTGCCGACTGAAAATATTCTCCAAGGCGACGCTGACCCGTTGCGCTTCTTTGCCGCCTTCGACTAAAAATGTGCGTGGCTGCTCGCCCCGGCCGATTTGCCTTACGAGTCGCTCGATCTGGCGCCACGGCGCGATCCATCTTCGCCAGACCAAATAGACGATTGCAATTGTCGACCCAATGATCGCGGCGAGCAGAATCCAAAACATTTCCGATTATTTTTCGCGCAGGCGGTAACCAAAACCGCGCACCGTTTCGACAATGTCGCCCGCTTTCCCGAGTTTTTCGCGCAAGCGACGCACGTGAGTATCCACGGTTCGGGTGTCGATCATGCTTTCGTAACCCCAAACTTCATTGAGAAGGCGGTCGCGCTCTTGCACGCGGCCGCGGCGTTGCATCAGTGTTCGCAGAAGTTTGAACTCCAGGCTGGTCAGATCGATGCGTTTACCATTTACTCGGACTTCATGGCGCGCTGGATCGATGGTGATTGGTCCGGCCGAAAGTCGATCGTGAGTTTCTTCGGCATTACCTCGGCGCAAGATCGCTTTGATGCGCAAAACAACTTCGCGCGGGCTGAACGGTTTCGTCACGTAATCGTCGGCGCCGAATTCCAAACCGACGATGCGGTCGATCTCCTCCGCTCGCGCGGTCAGCATCAAGACTGGAATGTGACGCGTAGCTGGATCGCTCTTCAGAATTTTGCAAACCTCGAGCCCGGGCATTTTCGGCAACATCAAATCGAGAATGATGAAGTCCGGCCTTTCCGCGCGCGCTTTGGTCAGACCGGCGGTGCCATCGCTGGCAGTTGAAAGAGCAAAGCCGCCGGCTTTGCGGAGATTCAACGTGAGAAGATCGACAACGTCCTTCTCGTCTTCGACGATGAGGATGCGCTTGCTCGGCACGGCGTCCATGCGCGCGAGGCTGGCAGAGCCAGCTACTTCGAGTCGCCCGCGACGGCGGATTTCACGCCGGCCTTTTCGTTCAGCGCCTGCGCGAACTCCTGCAAGCCGGAAACGATTTGGGGCGCCTTGTTCAAGACCGTCGCGGCGAGTTTTTCGGCGTAATCAGGCCGGCGTTGCGACATCTCCGATAACGCCATCATTACCGCCAGCGCATTATTGATGGAATGTTTGATCTCGCTGAATTTTTTCTGCAATTTGGCCAACTCTTCAGGCGAGAGGGTGCGATTTGTCTCATTCATAATCGGGATTTTCGCTGGAGAAAACGCGCGGCTGTGCTTGACTAAAAGGTTCGAGATTTGTCGTCCCGATGCCTGCGCAAGTTATCAAGATCAGTGGTGCGCGCCAGCACAATTTGAAGAACCTCCACGTGGAAATCCCGCGGGAGAAGCTGGTGGTCATCACGGGTCTGAGCGGTTCCGGGAAATCGTCGCTCGCCTTCGACACTCTCTACGCCGAGGGCCAGCGCCGTTACGTCGAAAGTCTCTCCGCTTACGCGCGGCAATTCCTCGACCAGATGGAAAAGCCGGACGTGGATTTCATCGAAGGACTTTCCCCAGCGATCGCGATCGAGCAGCGCAGTGCCGGCGCCAATCCAAGATCGACAATCGCGACGACGACCGAGATTTACGACTACCTGCGCGTTCTTTTTTCGGCGATCGGTCAACCGCACGATCCGACGACAGGCAAACCGGTTCATCGGCAAACGCCACAGCAGATTGTAGATCAAATTCTCGGGTACGAACCGAACAGCAGAATCATCGTCCTCGCGCCGCTGGTGCACAATCAGATCGGCGAATTCCGAGATATCGTCGAGAAAATGAAACGCGAGGGATTTATCCGCGCGCGCATCGATGGAGAAATTATCGAACTCGATCGCCCCGAACCAATTCGTTTGAAAAAAGGCCAACGTCACACCATCGAAGCGGTAGTCGATCGGTTGGTGGTGCGCGAAGGAGTTCGGATTCGCCTGACTGACTCGATCGAGATCGCGCTGAAGTGGGGCGACAACAAGATCGTCATGCTGCGCGCGCACCCGAATGGGTGCGAAACTTGGGAAGAACTGCGTTACTCGACGAATTACGGCAGCGCAGACTCGGGATTCACCCTCGGCGAGCTGACGCCAAAACATTTTTCATTCAACAGCCATCTCGGTGCGTGTCCGGCGTGTCATGGCTTGGGAACGCAACTGGTGATCGATCCCGAGCTGATGATTTCAGACGAAACCAAAACAATTGCTGAAGGCGCGATCACGCCGTGGCGGCGGGGGACGAAACGAATGCAGGCTTATTATCGGCAGCTGCAAGGCGCGTTGGTAAAACATTTCCAAATCGATGAAGACGTGCCGTTTGCGGATTTGCCTGACGAATTTAAGAACGCGCTTTATTTCGGCACGAATGGGACGCCAATTGAGATGAATTTCAGCGGCAATGGCGAAAAAAAACGGCCGTTCGAGGGACTGGTGCCGCAAATGCAACGACTTTACCAGCAGACCCACAGCGAATTCACTCGGAATCGGATCCGCGCTTTCATGACACGCGAGCCATGCAAAACCTGCGGCGGCGCGCGGCTGAAGCCGGAAATTCTCGCAGTTACGATCAAAGATCGACAAGGACGCGAGCTGAACATTCACAAATTCAGCGAGCAAACGACGGAGGCGGCGGCACGCTACATCGACAATCTCGAGTTAACGCCCGCGCAAAAGAAAGTCGTGACCGACGTGGTGCGCGAAATTCAATCGCGTTTGCAATTTTTGGTCGAAGTAGGCCTCGGTTACCTGACGCTCGATCGCGAAAGCGGCACACTCAGCGGCGGCGAAGCGCAACGGATCCGGCTGGCCACACAGATTGGCTCCGGATTGGCCGGCGTGCTTTACGTTTTGGACGAGCCGAGCATCGGTCTGCATCAACGCGACAACGCGCGTTTGCTTGGCACATTGCGACGGCTGCGAGACCTCGGGAACTCCGTGATCGTGGTCGAGCACGACGAAGAAACAATCCGGGCGGCCGACCACATTGTCGATCTTGGTCCGGGCGCCGGACCTCGCGGCGGCGAAATTGTGGCCCAAGGAAAGCTGGAAAACATCTTGGACGCGAAGAATTCCCTTACCGCCGATTACCTGTCCGGGCGATTGCGTATTCCAGTTCCAAGACATCGGACCAAACCGCGCTTTGCCCGAAATCGATTAACCAAAAACGAAGAAGGCTGGCTGATCCTGAAGGGCGCGACCGAAAATAATTTAAAGAACATCGAGGTGGCTTTTCCGCTCGGCTGCTTCACCTGTGTGACCGGCGTTTCCGGAAGCGGCAAATCCACGTTGGTGGACGACATTCTGCGGCGCGCACTCTTTCGCCGCTTTTACAATTCGAAGGAGAAGCCCGGGACCTATCGCGCGTTGCGAGGCGTTGAACAAATCGATAAGGCGATCGTGATCGATCAAAGCGCGATTGGACGCACGCCGCGCTCGAATCCGGTCACCTACACTGGCGCCTTTGGTCCGATTCGTGAGTTATTCGCGCAACTGCCCGCTGCGCGCGTGCGCGGTTACGGCGCCGGCCGATTCAGTTTCAACGTCAAAGGCGGCCGCTGTGAGAATTGCGAAGGCGGCGGCCTGATCAAGATCGAGATGCATTTTTTACCGGACGTTTATGTGCAATGCGAAGTTTGCCACGGCCGGCGATACAATCGAGAAACGCTCGAGATCACTTATAAAGGGAAAAACATTGCCGATGTCCTCGACCTGACCGTCGATGAAGCGGCGCGATTTTTCCGAAACGTGCCGAGCGTTTCGGACAAATTGAACACGCTCCTCGATGTCGGGCTCGGTTACTTACAACTCGGTCAAGCAGGGACGACTCTCTCCGGCGGCGAAGCGCAGCGCGTCAAGCTGGCTACTGAACTCGCCAAGAAAGCAACCGGTCGTACGGTTTACATTCTCGATGAACCAACAACCGGTTTGCATTTCGCCGACATCGAAAAGTTGCTGCAAGTGCTGATGAAGCTTCGCGATTCGGGCAACACCCTCATCGTGATCGAGCACAATCTGGAGATGATCAAATGCGCAGACTGGATCATCGATCTCGGTCCCGAAGGAGGCGGCCGCGGCGGCGAACTGGTCGGTGCCGGAGCACCCGAAGAAATTGTCAATCTTGCCAAGAGTTACACCGGTAAATATTTGAGACCGCTCTTGGAAAAGAGATGAAAAATCTTCGACCCATAGGCCTGGGTGTATTCTTGGCGTTCGCTCACTTGGCGCACGGACAATTTTCGGCGCAACTCGCCGAAGCGTCGAAACCGCTTACTGAGGGCGTGCCCGAAGTCGCGGTCGTTCGTTTGCAGACGTTGCTGAAGCAGAACCTATCGGAACCGGATTGGCGCGCGGTCGCGGAACGACTGCTCCAAGCGATGGTCGCAGCCAATCAGACCGCTGACGCCTTTAACCTGCTGGCGGATCCGCGATTGCGTCAAAGTTCGTCGGCGAGTTTTTGGCGCGCGCAATTGCTCGCGACGTCGCATCACGAAGCCGAGGCGTTGCCTCTCTATCGCCAGATCGCAGCCGATAGCAATTCCGGTCTTCGAATGGACGCTTTGTTCGGCGCGGCGGAAACGCTGCGCACTTTGGGCCGAACCGACGAAGCGCTCCAAAGTTTTTCGGAGCTGTTTCGCGATCCAAAATGGCACGTTCGGGCGCAATTGCGGGCCGCCGAGCTTTATCTGGACAAACCTGATGCCGTCAACGCGCGGAAGTTGCTCGAAAAAGTGCAACCGGCCACAACCGCCGAAAAAAGGGAGCGGCACTTTCTCCGGGGCCGCCTCGAGATGGTTTTGCACCGTCCCGACCGCGCCATCACGATCTTCGAATCCGTCTTGAAAAATCCCGAAGGAACAACACACGAAACGTTAACCGCAGCGCTTTTCGCCCTCGCCGATACGCATCTGCAATTGAAAACGCCGGAAACGGGCGATGACGCGTTGGAGAATTTCATCGAACATCGGCCCTCCGATGTCGATCTTGCGCGGATTTTCGCGAAACTGGACGAACTTTATCGCGCCGAAAGAAAACCATCGCGCGCTGAACTTGATCGCTGGACAAGAGATCCAGCCGAGCCGCGGCGCGCGTTCGCGCAATGGTATCTGGCGCGATTCGACCTTCGGCTCGGGCGGCGTGACCGAGCGCTGGAATATTTCGCCGCGCTACGGCGGACTCGCCCGCAATTGCCAATCCTCGCCTCCGCCTTTCTAGAATTCGCACGACTCGAACTAGAGGATCGCCATTTCGATGAGGCACTCGCGATATTGAATGACGCACGATCGTTGCGACCGGAACCTGGCGTTCTGGAACGCGTTAATTTCCTTGCGGCCCAGATTCAGTACCACGGAAAGAATTTCGATGCCGCAATCGCCGACTTTGAGCAAATTGGACGTTCCGATTCAACGCTAGCGCCAGTGGCGATGTTTAACGCAGCACTCAGCTGGCTGCAAAAAGGCGATGACAGCCGTTTTTTGGCGGACGCCGAAGAATTCGGAAACAAAACCAAGGGCGAAAAATCCCCCGGCGAGCCGCGCTTGGAAGCGGGTTTGATGGAAGCTGCCAAGGGGGACTCTCGGGCAGCCGATTCGCTGCGCAATTTTCTGCACGACTTTCCCGAGTCCGAACGAGCCTCCGAAGCATGGGTGGCACTGGCGGAGCTGGCCTTTCATGCGACTCCGCCACGAATCGATGAAGCCCGCAAGAATTTGGCCCGCGCTGCTGAATCAAAGCCCACCGCGACCGCACAAGAACGCGCAGATTACCTCACGATTTGGCTGGAGGATGCGACCTCGGGCGGTGAGGCCAAAGTGATCGAGCTGGCGAAAAGATTCATCCAGCAACATGAATCATCGAATCTGGTCGCGTCCGTGCGAATGAAGCTGGGCGAGATGTATTATCGGGCAGAGGATTTTGCGAATGCGGAGACGCAGTTCGAATTGTTGACGGAACAAAGTTCGACCGGGGCGTTCACCGAGCGAGCACTGTTTTTTGCAGGCGAGTCGGCGATGGCGAGCATGGCCGCTCAGTCGCTCGATCGGGCGCTCGTGCTTTTCGATCGGGTCGTTCAACTCAATGGCGAATTGAAATGGGCGGCGCGCAACGAGCAAGCGCGCGATTGAAGCTTACGATAAGCTGGCAGCCGATCAAGATGCGCCGGCCCACTGGCGCAACCAGGCGCTCTTCAAAAAGGGACTTTGTTTGGGAAAAAAAGCTGATCGCCCTGCCGCACTCGCCAGCTTTTACGCGGTTGTCGATGAAGGAATGCGCCCAGATCGGCCACATGAATTTTTCTGGTTTTACAAGGCGGGTTTTAATGCGGGCCAGTTGCTAGAAGCGGACGCGAAATGGGAATCGGCAGCGGCCGTTTACGAGAAACTTGCGGCTGCAGGCGGGACGCGCTCGGATGAAGCACGGGAGCGCTTGGATCGACTTCGCCTCGAACACTTTTTGCGACAGGAATAACGTCAAGAGCGGTCGCGTTTTATCTTGCTTTTGGCATTAAAGAGGCTCACCCTTGCAGTATGACAACTGTGACTAAGTTAGCCACGGTCGCCCTGTCGATTGCGATTTGCGCATCGGCGTTCGCTGCTCCGAACAAAACGGTCGCAACCTCGAAACAGCCTTTAAAGGCTAAGAGGTGCACTGTTATGATCACCGGTTCTGCCGTTCGGCAGGACTGCTCCCGGCTCAGCGTAATTCCGAGCACACCGTACCAGCTCGATCGGATCGGCGGCCATTCGGCAGTAAACGATTGATTTTAGCGAATTGAATTTCGCTGGAATTCATTTCCGGCGCCCTCACGCCGGGGCGCAGAATTATTTTTAAGTCACAAAACGAGCTGAGACCGCGGTTTACTTTCAGCTGAACGAAATTGCCGAAGCACTTTTGCGTCGAGCGGCTTCCATTCCTTTAATTATCTTGGTGAGTCCATCGTTCACCGGACAGGGCAAACGATGTCGCGCTCCGAGTGCAACTACCGCTCCGTTCAGGTAATCGATTTCCGTCGCCCGACCTCGCAAGAGGTCCTGTTGCATCGACACAATGTTACGTGAACCGGCATAGGCGGCGTCGATCTCGGCCATTAGATCCATTTCGAGCGAAATGCCTTCCGCTGCCGCAACTGCCGTGCACTCGTCAATGACGAGTTGCTTCAGCCGATTTAGATCAGGATCGACAATTTGGCCGACTTCAGCGCCAAGAATCGTCGTGATCGGATTCACAACGCAGTTGAATACAAGTTTGCGCCAAACTTCGGCCTCGATATTCGCGGTTATTCGACAATCCAGCCCCTCAGCCGTTAGAACATTGGCGATTTGCAAGCTGCGTTCGTGATCTTCTAAGAGAGTGAAACCTTTCACCATGTATCGAATCGTTCCGGGCCGCTCGAAAATCGCGCCGAACTGACTAATTCCGCGCAAGACAACGCCGCGGCCCTGAAGTGCGGTCCGCGCGATTCGGTCCGCATCCAAACCATTTTGAAGTGCAACAATTGTCGTGTCGTCGCGGACAAGTGGCGTGATAGATTCGAGCGCTGACACTGTCGCCGGCACTTTGGAGCGTAACACGTGCACTCCGGCGCCGCGACGCCAAACACTTCTAATATGCGTTCACGGAGAACGCATGGCACGAATCAAAGCGATTGACCGGACGAGGTTTCCGCAAGCGCACGTAGACGCGAAACCTTCGCAAGCGCGGCGCGCGCTTCATCCGTGCGTCCCATCTTTTCAAGAATATTGGAGAGCAAAATGTACTGGTTCGGTTGGTCTGGCTGGCGCGCGATCGCACTCCGCTGAATCTCACACGCGTCGTCCACCCGGTTTTGATTCAGTCGCATAATTACGATCAGGTGCAATGCTTCCGTATTATGGACATCCAATCGACTGGCGCGGCGCAGCTCGGCCTCGGCCCGACCAGCGTCATCCTTCTGAGCGTATAAGCGGCCAAGCGCGAGCGCCGCACCGCAATGCCACCAATTTTCGCGGGCGAACTTTTCAACGAGGGGAAGAGCGGCGGTCGGGCCCTGTGTTAGGCGACGCAATTCGGCTTCGAGCTTGATTAGATCCCAAACGTTTGGATATGCCTGGCGAGCATCTTTGAGGATCGCCATTGCCGCTTGATCGTCTTTCGCTTCATGCCGGAATTGAGCCAAGGTCAGCGCTGCCCACCAAGTTCGCGGATAGTCTCGACGGGTTTGCGCAGCCATTTTAACAGTGGCAGCCAACAGTGCTTCTGCCTCCGCCTTTTTTCCTTGGAGCGACAGCAATGCAGCGAAAGTGTTGCGGCCGGTCGGGTAATCCGGACTCGTCTCCATAAGATGTCGCAAGATTTTTTCTGCCGCGGTATAATCGCCGCGTCGAACGTAGATTTGAGCAAGATTCACCGCGACTCTGCCGCTGGTAGCGCCGGCAGCGAGCGTTCTCTTGTAAAATGTCTCTTCGGTCGCCCAATCACCGCTGCGAACAAAACTGCGGACGCCTAGCGCAGTCGCTGCGAGTAGAACAATGGCTGTCGCCGTCCGGTGGTGACGCAGCGGCAACTCAAACGCGCAGCCAGCGAGAAAAATCAGCAAACCGACGCTTGGCAAATACAGCCAATGCTCCGCCACCGTCGCGTTAAGCTGTACAATATTTGAGATCGGCAAAAACGCAGCGAGGAACCAGCTCGCGCCAAAAAGGCGCAACGCTTTTCCGCGTCCTTTCTTGATCACCCCAAGGAAAAAGACCGCGAGCAGAGACAAACCCGAGATCGACAAGTATTCCAAACCGATGGTTTTTCTCCAGTCGGAATTGCTGCGCCACGTCATCGGTTCGAAAACGGACCGCTCCATGTGCAGTTTGGCTGGAAAGACTCAAAGCTACCAATTGTCGGTCGGCAAAAATTTCCAACTCCATTACGCCATCCTGACCGGCGATGGACCCTGGTACCGTTACCTTGTCGATCTTCTCCTGGTCAGCCCGATCGTCCTAATTCTCGCGCTCGGAACAATCTTTCGATTAAACCGCACGATGAAACCGGAGCTCTTCATGTCGATCTTTATCGCCGCCAGCTATCTGTTCATGTGCAATGTGAAGTACGGAATGAACCTCCGGTACGCGAACATGTGGGACTTGCCGCTGCGCTTCCTCGCCTTCAGTCGGCGATCGAGTTTCATCAGTACATCGTCCTGGCAGTGCGCTACCCGCTCTACGAACTTATCACGCACGATTTGCTGGAGGCGCTTCAGATCTTGAAGTCGCCCTAGCGCACTGCACATCCCTAGCGAAGCGCCGAATCCGCTGCTTTCAGAATGAACTTGTCGTCGTTATCATTGAGGCCGGCGAGATAATTGCGAATCCGCCGGAATGACTGGCGCAGGAAAAGTTCGGCAACGGTATTCTTTTGATTGGGCGCTTCACCATTGCCTTGACCGATTTGAATCTCTGAATCCCACCGGCTCAGCACCGCGGTCGATGCAAACAAGTCCATCGCGGCGCCCGCGATCCTTTCCTGAACCAACTGCATGTCGAGAATTGGTTCGCGATACACGACCAGCGAGCGGTTCACTGCCAAATTAAAACGCCAGATCAATCGGCCGAGTTGGTTGCCAAACGATCGCAGCTCCACACTGCGCACGGGCACATCCGGAATTCTCACGGTCGCACCGAGCCGATTCATCCCCGCGCTCCACGCTTTGCCGATCCCGCCGACACGGGTCGGTTTCAACATCGTGTCGTAGATTTCCTTGAACTCCATTCCAGGTCCGCGCATCCCAACCAGCGCGATGAACGAAGTCAGCACTTCGTTGCTGCCTTCGCCGATCTGATTGATCCGCGCATCGCGGAGCATTCGTTCCAGCGGCAGATCGACAAAATAAGCTGATCCGCCATAAATCTGGAACGCGTCATTGATGCATTCCCACAACCGTTCGGTCGTGAACACTTTCAGCATCGCCGTCTCCAGCATGTAATCTTCCAGGCCGCGGTCGATCAGCGAAGCGGTAATAGTCGTCATCGCTTCCATCGCGTAGGCATCGGCAGCGATGCGCGCGATTTTTTCTTTCACCAAATGAAAATTGCCAAGCGTCTTATTGAACTGCTTCCGTGTGTTGGCGTGTTTCACCGCGAGTTCCAGGCAGGTTTTTGCCGCACCGGTACAACACGCACCAAATGTCGTTCGCCCAAAATCGAGAACGGTAAGCGCAACTTTCAAACCTTTGCCGGGCGGTCCGAGAATATTTTCTTTCGGCACCTTCACATCGCGCATCGCGAATCGCCCAGTTGCGGTGCCGCGAATTCCCATTTTCGGCATGCGCGCATCGAGCATTTCGAATCCCGGCATGTCGGGCGTCACTAGAAATGCTGTGATCGACGTTTTGCCTTCTTTGCCCGGGAGCGGCGTTCGCGCCATTACCGTCAGCACCTGCGCGATTGCCGCATTAGTGATGTAGCGTTTTTCGCCGTTCAAAATGAAATGCGAACCGTCCGCGCTCGGGGTCGCCGTCATTTGCACGTTGGCCGCGTCCGAGCCCGCTTCTTTTTCGGTAAGGGCAAACGCGCCCAGTTGTTCGCCGGTCACCAGTTTCGGCAACCATCTTTGCTTCTGTTCGTGCGTCCCAAAAAGCAAGAGGGCGCGGATGCCGATGGAATGATGCGCATTGACGAACACCGAGGTCGATGCGCAGCGGCGACCGATTTCTTCCAAAACTTTGCAGTTCGCCATTTGCGTAAAACCGCGACCGCCGTACTCCGCCGGCGCAGTCATTCCCAAAACGCCGACACGTCCAAGACCATCAATTACTTCGCGCGGAATATCGGCGTTCCGGTCGATCGCCACTGGATTAAGTTTCGCGCCGAGGAATTCCCGGAGTTCCTTCAGTGTTTTATCGAGCTCGACTTGTTGCCCCGCCGCGATCCGCGGATACGGCATTACCCAGTCGGAAACGAAATGACCCTGGAACAGTCCTTTGACGAAACCGAGCGCTTGCGGGCCGGCGAAAAGTAATTCTTCGGCCTGTTGAATCTCTTTCTGTCGTTGTGCTTCAGTTTCAGTCATGAAAAACGAACCCGCCGACGAACAATCGGCGGGTCACAAAGCTTAGCTATCCGCCGCCGCATGTCCAACAGCGGCGCGCATCTCGTACAGGCTCAAGCCGAGCTCCAAACGGAGCCGCGCTTTAATCAAACGACCTCAGCTGCAGCCCTGACTCGTACCGCACTCGGTGCAAACACCGCAGGCGCCGGCTCGGATCACTTTGTCACTGCCGCAGTGCGAACAAATGATGTCCATGAACATGTTGCCGAGCGCTTCCTGCACGCGATCGGCATGACTTTGGCCATTCCCCGCTACCTGCGGCTCACCGTCGTTCGCAGAATGGCTCGTAATCACGTCGATCAATTCTTTTTCGCCCGTCCGCGCCAAATCCGAGACCGGGCGGTTGAGCGCCTTCTTTTCCATTTCTCCAATTTCTTTCAGCGGCAATTCCGTTTGCCCGCGGCTCGGTGAGGTCGCTTCCTTGTAGCCTTTGATGAATTGGCAGGCGAGCCAGCGAAAGACGTAGTCAGTAATGCTGGTCGCGTTCCGAATGTCAGGATTCTTAGTGAATCCACTCGGTTCGAACCGTTGATACGCGAATTTTTTCACTAAACTCTCGAGGGGCACCCCGTACTGGAGCGCAATCGATGTGAGTGTGCCGACCGTGTCCATCAATCCGCCGATGGTGCTGCCTTCCTTCGACATCGTGATGAACAATTCACCCGGCTGACCGTCTTCGTACAAACCGACCGTGATGTAACCTTCGTGTCCGGCGATCTCGAACCGATGGGTCAATGACATCCGCGTGTCCGGCATTCGATGACGCAGCGGTTTGTCGATCTTTCCGCGCAGCATCGTCAACTCTTCCTCCAGCTCGAGAATCCGTTTCTGGAAATCTTCGCGGTCGATTGTGATATCGAGCGCAACATCGACATCTTCCGTGGTGCCGCCCATGTCGCGCGTCTTGCGCGTGTTCAGCGGCGCGGAACGCTTCGATCCTTCACGATAAATCGCGATCGATTTCAATCCGAGCCGCCATCCTTCCACATAGCTGTTCATGATGTCGTCAACCGTGGCTGCTTCCGGCAAATTCACGGTCTTCGAAATCGCGCCGCTCAAGAACGGTTGCGCCGCCGCCATCATCCGGAGATGCGCCATATAATTAAGTGAGCGCTCGCCTTTGAACGGCTTGAACGCGCAATCGAAGATCGGTAAATGCTCGGGCTTCAGCCCCGAGAAGATTGTCGATCCATCCGAATCGGTTACGTCCTCGATCGTGTCGAACGCGTCGATGTGCGCGCTGATTCGATCGATCTCTTCCGAATTGTAACCTAGGTTTTCGAGCGCCGGTTTCACGGTTTGATTCACGATCTTGAGCATGCCGCCGCCGGCAAGCAGTTTGTATTTCACCAGCGCGATGTCCGGTTCGATTCCGGTCGTGTCGCAATCCATCAGAAAACTAATCGTCCCCGTCGGCGCGAGCACAGTTACCTGCGCGTTGCGATAACCGTGGCGTTTGCCTAAATCGGCTGCGCGCTTCCAGGTCTTCGCCGCTTCCTTTTTTAAATAAGCGAATTCGCCGACATCGGGGATCTCGTTCACAGCGCAACGATGTAGATCGATCACTTCGAGCATCGGAGCGACGTTGTCTTTCGCGACCGGTTTTGGGACGCCGCTGCATCGCGCATCTCTGTAACCGGGAAAAGCGCCGGTCGCTTGCGCCATTCGCGCACTTTGCTCGTAGGCTTCCCCGGTCATGATCGCGGTAACGGCGCCGCAAAGCGCGCGGCCTTCCACGCTATCGTAACCGTAACCATAACTCATCACCAACGAACCAAGGTTGGCGTAACCGAGCCCAAGCGTCCGGAAAATGTGCGAGTTCTCTGCGATCTCCTTGATCGGGTAACTCGCGTTATCGACCACGATCTCCTGCGCGGTAATGAAAATGCGCACGGCGGCTTTGAATCGTTCCACGTCGAACTCGCCATCGGCAGTCTTGAACTTGAGGAGATTCAAGGACGCAAGATTGCAGGCGGTGTTATCGAGAAACAAATATTCGCTGCATGGGTTGGTCGAATTTTGCCGGCCGGTGCCTTTGCAGGTGTGCCATTTATGGATCGTGGTGTCGAACTGCATCCCGGGATCGCCGCAGATGTGTGTGCCCTCGGCAATTTTTCGGAGCAACGCCCGCGCCTCTTTTCGTTCGCACGGTTGACCGTCGATCACGCGGCGCGTCCACCATTCGCGACCTTCGAGCGCAGCTTCCATGAACTCATCGCTCACGCGCACGCTCAGGTTTTCGTTTTGATACATGACCGAGCCGTAAGCGTCGCCGTTGTAACTGCCGTCGTAACCCTGCTCGATCAACGCCCACGCTTTTCTCTCTTCTTTTTGTTTGGCGTCAATGAACTCCTCGATGTCCGGATGCCAGTCTTTCAACGTGTTCATCTTCGCGGCGCGCCGCGTTTTGCCGCCGCTTTTCACCACGTTCGCTACTTGATCGTACACTTTCAGGAACGAGAGCGGACCGCTCGGCTTGCCGCCGCCGCTCAACTTTTCCCTGGTCGACCTTAGCGTCGAAAGATCGGTCCCGGTTCCGCTGCCGTACTTAAAAAGCATCGCCTCGCT
>WNFF01002663.1_pt1 | contig 14600 bp, 10 predicted proteins | sample 5400441 | NCBI WGS metagenome assembly WNFF01 (sample SAMN13153345, study PRJNA577476) | soil metagenome | isolation source: 120 cm saprolite under Douglas fir tree site 2 hole 3 replicate 1 | place: USA:California | collected 2015-04-18 | reverse complement strand
GTCGTAGTTGTTCTTCAGGGCCGTGCGAATGAGACCTTGAAGCTCTTTGTCCTCAAAAACCTCCCACCATTTTTCGTCGCCCAGAGACGCAGCCGCGTTAGGAGCGGTCCCAGTCGCGCCAGTGGTGGCCTCCGGCGAGTTCGCCGCCGACTTGTTCGTGGCCACGTCCGCATCGGGCTGCCGGTAAACTGTCGGGACATTTACCGCAGGTCTCTTGTAATTTGGACCGACGGTGCATCCGGTCAGGATGATGGCCAGCGCGAGAGAGAACGGCCAAAGCGCCAGGGATCGATTGTGCAAGGTACGTTGATTCATGTTCTTAGTCTCCATGGACTTCCTGCATCGCGAGTGCTGGCGCGGTCATCCGGTCTTCGCGGAAGAACGAAAAGCGGTTCAGCACCTTCTCCTGGAATTCCTGTAGGTACAGGTATATGGCCGGCGTAACGTATAGCGTTATCAATTGCGAGACGATCAAACCGCCGATCACCACAAGTCCGAGCGGTCTGCGCGATGCGCCGTCAGCGCCGTACCCAAGCGCGATTGGCAGGGCACCCAGCAGGGCTGCCATCGTGGTCATCATAATCGGGCGGAAACGCTGCAGGCTGGCATCGTGGATGGCCTCGTCGTCTTTCACGCCGTGCCGGACTCGCTGCTCGGCAAAGTCGACGATCATGATTCCATTTTTCTTCACGATGCCCATCAGCATGAACATTCCAATGTAGGCATAGAGCGAAGCTTCAGCGCCGAAGAGCCAGAGTGTCAGCAGTCCACCCACCAGCGCCACCGGCAACGATGAGAGCACCGTAAGCGGGTGCAGATAGCTCTCATAAAGGATGGCCAGAATCACATACATCACGAATACGGCCACCACCATCAGGACGGCAAGATCGGAAACAGTGTTTTGGAATGTGAGTGCCTGGCCTTGGAGTGCTCCATGCACGTCTGAGGGGAGGATTTCTTTCGCTGCATTGTCCACGAATTGCGTTGCCGGCCCGATGGCGTAACCCGGTTTCAAGTTGAAGAACAAAGTCACGCTGGCGAATTGATTAATGTGGTTTACGCCCTGCGGTCCAACGATGGTGTGCCAGCTCGTGAGCGCGCTGAGGGGCACCATGCGCTGGCCGTCGTCACTCTTGATGTAAAGCTTGCTCAGGTCCTGCGGGTCGGACCGTTTGTTGTCTGCAACCTCCAGGATGACCTGGTACTGGTCCGTGGGCTGTTTGATCAAGTAGCTGTAGTTTTCTGAATAAGCGTTGTGGAGCAAGTTGAGAATCCGGCTCTCGGAAACGCCATAGAGCTTCGCCTGCTCGCGCAGAATGTCAATTTGCAGGTTGGGCGTGTGATTGAAGAGATCGGAATTCACGAACAGGAATCCGGGATACTCGTACATCTTCGCAGTCAGCTTCGCTGCCGTGGCGTACACCTGGCTCGCATCGATTCCGGAGAGTGCATATGCGAACTGCCCTTGCACATTGGCGGTAGCGCCGGTACTGATCTCCAGCGCCGGATTAGGCTGCATGAAGGCCAGCGCGCCCGGGACCGCGTTAGCAATCGCGCCCATCTCCTGTCCAGCAACCGCCTCGATAGGCGCGCGCTCGGATGGGTCTTTGAGGAACGAAATTAGAAATGCCTGGTTCGGAGCGAGGAACGAACTGTTGCCGCTCATGGTGAAGGTGCTGCGCACAGCAGGATTAGCGCGCATGATTTTTTCTGCCTGGGTCTGGAAGGCGTGCATCTGGTCCGGCGATGATCCTTCCTGGGCCACCAGTACGCCGCGGATGAAGGAGCTGTCGCCGATAGGAAGAAAAGATTTCGGAACGGTGTAGAAAAGATATCCGGTTCCAGCGAGACAAATGACCCACGTCACCGCCGAGATCCAGCGATGCCGAAGGAAGAACCAGAGAGAGCGGCCATAGAGATCGAGCACGCGATGTTCGACCGACCCAAACGCCCGCTCCATCCACGTCTTTTTAGCGCCTTCGCCACGGTCGCGCAGCAATCTCGAAGTCATCAAGGGCGTGAGCGTGAGGGAGACCAGACCGCTGGCGATAATGGAAACCACAATCGTGATTGAGAATTCGCGGAAGATGCGTCCCATCAACCCGCTCATAAAGACCAGCGGAATGAAGACTGCAGCCAGGGAGATGGTCATGGCCAAGATCGTGAAGCTGATCTCTCTGGCCGACTGCAACGTAGCGTCGAGCGCAGTCAATCCTTGCTCCATCAGACGGACGGTGTTCTCCAGAAACACGATGGCATCATCCACCAGAAAACCGATAGCCAGCGTCAGCGCCATCAACGAAAGATTGTCCAGGCTGTAGCCCAGCACACTCATTGCGATAAAGGTCAACAGCAGCGAGAGAGGCAGCGCTACCGCGGGAATCAGCGTGTCCCTGGCTCTGCCAAGGAAAACGAAGATCACCATCACGACCAACACAAAAGCGATGTAGAGCGTGGACTGCACGTCCTTGATGCTGCTTACAATGCTCTGCGAGCGGTCATACGCCGGCACCAGCAGAACCGAGCTGGGAAGCTGTGATTGAATACTCGGGAGCAGGTCGCGAACGGATTTCGTAACTTCCACCGCATTCACTCCGGCGCGACGAAACACCGCGATCACGACGGTTGCATGAGGTTCAGGGTGACCGCGCACCCAGAAGCGCATGTCAATGCGCTCGTCCTGCACGCCTTGCGTGGCTGTGGCAACGTCTTTGAGATAAACCGGGGCGCCGTTCGTTTGTCCGACGATGAGGTTGTTGTATTCCTCGGCCGTAGTCAGCTGACCTTGCGGTTGGAGCAGGAAGGTGCGATGCGGTCCATCGAATTGTCCGGCGCCGGTATAGTTGGTGCCATTTTTGATGGCAGCTGTCAGGTCGTCCAATGTAGTGTTGCGTACGGCCATGGCGGACGGGTCAGCTTTGATTCGGATCGCCGATCGCGCACCGAACACTGATACCTGGCTCACCCCGGGAAGAATGCTGATGCGCTCGCCTACCTGAGTATTGGCGTAGTCATACAACTGCCCTTCAGTCGCCGTGTCACTGACCAGCGGGATATACATGATCGGCTGATCGTTGGGGTTGGTCTTGGTAAACGTCGGCGGACTGGGCAGGTCGACTGGCAGCTGTCCTTGCGCACGAGTGATGGCCGCTTGGACGTCAGTGGCTGCGCCATCCAGGCTCTTGGAAAGATCAAATTGCAGGACAAAGCTGGTATGTCCCTGCACATTGTTGGAGGTCACCAGCTCCAGGCCGGGAATCTGCATGAACTGGCGCTCCAGGGGCGTGGCCACGTTGTTCGCCATGGTTTCCGGCGTGGCGCCCGGATAGTTCACCTGCGCCTGGATCACGGGATAGTCGATCGCAGGCAGATCACTCACAGGCAAGCGAAAATAGGACACGACTCCGAAGAGGATGACCGAAACCGTCAAGGCAATCGTCATCACCGGACGGCGGACGAATGGTTCTGAGAGATTCATCTGTTTCCTCCACCTTGCCTGCTGTCTTTGCCGGCCGAGGCAGTTGCTGATGTGCTCGGAGCCACGCGCACCTTAGCGCCCGGGCGGACGAGTAACTGTCCCGCAAGCACTACGCGCTCGTTGGCTGCGATGCCTTCTGTGACGACCACAGCGTCGCCCTGGCGTTGGCCTAGTTTTATCTGACGCAGTTCGGCCGTGTCGTCCGATTTCACCACATAAACAAATGGTCCCTGCTGGCTGATCTGTGTGGCTTGACTGGGGATCAGCACCGCTGCCTTCTCCGTATCCAGAACAAGCTTTACATCCACGAACTGGCCAGGCCAGAAATGACGGTCCGGATTGCTGACAGTGGCCCGCAGATTGACTGTGCCGCTGCCGTTCTGCACCGTGTTGTCGAGGAATTCGATCCGCCCAGTCCGAGCCACGCCTTCTGGATCCGACGGGAGCCGCACCTGCGCCTTCAGACCGCCGTGCGCCATCTGCTTTTGCACGTCAGGCAGATCTCGCTCGGTGATCGTGAAATTTGCGTAGATCGGATCCACCCGCTGTATGGAAAGTAAGGGAGTGGTGTTTGCTTGCACCACATTTCCCGCGTCCACCAGGCGTGCTCCGGCGCGGCCATCAATTGGAGAGTGAATATAGCAATACTCCAGATTCAGCTTGGCGGTTTCGAGAGCGGCCTCGGCAGCCGCCACCTGTGCCTGGTCCACATCGACGGTATTTTTCTTGGTGTCGTAGTCCTGCCGGGAAATCGCGCGCGTACCGATGATTTCCTGATCGCGGGAAAACTGGATCTTCGCCAACTCGAGCGCGGCCTTGGTCTGGGCCAGAGTGGCTTGGGCCGAATCGAGCTGCGCCTTGAACGGGCGCGGATCAATTACAAAGAGTAGTTGGCCTTTCTTCAGGTTCTGGCCATCCTGAAAATGCCGTTCGGTGATGCGTCCACCGACCTGCGGCGTCACCGTCACGGATTCATAGGCGGCGTTCTTGCCGATTTCATCCAGGTATCTGGGTACGTCTTGCGCGCTGGCTTGGACAACAGTCACCAGCGGCGCCGGTGGTGCGGACGGTCCTGCTGCCTGGACATTGTTTTTGTTACATGCCGCAAGGACGAACAGCGGCAGCAAAGCGGCAAAAAAGCCGAAACGCGTGTAACCAAGTGTCAAATTAGTCCGTTCCCCTGAGTTCATCGTTGTTCCTCAATTCAAAAATGCGTTTGGTCTAGCGAATGATCGGGGTCTTGCGAAATCTGGTTAAGCCGGAGTCGCCAGCGAACGTAGATTTAGCTCGATCATGGAATTCTGATTGTTGTGTGATATGTCCGTTGCTGGGCGGGCGCTTGTCTGTGCTTCATCTACAACATGCGCCATCTGCTGCAGGGCGCGAACCCTCGCCTCAATCAGAGTCTGGTGCGAACACCCAAGGAGCAGCTCACACTCCCGGTCTGAGTAGCCTTCAAGTACTGACATGACGAACACAAAGCGCTCGAAGGATTGAAGACCAATGAGGGCGGAAATCTCCACCCGCAGTTCAGGCCGCACCGCAACTTTAGAGCCATTTGAGACAGTGGTGCGCAAGACGCCAGTTGCAGACGCGGAATCTGGCGCGATCATCCGGATCGCCCTCTTGATAATTGCCCGCCGCGCCCAAGAGCGGGCCCATTCCTTAAAGACCTGATTGCCCGCGGCGCAGTCATCCAGACCGGAGACAAAGCACTGCTCCGCCTTCTCATGATCTGCAGTGAGCAGGAGCGATAATCCGTACAGGTTCTGCATGTCTTCCCTAAAAATCCAGCAGAAGTCGGAGCCGGTTGCGTACAAAGTAGTTTCGCTTTTTGAAGTTGGCTTGGTTTTCCTCACATGCACCTCCGTGATCACTACTCTTTGTCCCCCGAACGCTTTCGGTTCAAAACGCTTCCCAGCCTGGTATTGCAGCGATGGGCGGCCTGCTTGAGCACGTACTTGGTCAAAACGCCGCTGCAACAAAACTTCGCGCCCTCTTGCATCAGCTCGAGAATGGCGGCCTCTCCTTCCCGATCGATCGTGGTTGCATTGCGGAGATCGATGACGAGCGTGCGTCCGCCAAGCGATTCCCCGGCGCTGCTCCATGTGGTTCGCAGCTCGGCCACCCACGGACTTACCAGGGTTCCCTCCACAACCAACCTCCGTTCGCGCTGCGTATCGATTGTGGAGATTCTGAACATGTACGTTTTCCGCATTGGACAATTGCACGGCCAACGCCAAACCTTCAGAGCTGAAGAAACGTCTGTAAACGATTGAAACTTCAAGGCCGAAGTGAGTGTCCTTGAGATATCCGTGTCGAAATTGTCGAAGGGTACTTTCGACAATTGACGAAAGGTGACGAGAGACAACCGACATATCGAGTCCTTTCGCTATAACGACGATTGAGACTCGATCAAACCGACACGTGGGCTGGTATTTTGTGGTTTTCGAGGTGAAAGAATGGTTAACGAACGGAAGTAGACGTTATGTGAGTGCTTACACGACCGCCCGAGGATCAATGCCCAGCTTCTTCATGCGAGAGATGAGCGTGGTGCGCTTGATTCCCATGCGAGCCGCAGCGCCATCCGCGCCGGCAACACGCCCTTTGGTCTCTTTAAGGATATTCAGGATTTTTTCACGATCGCTTGTCTCCCTTGTGCCCTTGGCCGCGGAAACGACGGGTACATTGTTGCTCGTTAACTCTGCGATCGGAACCTGCAGGGTGGGGCCATGCGTGAGAATGACAGAGCGCTCGATGAAATTTTCCAGCTCGCGTATATTTCCCGGCCAGTGCCAGCTCGACAGCCTTTTCATAGCGGCAGCCGGAATGGATTCGACCTGCTTCTCCATGCGGCGAGCGTACTTCTGCGTGAAGTAGCGCACCAGGAGCGGGATATCGTCGGGCCGTTCCCGCAGGGGCGGAATGCGAATGGGGAATACGTTCAGACGGTAATATAAATCGCTCCTGAATTCGCGGTTTTCAATCATCCTCTCCAGGTTCCGGTTTGTCGCAGCCACCAGCCGCACGTCCACTTTCTTCGTGCGTGTGCTGCCCAGACGTTCAAACTCGCGCTCCTGCAGCGCGCGCAACAGCTTCGGCTGGATATCGGTGGGGATGTCTCCGACCTCATCCAGAAAAAGTGTGCCCTGGTCCGCCAGTTCGAGCCGTCCAATCTTCTGCGAGATGGCGCCGGTAAATGCACCGCGTTCGTGTCCAAACAGTTCGCTCTCCAGCAGCCCGGTCGGGATGGCCGCGCAATTGAGCTTCACCAGCGTCCGGCCCTTGCGCCGGCTGCGATCGTGGATTGCACGGGCGATCAATTCTTTTCCTGTGCCTGTCTCGCCCAAAAGCAGGACCGTGGAATCGCTGGGCGCCACTGTCTCCACCAGACTAAGAACGTGACGGAGGCCCGAGCTCTGGCCCACAATTCCCTCGAAATCCATCTCGCCGCGGATTTCTTCTTCCAGATACAACTTCTCCTGGGCCAGCTTGTCTTTAAGTTCCGCAATTTCACCATAAACAATCGCATTTTCGATTGCGATCGCCACCTGGCTCGCTACCTGAGTCAGGAAATTGATCTGGTCCTCATCGAATGTGTTCTCTTCCCGCCGCGCCACAGCCAGCACACCGAGCATGCGTTTTCGACTGACAAGGGGCAAGTCACAGAAGGAGTTCAGCCCTTCGCCTTTGGCTTTTCGGTACATCTCTTCCGGAATGGTCTCGCGATCCAACTCGTTCAGGACGATGGCTTTACCGGTTTGAAAAGCATCACCGGGCAGGGTCCCCTCGATCGGCACCAAGGCGCCCTCGGTGAAGATACCTCGGTTGTCCGGAAAGTCCAGCGCATGTACCCGCAAGTGCTTGCCTTCCTCGTCCGGCAACATCACAGCCGCCGCGTCGGCGCCCATGACACGCCGAACGCTGGCGGAGATTGCATGCAATAAGTCGCCAAGTTCCAGGTTTGAGACGACCTGGTTCGTCAGTTCAAGAATGAGTCTCAGCCGGTCCTGCAAACGCTCGGAAGAGTGGAAATTAACTGCCGCATCCAGGACCAGTGCGATTTGGTCCGCCACCAAACCAAGAAACAAGGTTTCCTCTTCCGGGTAAGCGTCCGGGCGGAAGCTGCCAAGGCTGAGGACTCCCAGGCGGCGCTGCCCTCTGGCCAGCGGAAGCGAGCATGTGGAGACAATACCGAGGTGGTTGAGAAATTCTCTATATTTGGGGAAGTCTGTTTCGCGTCGCCAGTCGGCCGTAACCAGGGGCTGCTGCGACTCATGCACCCAGTCAGCCGGCGATTCCCGCAGAAACCCGCCGCGATCGGACACGTCGAGAGTTTTGCCATCGACGTGAAGCAGTTCCCAGGATACGCACTTGGTCGAACTCTCAAAAGAAACCAGGTGCAGATAATCGAAGGAAGCCAGATTGCGCAGTTCCTGCGTGAGTACATTCTCCGCTGCATCACAGTCGTCGCAAACCGCCATGGCCTTCGCCATGCGGAGTAGCGCCTTATAACGATCCATGCCGATCTTCGGTTGTATCGCCGACAATGTACTCATTGGGTCTTCGCCACCGCCCTCGACTCCAATCACACGCTGCGTCTTCTTCGCCCTGAGACACAAGTACGCCTTCCCGTCTTCTGATGTGCAAGGGAGCCAAAAAGGTTCTACAAAAGTGCAGCCCTATACTTCGCAGCCGTTTTCCGTCTTTACAGGGCAGGTTTTGGGACGCACAGTTCTTGACAATACTGCTGCTTCGGCAAATCCTTCCATGCGAGCGTGTTTTGTGGGTAAAGTGATGAAAAGGAATGGTGGGCGGTCGCGGACTCGAACCGCGGACCTCCTGCTTGTAAGGCAGGCGCTCTAACCAGCTGAGCTAACCGCCCGCTTGGAAAATCTACGCGGGAGAGCATTTAGAAGGCACACGGATGTCTGCTCTTGCGTGCTCTGTCCTTGAGTATAGATGCCACGGATTTCTCGGTCAAAGCGGGGCCTTTTCTTGGGTGTACCAGAACGTTACGCCCGTCACATTGTTGTCGATTCTTCGGTCTTCAGGCGTGTATTTCCGTGGTAAGCTCCACAACCAAGCATGGCACCCCTGTTGGACAAGCTACCGACGATCATGGTCCTGGCCGTTTTGGTCGGGATCTTTGTCGCACTGCGGCAGCATGGACGGTCGAACCGGCTGCAGCTTTGGACCACCGCGTGGATCCTGATCTTTATTCACTTCGTCGCGCAGGCGTTCGAAACGCAGGGCCATCCCTCGGTTTTCGATGCCATTGACTTGAGCGCCCTTCAGGTAGCGGCCATCGTGTTCATCGGCTCGCTGACCGCCTATATTGACGACAAGAAGAGGACCTTGCAGTTGCTGGCGGTGGCTTGCCCGCCTGTCGTCGCTTACTCGATCGCTTATGGGTTCGAGAAGGACCTTCGTGCGCTCTACATTATCTCCCTGGCCACGCTTTACTACGGCACTGTGGCAATGTCCCTCATAAAGGCCCCTAAGCGCACTCTTGAGCAAGCCTTTTGGCTGCCCGTGGCAGTAATTGTCGGGACATGGTCCATTTACAAGGCATGGCTGCATGAGTATGACACCGGATTCGCCGCCACCATGACTTTGGCCTTCCTAGTGACGGGATGGCTTTTCTGGAGGCGGTACCAGCGCCTCTCACCCGGCGTGATCACCAGCGCCGGCGGCTTCGTGCTGTGGGCCGCGGTCTTTCCCGTGGGAGCATTTCTTGACGCTTACTTCCCCAACCTGCATATCAATCCGGAACTCTGGAATGCGCCCAAATACTTTGTGGCGTTCGGCATGATCGTCACCTTGCTGGAAGATAAGTCCACCGGGCTGGAAGACTCCAACTTGCGCGAACACGAGCTCAACCAGCAGCTACAGAGATTTTCCAGCATCACCTCGCGCTTGCTGACGGGCGTGGAAGTCAACCAGTTGTGCGGAGAAATCGCCCGCGCCATTACCGAGACCAGCACCTTCCGCCGGGCGGGCATCACGCTCAGCGCCGACGATAACAGCTTCTACCTTGCCGGTTGCAGCGGGCTTGACGAGGCAGCGGCACAACAGCTCCGGCAGACTGCCGGCAAAAACAAGGCAGTAGACCTGGAGGAGATTCGCCGCATCGGCAGCCGCGTGGGACAGAACTCTTATTTGTTGAAGCCGTCGCAGGCGGGGCCTTATGGGCCGGTGCTCAGCCAGGAAGAGTTTGCCGCCAATCCTTTCTGGGAAAAAGGCAATGAGCTGGTGGTGCCGTTGCATTCCACGCGCGGCGCCTGTGTAGGCTGGATCTCGCTGGACGATCCGCGCGACGTCACCCGCGTAAGCGCGGAAGAGATGTCGAAGATCGAGCTGCTGGCCAACGATCTGGCGGTGACGGTCGACAACGGCGCGCTCCACCGGCAGCTGGCGCGTTCGGAAAAATTAGCGGCTATAGGACAGCTGGTGGCCGGCGTGGCGCATGAGCTGAATAATCCTCTGGCCTCCGTTGTGGGATATGCGGAACTGCTGACTGACGACATCGCCGGCGGTCCCCAGCGGCAAAAGCTGGATAAGCTTGTCCGCGAAGCCCACCGGATGCGCCGCATCATCGAAAACCTGCTCCGCTTCGCGCGCCAAAACAGCCCGGAAAAGAAGTGCGCTGACCTGAACGTGCTGCTGCAAGACGTGCTCGCGCTGCGTGAATACCACCTGCGCAACCACGACGTTCAAGTCATCGTCGAAATCCAGCCCGATCTGCCGAGCGTGGCGCTCGATGAAGACCAGTTCAAGCAGATCCTGCTGAACCTTCTGAACAACTCCGTTGACGCCCTGGACCATGCGTCCGAGAAGCGCATCCGCATTGAAGCCGTACATGATCAGGGACGGGTTATCATGCGCTTTGACGATACCGGGCCGGGATTCAGCGACCCCAGCCGCGTCTTTGATCCTTTCTACACCACCAAGCCGATAGGCAAAGGCACGGGACTGGGCCTGAGCATCTGCTATGGGATCGCAAAAGAGCATGGCGGCGACATCTACGCGCTCAACCTTGAGCCTAGCGGCGCTCGCGTGGTGCTGGAGCTGCCGGCCTACCATCCTTTGGAGTCCGTGGCGACGGCTGCCGCCGGACAACGCGTCCAATAATCCGGCTTACTGACGCAAAAAACCAGAACACTTTCCGTTCCCCGACTGTCCTTCTATTCAGGAAGCCAAAAATGGCCGGACTGGCAATTCCAGGAGACGCGATTCTGCAATCAACTCACGCCGTAGAAGCTGAGGTCCCGGCAACAGTAGAGAGCCTGGCCCAGCAGCACGGTGTGCTGGTCTTCCGCATCGCTTACTCCATCCTGCGCAATCATCATGACGCTGAAGACGCAGCGCAGGAATGCTTCTTGCGCGTCTTGAAGTATGGCCGTGAGCTGGCGCATGTCCGCAACACCAAGACGTGGCTGGCACGGATCGCGTGGACGGTCGCGCTGGACCGGCGTCCGCGGCGAACAACGCTCAGCGGGCAGCAGACGTCGGATGCGGATAGCGAGTCGCTGCTCGACCAGCTTCCCGACCACGCGTTGCCGGCGGACGAGCAGCTCGCCGGCAAACAGATGCAGAAGATTCTGGAGCGCACGATCGCGACGTTGCCAAACGATCTCCGGCAGACGCTCGAGCTCTCGACCGTACAAGAACTGAACTCGGCCGAGATCGCCGAAGTATTGGAAATTCCGGAAGGCTCCGTACGCACGCGCCTGATGCGCGCGCGCAAGCTGCTCAAAGAAAAACTTTCCCGCCTGCTGGAGGTAAAGAAACATGGCTGAACCTGAGAAAGACCAACATCTCGACAAAATGCTCGATTCGCTGCTCGCAGATTACTCCAGCGCGGAGCCGCGTCCGGGATTTGAAACCAGGATTCTGGCCTCGGTGCAACAGCGGCAGAGACGCAAGCTGACGCTCGGTTGGATTTTCGCCGGCGGGCTCACAACAGCAGGCGCGGTGCTCGCCATTACATTGAATCAGCGGACAACGTTACCGGAACCACCGGCAATCATCACGTCCGCAACGTCTGTGCCTGCGGTTGTCCTGCCCGCGAGGGAAGCTGTTCGCGGCGCCGCAGGCGTCAAGCTGCGTGCACCGGAAGCTCCCACTCCAGTGGTGGCAGAGGTCAAACAGGAAGTCTTTCCGTCGCCAACACCGTTGACCGAACAGGAGAAACTGCTGCTGCAATATCTGCGGGCAACGCCGCGTGAGGAGGTTGTCGCGCAGAGTCATCCGGACAAGCCCGTGGAAGTACTCGATCCGAATGATGACCAGACCTATTCGCCGATGTTCAGACCAGCAACCCAGCAAGTCAGCAATACTAAATAGGAGATCACCAAATGAAGAAAGCCAGGTTTTTCGTTCTGTTAGTCGCCCTGTTCGCGGTCCTTCCGATCATGCAAGCGCAGGACACGTCTTCGAGCCAGTCCACGCCCAAGAAGGAAGCGCCCAGGAAGACTGCTTACAAAGTGGATTTCAAGCTATACGAACTTGAAGACGGTAAACGCGTGAACCAGCGCGAATACAGCCTGATCGCCGCTGCCGACGTCCACCGCAGGGGAGCAAGCACCCTGCGAATCGGGACGCGTGTTCCGATCAGCTATGAGGAAAAGAAGGAAAGCTACATGAACGTGGGACTCGACTTGAGTTGCAGTCTATGGCAGGAAGACGACAAATTGTGGGGTGCGTTCGCTGTGGACCTCAGCACTTTCGCACTCCCGGAGCAGAACGCCGACCCGCGTCACGGAGGCATGCCAGTTCTGAGAAACGCGCACCAAGACGCAGAGACATCACTCAACCCGGGGAAACCGCAGGTCCTCACCACTATCGATGACCTGAACAGCAAAAAGCGCACACTGGTTGAGGTGGTAGCCACGCGGATCGACTAAGCTCCGCAATCCTCGTGAGGCGTCGCGCTCTCGCGGCGCCTCAGTAGTTCTAAATCGGTCTGCCTTCGATGTACCATGCGGTTAGCGCAAGATTCGTAGCGCGCAGCGTTCTTGAACTAACGGACAGCCCGATGCCTCTTTTCGCTCTCCTGATTCTTGTCAGTCTTGCCCAGACGCCAGAGCCGTCAGCGGCGCAGACTCTTCTCAACCAGGGAAAATTCCAAGAGGCAGTAACGGCATACAAGGCAATTCTTTCGCACGACCAGTCTTCAGCACTAGCGCACGCCGGACTGGTGCAGACTTTTTTGAAGCTCGATGACGTCGCTGCGGCCGATGCTGCTTCGCAAAGCGCTCTGGAGTTGCTGCCGCAATCGCCGCTTGTCCATGCCGCGCGAGGTGACGTTTATTTCCGTCGCGGCTTTATGCTTTTAGCGGAGCGCGAATACAAGACGGCCCTTGACGCCGATCCGAAATGCCCGCGCGCCATCCTGGGCCTCGGCCGAATCTATTCGGCGGAGAGCAAACGCCGTCTTGCGAAAGAGATGTTCGCCAAGGCACACGAACTTGATGCCACCGACGGTGACGCGCTTTACTACTGGGCCATCACTCTTCCCTATCCGCAAAACATTGAAGCGCTGGCCAGGCATCTTGCCGAGTTTCGCGATGATCCTGACAAAGAGCGGCGCGAACGCGAGTATCTGGACTTCATCACCGCGCTGGCCGGCAAGAACATATGGGTCCTGGTCAGCAATGTTCCCCGGACGCAACTCAAACTGGAAACGTTTCTCGCGCCGCCTCCGCGAGGCAGTAGCCAGGATGCGCAGCGGCCTCTCGCGCTTGCGGGCGTGTCCATGGTCCCGCGAGGTGTTGGTCTGCGCGTACAACTCAATGACTCGACGGTAAAGACTTTCCTGCTTGATACCGGCGCTTCCGGCGTGACCATCCGGAAGAAGCTCGCGGAAAAAATTGGCGCGCGGCGGCTCACTGAACATTCGCTCGAAGGTGTAGGAAACTCCGGACCGGCCAGCGGCTACACGGCCTGGGTGGACAAGGTCGTGATTGGCGAACTCGAGTTCCACGATTGCATTGTCCGCGTTTCGGAAAAAGACATCATGGGTGACGCTGACGGGCTGATCGGAACCGACATCTTCGAGCATTATCTGGTCACAATTGATTTTCCCGGACACATGCTCCGGCTCGATTCCCTGCCTCCGCCTTCGCAGCGCGAAGACTCGGCTGCCGATCAAGCCAAGTCGCTCACCGGCGTCTTCAGCTTCGGACATCTCCTCCTGATACCCACACACGCAGGCCAAAATCCCGACGCGAATGGCCTTTTCGCCATCGATACCGGCGCTTACTCAGATTTCATTTCACCGGCGCTGGCCCGGCAGGCAGGAGCGGTGCGCGACTCCGACGCGAATGTGCAAGGCGCCAGCGGGCGCGTGAACAACGTCAAGACAGCGGGAAAAACGGCGCTGCAATTCGCGCGCTACAATCAGCCGTCTGACGAGATGCTGACCATTGACCTGCACGCGCAAAGCAAGGCTCTGGGAACGGAGGTCTCCGGGTTCCTGGGCTTTCCCACTCTGCGCAAGCTCAAGGTGATTATTGACTACCGCGATGGCCTGGTCGATTTCGAGTACAAACCTTGAGCCCACCGGCAGTCACGATCATTGCGGGACGCGCTAACTTCTTGGCGGAGCGCTTAGCTCAGGCGCTCCGCGAGTCAACTCCGGCAACCCAGGTCAACCTTTCGGCGATTGAAGATTTTCCCGCTTCTGCGACAGACTGCGTGTATCTGCCGTCCACCACACGTCCGGGGAACATGTTGCCGGATCTCTCGGAGGCGCAAAGCGTATTCGAAAAACTCAAACAACATCCGCACCGGACCATCTTGATTTCCAGTGCGCAGGTATATGGCGCGTGGCCGGGAAGGCCGGCTATGGTCACGGAAGAGTTCACCGGTCGCAGCAAGTCGAGCGACAGCGTTTCCGCGGGCTGGCGGCAGCTTGAATCCCTGGCTGGCCAGCAGTTGGACCAATGCGCTCTGACGATTCTGCGGCCAGTGACCGTGCTTCCCTCGCCGACGTCACTTGGGCGCAATCTGTTGCGCCGCTTCGTCGTTACACTCCCGGGACATGATCCGGTTCTACAATTCCTCGATGTTTCAGACCTGGCGCAGGCAATTCTTGGCGCGCTTCGACAGAGTCAGG
>WNFF01013701.1_pt1 | contig 14613 bp, 13 predicted proteins | sample 5400441 | NCBI WGS metagenome assembly WNFF01 (sample SAMN13153345, study PRJNA577476) | soil metagenome | isolation source: 120 cm saprolite under Douglas fir tree site 2 hole 3 replicate 1 | place: USA:California | collected 2015-04-18 | reverse complement strand
TCGACCTCGCCGCCGGCACGTTCGGCACGCGGCCCGGCCATGTCGCGCCCGATGCGGCTTCGGGCCGAGTCGAGCTGCGCTACGGCAAGAAGCTCTTCCATCTCGGCCCCGCCCTGGGCGTGCTCGGCAACACCAAGGGCGGCGTCTTCGGCTATGCCGGGGTCTATGCCGATTTGCGCCTCGGCGATGTCGTGATCACGCCGCTCGCCGGCGCCGGCGGCTATCACCGCGGCCGCGGCGAGGATCTCGGCGGCACGTTCGAGTTCCGCCTCAGCCTCGGCGCCGCCTACGAGCTCTCCGGCGGCTCGCGCCTCGGGCTGCAATACGGCCACATCTCCAATGCCGAAAGCCACCGCATCAATCCCGGCGAGAACGAGCTGCTCGTCACCTACGCGCTTCCGCTCGGCTTCTGAGCGCCGACGCCGTGGGCCCAGTTTTGCTTGCGCTCGCGCAACCGCGGCGACGATCCTAGAATGTCGCCGCGACAGAGGAGGAGGCAGGCATGATCCACGTTCTCGCCATCATCACCGCGAAGCCGGGCCAGCGCGAAGCGATCCTGCGCGAATTCCGCGCCAACATCCCCGCCGTCCACGCCGAGAAGGGTTGCATCGAATACGGTCCCGCGATCGACGCCGACGCCATCGGCGGCTTCCAGACCAAGTTCGGCCCGGACAGCTTCGTCGTCGTCGAGAAATGGGAAGACGCCGCCGCGCTCAAGGCGCACGCCGCCGCGCCCCATATGGCCGCCTACGCCGCGAGGACCAAGGACATGATGGCGAGCCGCGTCATCCACGTCCTGTCGCCCGCTTGAAACGGATCGCCCGAGCGGCCTCGCCACCGACCGCGCGGAGTCCGCGTCGCCGCGACGCGGACCGGGCTCGGTTCGGAATACCCGTGCTTGCCGCCAAGCAAGGTTGAGCAATTCTCGCCCACGCTCGCCGCCGCACGCATGCGCGCCATGCGCAAATGTATGGCGCAACCCATAAACCGTGAACGTCGCCTTAACCTGCCGGCGTGTATTGGATCGCCTTCTCGCTCGAGGCGGGACAAGAAGGCGCGATCGAGCTGCGCATCGGGAAAGGATCGTAGCGATGTTGAAGAACCTTGCAGCCGCCGCGGTGGCTGTCGCGGCGGCGGCGGTGGCGGCCAATAATGCGAGCGCTGCCGGTTTCGCGCTCGAGGAACAGGCGGATGGGCTGGCGGGAGCCGCCTATGTCGGCATGGGTGCCGCAGCGCAGGACGCGTCCACGGCGTACTACAACCCGGCGGGGATGACCGCCCTCACGGGCGCCGAGTTCGAAGCGGGCGCGCGCTATCTCGGACTGAGCGCGTCGTTCCACAACGACGCGCCGCTGCCGCAGACCGGCGGGACCGGCGGCGATGCCGGCATGAAGCTCGCCGCGGCGTCGCTCTACTACGTCCAGCCCCTCTCGGAGTCGCTGTGGGCCGGCATCGCCGTCAACTCGCCCTTCGGCGTCGGCCTCAGCTATCAACCGAACTGGGCCGGGCGCTACTTCAACACCAAGGATCACCTCACGACCTATAACGTCAACCCGTCGCTCGCCTACAAGCTCGGCAACGGGCTGTCCGTCGGCGGCGGCATCGATTTCCAATACGCGACGCTCGGCTACAACACGGCGCTCAACAACGTGCTCGACGGTCTGCCGGACGGCAGCTCGCGACTAAATCTCGACGACTTCGCTATTGGCTTCAATCTCGGCGCGCTGCTCGAGCCGCGGCCGGGCACGCGCGTTGGCCTCACCTATCGCTCGCGCATGCAGTACGACCTCAGCGGCGGCGCCGCGCTGAGCAATGTCGGCCCGACGCTCCACGCGCTGGGCTTCGCCGGCGACCGCGCCGCATTGAAGCAGACCTTGCCGGACAGCGCGTCGCTCAGCCTCTATCAACAGCTCACCGCCAAGGCGGCGCTGCTCGGCGATGTCGGCTGGGAGCATTGGAGCCTGCTCAAGAGCTCGACCGTCTATTTCAGCGGCGGCGGCGTCGACGCGATCGCCCGGGACTGGCACGACACGTTCCGCGTCGGCCTCGGCTTCCAGTACAGCGTGGCCGACAATCTGCGGATGCGAATCGGCGCTTCCTACGACAGCTCGCCGACCAGCGCCGCGACGCGCCAGCCCGATCTCCCGATCGATCGCCAGATTCGTGGCGGCTTCGGCGCCGAGTACGACGTGACCCCGGCGATCGCTGCGGGCTTCTCCTACGAGTACGTCGATCTCGGCCGGAACGACATCGACATTCAGCAGACACCGCTGACCGGTACCCTCGTCGGACATTACGACGAGTATGCTCACGTCGTCGGCGTCAATGCGCGCGTAAAGTTCTGAGCGACGCCGGCGGTCTGCGCCGGGTTGTAAGGGCCGCTTTCGCCGAGCGGCCGGCCCGGCGCTCATTCACTATTTACTGTAAATTCAGTGTATTACAACAAACATCTCGACAAAAATAGGAGAGCGTGCACCTCGCGATCGGGCACTCTGCGAAAACCTGCCAGGGCTACCCACGGATGCGCGGTGCTGCTATCGTTCGCGCGAACCGGAGCGGGGCCTCGCGGCCGACGAAACCGGCGAAGCGGGAGGACAGGATGGTCAAGCACATTGGTCTGGTCGGCGCCCTCGCGCTGCTGTTCGGGCTCGCACTGCCCGCCAGCGCCGCCCCCCTTCAGGTCGGGACGAGCTTCCCCGACGACTTCCCGGTCATCGAGAATTTCTACCTCGGCAAGCCGGTCATCGGCTTCGGTTCCGATGTCGGCCGCGTGTCGCACGTTCCCGTCATCTTCCTGCACGGCAACAACGACAGCCCGTTCCCGACGGCGTGCAATCCCTTCGGCCACATTCACGACTTCGCCCAGTTCTTCCTCGACAACGGCTATCGGCCGAGCGAGCTGTGGGGCCTGGGCTACCAGGGCGACCAGTGCGACCTGCTGCAGGACCAGACGCACCGCTCCAGCGTCGCGCACAGCACGGCCGCCGCCGTGCCGCTGCTGCGCCAGTTCGTGCACGCCGTGGTCAAATTCACCGGCGCCAAGCATGTCGACATCATCGCGCACAGCCTCGGCGTCACCGTGGCGCGCGAATGGATGCTGCAGGACAATGCCTTTCACACGGTGCGCGCGCTCATCGCCGTCGATGGGCCCAACCACGGCATCATCAACTGCTCACCCTCGCCGCTCAATTTCTACCAGCTGCCGGCCAATGGCGGGTTCACGCCGAACAGCGCGGTGTGCGACGAATACGGCTCCGACCACACCCCCCTGCTCTCGGTCCTGAACGGCGCCGGCGAGACCCCCGGCCCGACGCGCTACCTGGTGATCCGCAACAAGCCGGGCACTCCGGACTTCGTCTACAGCGACAAGCAGGACGGGCTGCTGCCGGGCGTTCCGGCGGAGGATCGCGACGGCAATCCGCACGATTTCTCCGGCAGCGCGGGCCTCGCCGGGGCGACGACGATCGATCTCGCCGGCCAAGGCCAGTTCGATCCCATTCTCGGCACCGCGCATCTGGGCATCTTGAATTCGCCCACCTCGCGGCAGGCGGCGCTGCACTTCCTGCAATCGCTCGGCGGCGACCGCGACGATTAGCGCCGCGAAGCACGGACGAAACGGCGTTCGCGGCGTTTGCCGTTCGAGAGGGACGCCATGAGTACATCCACCAGCGAGCTGCCCACGCTGCACGATCTGGCCGAGCGGTGCCGCGAGATGGCGGCCCGGGCGCGCAAGGCACAGCAGCGGAACTACCTGCTGGCGCTGGCCGAAAGCTACGAGGAGAAGGCCGCCGAGCTGGAGCGGCGCAGCTCGGTCGCCTGAGCCCTCCGCCCCGGACACGGCGCCGGGCGGCGCGCGCGGCGGCGGCGCCGTCGCTCACACACATCAGCCATCGAGCGCGGCGCTGCGATAAGGCTTGGCCGGCGGCGAAGCCTAGCCAGCCGGGCGGAGCGCCACAACCAAACTTAGGGATGAGCTCCGCCGGCTACCGTCACCCGCGTCCGACGAACGGCATCTTGGTCGCCATGACCGTCATGAACTGCACGTTGGCGTCGAGCGGCAGGCTCGCCATGTAGGCGACCGCGCTCGCCACGTGGCGCACATCCATGCGCGGCTCGACCTCGACCGAGCCGTTGGCCTGCGGCACGCCCTTGGTCATGCGGTCGGTCATCTCGGTCGCGGCGTTGCCGATGTCGATCTGGCCGCAGGCGATGTCGTATTTGCGGCAATCGAGCGAGGTCGATTTGGTGAGGCCGGTGATGGCATGCTTGGTCGCGGTGTACGCCACCGAGTTCGGCCGCGGCGCGTGCGCGGAGATCGAGCCGTTGTTGATGATCCGCCCGCCGCGCGGCTGCTGCGCCTTCATGATCTTGATCGCCTCCTGGGTGCAGAGGAACGCGCCGGTGAGGTTGGCGTCGACCACCGTCCTCCACTGCTCGTAGCTGAGCTCCTCGAGCGGCACGGCAGGCGCTCCGGTGCCGGCATTGTTGAACAGCACGTCGAGCCGGCCGAACGCCTCCTTGGCGGCGGCGAAGAGCGCCCTGACCGCGGCCGGATCGCCGACATCGGTCGGCACCACCAGCGTGCGCGCGCCGGCGGCCTTGGCCTGCTCGGCAGTCGCCTGCAGCGCGTCCTTGCGCCGCCCGGCGAGCGCCACGGCATAGCCGTCCTTGGCGAGCGCGAGCGCTACCGCCCGGCCGATCCCACTGCCCGCGCCCGTGACGATGGCGGATTTGTTTCCCGAGGTCATGCCCCTCCTCCCTGATCCATCCCTGGTCGGCACCGCGGCCGATCTGCCGGCGATGCTAGCGCAGGCGGCGCGCGAAGCCTACCCGGCGCCGGCGCATCCCGCCCGTCTCGGGCGATCACCCTTGCCTCCCCTCGCCGCTGAGCTATTGTCGGCAGGCGACACAAAAGACCAAGAGCAAGTCAACGCCCTGTCGCAGGCGGTGCGCCAGGGCCTGATGGACGCGCTGGCGCAAGGCCGGGGCGACAGCGCGGCGACGGCGCTCATCGTCATCGGCGCCGGGCGCACCTTCATCGCCGGCGCCGACATCAAGGAATTCGGCAAGCCGTTGGCGCCACCCGACCTCAACGCGGTCATCGGCGGGCTCGAGAGCAGCGCCAAGCCGACCATCGCCGCGATCCACGGCACGGCGCTGGGCGGCGGGCTCGAAGTGGCACTGGGCTGCCATTACCGCGTCGCCGTGCCCTCGGCGCAGGTCGGCCTGCCCGAGGTGAAGCTCGGCCTATTGCCCGGCGCCGGCGGCACGCAGCGCCTGCCGCGCCTCATCGGCGCCAAACCCGCGCTCGACATGATCACGTCAGGCGATTTCGTGCGCGCGGCCCAGGCCAAAACTCTCGGCATCATCGACGAGCTCGTCGCGGGCGATTTGCTCGAGGGCGCCATTCGCTTTGCCGAGAGCGTCGCCACGCGCGGCACCGCCGAGCGGCGCATCCGCGACCGTGACGACAAGCTCACCGACGCCCGCGGCAGCCCGGCGCTCTTCGCCGAGTACCGCAGCGCCGTCCGGAAACGCGCGCGCGGCCAGGAATCGCCGCTGCGCTGCATCGATGCGGTCGAGGCGGCGGTGAACCTTCCCTTCGACCAGGGCCTCAAGCGCGAGCGCGACATCTTCGAGGAGCTGGTGACCTCGACCCAGGCGCGCGCCCTGATCCACGCCTTCTTTGCCGAGCGCGAGGCGATGAACATCCCGGACGTGCCGGCGACCACGCCGACACGCCCCATCAAGAGCGCGGCCGTCATCGGCGCCGGCACCATGGGCGGCGGCATCGCCATGAATTTCGCCAGTGCCGGCATTCCCGTCACGGTCGTCGAGACGGCGCAAGACGCGCTGGAGCGCGGCCTCGGCGTGGTGCGCAACAACTACGCCGGCACCGTCGCGAAAGGACGGCTCGACCAGGGGGCCATGGACGAGCGCATGGCGCTCATCAAGGGCGCGCTCGACCTCGCCGCGGTCAAGGACGCCGATGTCGTCGTCGAGGCCGTGTTCGAGGAGATGGCGATCAAGAAGGAGCTCTTCGCCAAGCTCGACAAGCTGGCCAAGCCCGGCGCCGTGCTCGCCACCAACACCTCGAGCCTCGACATCGATGCCATCGCCGCCGAGACGAAGCGGCCGCAGGACGTGATCGGCACGCATTTCTTCAGCCCGGCCAATGTCATGCGCCTGGTCGAAGTGGTGCGCGGCGCGCAGACCGCGAAGGACGTGGTCGCCACGGCGATGCGGCTCGGCAAGACGCTCGGCAAAGTGCCCGTGCTGGTCGGGGTGTGCGACGGTTTCGTCGGCAACCGCATGATCTTCCAGTACACGCGCGAGGCGGAGTTCCTGCTCGAGGAAGGCGCGCTGCCCTGGCAGGTCGACAAGGCGCTCACCGATTGGGGCATGGCGATGGGCGTCTTCGCCATGGGCGACATGGCCGGCAACGATGTCGGCTGGCGCATCCGCAAGCAGCAGGCGGCGAGCCGGCCCAATGACCGGCGCTACTCGCATCTCGCCGACCAGGTCTGCGAGATGGGCCGCTACGGGCAGAAGGCCAATGCCGGCTGGTACCGCTACGACAAGGGCAGCCGCACGCCGCTGCCGGACCCCGAGATCGAAAAGCTGATCCTGGCGGAGTCGAAGCGGCTCGGCGTGACGCGCCAGACGATCGCCGACGACGAGATCGTCAAGCGCACCATCTACGCGCTGGTCAACGAGGGCGCCAAGCTGCTCGAGGAGGGCATCGCGCTGCGCTCCTCCGACATCGACATCATCTACATCACCGGCTACGGCTTCCCGGCCTGGCGCGGCGGGCCGATGTTCTACGCCGACACGGTCGGGCTCGATCGGGTGCTCGCGGATGTGCAGCGCTTCCACCGCACGCACGGCTACTTCTGGCGCCCGGCGCCGCTCCTGGAGAAGCTCGCGCGCGAGGGCAAGCGCTTTTCGCATCTGGGGGCGCGGCAGAGCTGAGAATTTATCGTTGGATCGACAGGGTGCGTCCTTCGACAGGCTCAGGATGAGGAATTTTCTTAATGCCATCGACAGACGCCATTCTCGCTTCCCCTCATCCTGAGCCTGTCGAAGGACGCACCATCGCCCTGGAGCATTAGGGCCAGCGGACGAAAGGAACCCGCCATGGAACTCGCCTACACGCCCGAGGAAAACGCGTTCCGCGAGGAGGTGCGCGGCTTCATCCGCGCCAACCTGCCGGCCGATATCCAGGACAAGGTGCTCAACGGCAAGCATATGGGGCGCGAGGATTACCTGCGCTGGCACCGGGCGCTGCACAAGCAGGGTTGGGTCGCGCCCAACTGGCCGGCCGAATACGGCGGCACCGGCTGGACGCCGGTTGAGCGCCACATCTTCGAGGACGAGGCCGCCGAGGCCGGCGCGCCGCCGGTCATCCCCTTCGGCGTCACCATGTGCGGGCCGGTGGTCATCCGCTTCGGCAACGACTGGCAGAAGCAGTTCTTCCTGCCGCGCATCCTCTCGGGCGAGCATGTGTGGTGCCAGGGCTTCTCCGAGCCGGGCGCGGGCTCCGATCTCGCATCGCTGCGGACCAAGGCGGTGCGCGAAGGCGACAACTACATCGTCAACGGCCAGAAGATCTGGACGACCTCGGCGCATATCGCCGATTGGATCTTCAATCTCGTGCGCACCGATCCCGCCGCCAAGAAGCAGCAGGAGGGCATCTCCTTCCTGCTCGTCGACATGAAGACGCCGGGCGTCACGGTCAGGCCGATCGTTACCATGGATGGCGGGCGCGAGGTCAACGAGGTGTTCTTCGACAACGTCAAGGTGCCCGCCAGGAATCTCGTCGGCGAAGAGAACAAGGGCTGGACCTACGCCAAGTTCCTGCTCGGCAACGAGCGCACCGGCATTCGAGCTGATGGCGCTCGAGATCACCAATCTGCGCATGATCGCGGGCATGCGCGACGGCAAGGGGCCGGGCGCGGAGAGCTCGTTCCTCAAGATCAAGGGCTCGGAGATCCAGCAGCGCCTGACCGAGCTCGCCATGGAAGCGGTCGGCCCCTACGCCATGCCGTTCCAGCGCGAGGCGCTCGAGGAAGGCTGGAACGAGGAGCCGATCGGCCCCGATTACGCCGCGCCCTTGGCGCCGCACTACTTCAACTATCGCAAGACCTCGATCTATGGGGGCTCGAACGAGATCCAGAAGAACGTGATCGCCAAGATGATGCTGGGATTGTGAAAGAGCGTTGCATCGGCGGGGTGCGTCCTTCGACCGTGCGCTTCGCGCACGCTCAGGATGAGGCGCTTTTCTTTGTTGCATCGGCAGTCGATGCCGCGCGACAGCGGAGCATAAAAGCAGAATGAGGAAGCGCCATGGACTTTGATTTCACCGAGGAGCAGCGGCTGCTCGACGAGACGGTGCGGCGGTTGGTGAAGGACGAGTACGGCTTCGAGAAGCGCAAAGGCTACACGGCCTCGCCCGAGGGCTTCAGCCGCAAGCTGTGGGGGAGCTATGCCGAGATCGGCCTGCTCGGCCTGCCTTTCGCCGAGAGTTACGGCGGCTTCGGCGGCTCCGCGGTCGAGAGCATGATCGTGATGGAATCCTTCGGCCGCGGCCTCGTGCTCGAGCCCTATCTCGCCAGCGTCATCCTCGGCGGCGGACTCGTGTCCGCATCCGGCAGCGCCGCGCAGAAGCAGGCGATCCTGCCGCAGCTCGCCGCCGGCAAGCTCACGCTCGCCTTCGCCCATGGCGAGCGCCAGTCGCGCTATGCGCTGGCCGATGTCGAGACGCGCGCCGAGCGCGACGGCGGCGGCTATGTGCTGAGCGGGGAGAAGGGCGTCGTCCTGCACGGCGACAGCGCCGATCGGCTCATCGTCTCCGCCCGCACCGGTGGGTCGAGCCGCGACAAGAAGGGCATCAGCCTCTTCCTCGTCGACCGCAAGGCCAAGGGCATCCGCGTCCGCGGCTACCCGACCGTCGACGGCTTGCGCGCGGCCGAGCTTGCGCTCGACCAGGTGCGCGTCGGCGCCGATGCGCTGCTGGGCCCGCCCGGCGAGGCCTACGGCGCGATCGAGCACACCGTCGACCGCGCCATCGCCGCGCTCGCCGCGGAGGCGGTCGGCATCATGGAGGTGCTCAACGCGACGACGCTGGAGTATCTGAAGACGCGCAAGCAGTTCGGCGTGCCGATCGGCTCGTTCCAGGTGCTGCAGCACCGCATGGCGGACATGGTGCTGGAGCACGAGCAGGCGAAGTCGATGGCGATCCTCGCCGCGCTCTCGACCGACGGCGCCGACGCCAGGGAGCGACGGCGCGTCATCTCCGCCGCCAAGGTGCAGATCGGCAAGTCCGGCCGCTTCATCGGCCAGCAGGCGATCCAGCTCCATGGCGGCATCGGCATGACCGACGAATACGCCGCCGGGCATTATTTCAAGCGCCTCACCATGATCGCGCAGAGTTTCGGCGACGAGGACTACCACCTCGACCGCTTCGCCGAGGTGACGCTGCCGGCGGCGTGACCGCTTAGATCTTGCGGCGTGCGACACGGCGCTGCCGCGTCGCCGCCACTTCCGCCACGATAGAATATCGACGACGGCCGCTTGCCTGTGATCGCCGTCACAGCCGCGCTTGCGGAAAGAGAATAAGTGTGTGCCGACACCGCCGCACAGGGCAAGCCGCCTTGCCGCGGTGCCTCCTCTCTTCCCATCACGACAGGAGGACTGAACCATGCCGGGACCACAGGTGAGGCAGCACAAGATCCAGCGTTATGGCTGGATTCCCGATCTCCCCGATGCGCGCGACCATCTCTACGCCGCGCCGCTCGCCGTGCTGGGCGCGTTGCCGGCCAAGGTCGATCTGCGCGCGCAATGCCCTGATGTCTACGACCAGGGCGAACTCGGCAGCTGCACCGGCAACGCCATCGCCGGCGCCGTGCAGTTCGAGCGCATGAAGGAGAATCTGCCGACGGCCGACGCGCTCGTCCCGTCGCGGCTCTTCATCTACTACAACGAGCGCGTGATCGAGCGCAGCGTCGCGCAGGACAGCGGCGCGCAGATCCGCGACGGCATCAAATCGGCGGCGAAGCAGGGCGTGTGCTTCGAGAGCGGCCCGCAACCCTGGCCCTACAACGTCAAGAATTTCGCCGAAGAGCCGCCGCCGCCCTGCTACCAGGCGGCACTCGCCAACCAGATCGTGCAGTACAGCCGGCTGGTGCCGACGCTGTCGCAGCTCAGGGGCTGCCTCGCCCATGGCTACCCGTTCGTTTTCGGCTTCACCGTCTATGAGAGCTTCGAGAGCCCCGACGTGGCCAAGACGGGCATCGTGCCCATGCCCGGCGCCGAGGCCGTGCTCGGCGGCCACGCGGTGATGGCGGTCGGCTATGACGACAGCCAGCAGCGCTTCATCGTGCGCAACTCGTGGAGGCCCACCTGGGGACTCCAGGGTTATTGCCTGATGCCCTACGCCTACCTCACCGATACCCACCTGTCGGATGATTTCTGGACCATCCGCATGGTGGAAACGCCGACCGCCTAGCGGATCGGCACCGTTGGAGGAAGTCGAAGCCTCGGCGGCGCGGCTCCAGACCGCGCCGCCGAGCCGGTCGTGGATGACCGGATCGGGTCCCGTCCGCCGCCATGGCCGAGGCCGGCCCGGTCATCCACATCAGCTTCCGACGCGCACGTGAAGCTTGAAGATGCGCCCCGGCTCGCCCGCCCCTTGCCAGCGCCGGCGGTGCTGCAGCTCGATGGCGCCATCGCCTGCGCGCACGGCCATCACGCTCCAGCAGTGCTCGCCGGCGCGCCCCGGCGCCGTTGCTGACGGCGCGGTGAACGCGTCGCCGGTGATCTCGCAGGCCGGGCTTCCGTCGGCGGTCACCTGCCAGCGGTATCCCGTGCTCGGCGTCTCCGGCAGGCAAACCTCGAGCGTCTCGCCGAGCGCGAGATCGACGGTGCTGTCGTTGAAGCTCTCGCCGACGCGCATCGCCTGTGTCGTCACGTCAGGCGACGAACTCCTCCTTCACCCGCACCTCGCAGTGATCCGCCGTGAAGTCGTTGACGAAGAAGGGCTGCAGCGCCGGCAACACCTTGCGGCGGAAGAAGTCGCTGGACTCGTAGCGCTCCAGCGCCTCGGTCGATTCCCAGAGGCTGACCGAATAGCCGGCATCGGGATCGCCGATGTCGCGCGCGAGCCAGCGCCCCTTGAGGCCGCGGATGTTCTCGCGGCCGGGCCGCAGCACGTTCTTGTACGCCTCTTCATATTGCTCCCACTGACCCGGACGAACCTTGCCCCAGACGATACGCATATACATGCGGGCCTCCCTGCCAATGCACCCCAGAAAACACCTGGGACGGACATTCGCTCAAAACAGGCCGTCGCGCGCGAGGGGTGCCGCGATCGCGGTGCCGAGGATAGCACAATCGGTTACGAATGCCTTGCCGCGGGCAGGGCGCATGCTATGACGCGGCCCCATGCTCACCATCTCCGACATCACCTACCGCATCGGCGGCCGGACCCTCCTCGAAGGCGCCTCGGTGCAGATCAATGCCGGCTGGAAGGTCGGGCTGATCGGCCGCAACGGCACCGGCAAATCGACCTTGCTCGACCTCATGCGCGGCGTGCTGCAGCCCGACGGCGGCGAAATCGCGCTGCAGAAGAGCGCGCGCATCGGCTTCCTCGCCCAGGAAGCGCCGGGCGGCGACGAGACGCCGCTCGCGGCGGTGCTCGCCGCCGACGAGGAGCGCGCGCGGCTCCTCGACGCCGTCGACAGCGCCGCTTCCGGCGCGGCGGCGACGCACGACCTCCACGCCGCAGAGATCCACGACCGGCTCAACGCCATCGACGCGCACGGTGCCCCGGCGCGCGCCGCCGGCATCCTCGCCGGGCTCGGCTTCGATCACGCCGCGCAGCGGCAGCCGCTGTCGTCCTTCTCCGGCGGCTGGCGCATGCGCGTGGCGCTCGCGGCGGCGCTCTTCGCCGAGCCCGATCTGCTGCTGCTGGACGAGCCGACCAACCATCTCGACCTCGAGGCGGCGCTGTGGCTCGGCGAGTTCCTGCGCCGCTATCGCCGCACCCTGGTGCTGGTGAGCCATGACCGTCGGTTCATCGACGAGATCGCCGATCACGTGCTGCATCTCGCCGAGCGCCGGCTCACGCTCTACAGCGGCGGCTACGAGGCCTTCCTGCGCGCGCGGCGCGAGACGCTGGCGCGCCAGCAGGCGCTCGCCGCCAAGCAGGAGGCGCAGCGCAAGCATCTGCAGTCCTTCGTCGACCGCTTCCGCGCCAAGGCGACCAAGGCCAGTCAGGCGCAGAGCCGCCTCAAGATGCTGGCGCGGCTCGAGCCGGTGGCGCTCGCCGCGGCCGAGCCGCCGGTGCGCTTCGATTTTCCCGATCCGGGCGAGCTGGCGCCGCCCCTCCTCACCCTCGATGGCGTGGCGGTGGGCTACGCGCCGGGCGAGCCGGTGCTGCGCCGCCTCGATCTGCGCCTCGATCCCGACGACCGCATCGCGCTGCTGGGCGCCAACGGCAACGGCAAGTCGACGCTGGCGCGGCTCATCGCCGGACGCTTGGCGCCGATGGCCGGCCATGTCGCGCGCGCGCCGCGGCTGCGCTGCGGCTTTTTCGCGCAGCACCAGATCGAGGAGCTCGATCCCGCCGGCAGCGCCTTCGATCATTTGGCGCGGCTCATGCCGAAGGCGAGCGCCGAGGCCGTCCGGGCGCGGCTCGCCCGCTTCGGCTTCGGCGAGGAGCAGGTATTCGTGCGCGCGAGCGACCTTTCCGGCGGCGAGAAGGCGCGGCTCAATTTCGCGCTCATCACCCATGAGGCGCCGCCGCTGCTCCTCCTCGACGAGCCGACGAACCACCTCGACATCGAGGCGCGCGAGGCGCTGGTCGCCGCGCTCAACGACTTCGCCGGCGCCGTCGTCATCATCAGCCATGACTGGCACCTGCTCTCGCTCACCGCCGACCGGTTGTGGCTGGTCGCCGAAGGCACGGCGCGGCCGTGGGACGGCGATCTCGACGATTATCGCCGCTATCTCCTCGAGACGCGGCCGGCGGAGGAGGCGCGGCAGAACGGCGCCGCCGTGCATGCCAAGCGCGAGGCGCGCCGCGCCGCGGCGGGGCGGCGCCAGGCGCTGGGACCGCTGCGCCGGGCCCTGCGGAAGGCCGAGGCGGAGCTGGCGGCGGTCACCGGGCGCAAGACCGCGCTCGACCGCCGCGTCGCCGATCCCGGCACTTACGCAGAGGGCGGCGCGGCGCTGCAGGATCTGTTGCGCGAACAGGCCGGGGCGGCCCAGGCGCTGGCCGAAGCCGAGGCGCGCTGGCTCGCCGCCGCCGAGGCGATCGAGCGCGCCGAAGACTAGGAATCGCCCCGAGTCGCCGCGGCGCCGAGACGGGATTAAGGCGGCACCGCCGATTTTGCCCGCTATTTGCCACAATTGGGCTGCCAGTCCTGACGAAACAGCCGCCGTTATCCACGATCTTGTGAGGGGAAACGCCGACTTCTTGGGCAAGTTTGTCGCGGCTGTGCGCAGAAAGGATTTAGAAACCTTCTTCTTCTAAGGATTGCTCGCCCGGTCTTCGCGGCTTAAGCATCGTTTAACCCTGAGTCGAGCAGGATCGCCTCCTATCCGCGTATCAGGCGCGGCGGCGAGCAAGCAGGTTTTTCCCATGGCAACATGGACACGCGAGATCATTGCCGATCTGATCGAGCAGGCGTCGTGGACCGCACGCGCCAAATCGCTCGAGCGTCTCGGCACGCGCTTCGCCGAGGGCGCTCTCGAGGAGGCGGAGTGGCACGCGGTCACCGATGCCTTCCGCATGGCGCTCTATGACGCCGAGCCCCTGGTGCGCCGGGTGCTCGCCGAGAGCGTGAAGGCGGCGCCGGACCTGCCGCGCGACGTGCTGCTCTCCCTCGCCCGCGACATCGCCGCCGTGGCGGTGCCGGTGCTCGAGCATTCGCGGCTGCTGAGCGAGGATGATCTCCTGCCGATCGTGCTGAACGGCTCGACCGCGCATCGCTTCGCCATGGCGGCGCGGCGCCTCATCTCCGGACGCCTCGTCGACGCGCTCGCAAAGTTCGGCGAGCGCATGGTGATCCAGCGGCTCATCGCCAATGACGGCGCCGCCGTCAGCGAGGCGACGCTGCATCGCCTGCTCGACCAGTTCCCCGATCAGCCGGCGATCGCCGAGGCGATCGGCCGGCGTCGCCTGCTGCCGGTGAGCGTCGGCGGCCGCCTGTTCGGCGCCTGGCCGCGCCGCTGCGCCGGCGAACGCCTGTTCTCCGACCGCACCGGATCGCTCGGCTGAGCGGTCAATCGTCGTCGTTGCCGGCCTCGACGGTGGGGTCGCCATGGCCTTGCTTGATCACCGCCGCGGCTCGACTATGTTCTCGATACGGTGCGCCCGGGTCGGGCGACAGGGCCGAGGATGGTGACCATGGCGATGGAAAGCTCGCAGACGGCGCTCGGCGCGAAGGCGCCCGACTTCGACCTCGACGGCACCGACGGAAGCCGCCATCGGCTGGCCGATCTGCGCGGGCCCAAGGGCACGCTTGTCATGTTCATCTGCAACCATTGCCCCTATGTGCAGGCCGTGCTCGACGACATCATCAAGGACGCGCGCGAGTTGCAGCCGCTCGG
>WNFF01004996.1_pt1 | contig 14613 bp, 16 predicted proteins | sample 5400441 | NCBI WGS metagenome assembly WNFF01 (sample SAMN13153345, study PRJNA577476) | soil metagenome | isolation source: 120 cm saprolite under Douglas fir tree site 2 hole 3 replicate 1 | place: USA:California | collected 2015-04-18 | reverse complement strand
CTTCCCAATGGGTATCGAACTTGGTCCATTTGGTGACACAACTGATGTCGACGGTTGGCCTCTCATGGGGAAGGGCCAGCAGTTCCTCCCAGGTCCAACGCTTTGGTTCTTTCACGTTCCCTACAATCGAGAAATCCCACCGCTCCAGGGGAGTATGCGGGGTCGGACCAGCCGAAAGCACCGGGAAACCGCGCTCAAGATACTGTCCAGGTGGAAGCCGCCCGGCAACGTCACCCGATTGGCGACGGCCTCGGAACCCCCGCGAAATGAATCCTTCGCTCATGTTTTGTCCCTCCATTCCTTATATGTACATGTCTTTGCCATATTCTTCTCCTGCTTCCTGCATTATGCAACATCATTCGTACCGTTTCAAGGTCGTTTTTTCTCTCCTCAGATTTTTGGCAGGAGCAGATCTGCTCTGCAGCGAGGCAGAAGAGTGAAGCACTGACGCCGCGCTTCGCTCTTCTGCTTAGTCTTCATTCTAGAGTCACTACCGAAGAGTACTACGGGAGTTTTAATCCTTGTCTCAAACAATCAACTGAGCTTATTGCTAGCTAGCTAATCTTCTTCTTGCACTGGCAAAAAAATTTGTATATGCTTATGCTTGCTTCCTTATGGAAGGACAAACGCCCTATCTACCAGAAACAGAAATACAAGCTAGTGGTATTCATTTCGAGCCAGGGACGCATCCAAGAATGGATGCCGACGCGGCTGTGGTATACAATGATTTTAGTCAGGGCAATCTTGACGCACATGGATGGAATGCAGCGTCGGGCAAGAACAACGGCCAGATTGCACGACAGATGGAAGGATGAATCAGATCGAAATTTGGCTCTCTATTCTGGTGCGCAAGTTGCTCAAACGCGGCTCATTCACGAGCGTGGAGGACTTGCAAACCAAAGTTCTGGCCTGTATCGACTATTACAATCGGACCATGGCCAAGCCTTTCAAGTGGACCCGACCTGGGGCAAGGCATTGACGGTTTAGAATCTCTCCCAAGAGGAAAGGATAGCTCATGCCAAATTTTCTTCACTTTACCTATGACCCCAACGATCCAGACATCACTTCGGTGTTTGATGAGGTCTCGCTGTGGGCTGCTCGCTTCGGTCTCTTCCTTTTCAGTCACCTGGAATTACGCCCCAACCTGAACATCCTGGATCTGGCCTGTGGGACCGGCTTTCCGTTGTTCGAGTTGGCCCAGATGCACGGAGCTTCCTGCCAAGTGACCGGGGTCGATGTGTGGAAGCAAGCGCTAGAGCGAGCCAGGTTGAAAGGGAACACCTATCAGTGCTCCAATGTGCGGATTCTGGAGGCGGATGCCACCCAGCTTCCCTTTGAGGACGCAACCTTTGATCTGGTCGTTTCCAATTTGGGAGTCAACAATTTTACTGATCCCGATGCGGTCTTTGCAGAATGTTTCCGCGTTGCAAAACCCGGGACGCGTATCGTCCTCACGACCAATACGAGGGGGCATATGTCCGAGTTTTATGAGGTCTTTCACCAGACCCTGCTGGAACTCCAGAAGCCAGCTTACCTGGAGCGCTTACGAGCAAATGAGGCCCATCGGGGAACAAAAGAAGCCCTCAGCGACATGCTTCAAGCAGCAGGGTTTCGCATGGTCAAAATCAGAGAGGATCGTTTTCACTTACGCTACCTGGACGGAAGCGCTCTCTTCAATCACTCGCTCACGAAGTTTGGCTTCTTAGATGGCTGGAGACGGGTGGTAGATCAAGAGGATGAAGAGCGCGTCTTTATGCTCCTGGAAAAAAGGCTCAACCAGATGGCAAGGGCTTCTGGGGAACTGCGTATGACCGTGCCCATGCTTTATCTGGAAGGAGAAAAACCCGATTGTGAGACGTGTCCTATCTGACTTGCGTCTTTCAAGTCTATCGTGCTACTGGCCTCTTGGGAGAGGTTCTTAAACAGTGGGCAGATTTCTGCCTATGTGTACTGGCTTGCACATCGCCTGGGATCACACGCCAGGTATTATCACCATCCACGTATACGTCGGTGACGCCAATCCGTTCAAGGCGCGCCGGAATGCCTCCGCACCAGGATCGATGTAGATCGCCTTCATCGTCCGCAGAGTCTCCGCGTGCGCTGGCACCATCCGCGCAGGGTCCCATGCCAACCACCTCTCCCACACCTGAGGCTTGAGTTCGCCAGTTGCGGTATCGTAGGGGAGGTGAATTGTTCCATCTTCGTCAACCGAATAGTACGTACGTTGCACGACTTTCGCAAGAGCCTCTCAAAAAATTGTCAAGGCTTTTCACCCCATACCGAGAGGAAATACGAGATGGCAGTGAAATCTTCTGCTCGCATCTCTATCATCGCTTGCTGATAGAGCCTGTCCACCTCTTCTGGTGTTGTAACCTTCATTGCGAGCAGGAATGGCTGTACTACTTTAAGCATAACCATCCAGTCTCGATAAGTCCCTTCATGGGCTTCCTCTCCGGAGGAGTAATCGATAATATGCGGTGTTTTCTGAATCCGTTGGTAGCCAGCTTCGCGCAGGAAATACCCCAACTTCGGCGTGATACCAAAATTGTGCCCTTCAGGAGAAAAGCTTCGTCCTGCCAACTGAAGTGCATGTGCAAACTTGCTAAAAAGTTTCTCAAACGCAGGACTGCTGGTACCCCCATTTTCAACTTCCGTCAATCGGATGGCTCCCCCGGATCTGTTAATGCGTCGACACTCCTGAATAAGTTTTGGCCATGTGGTTGAGTGCAGAAAACTAATCATAAAGCGCCCATTGATCAGATCAAAAGAATCGTCGGGGAAGTCCAACGGTTTGGAAGCATCCATCACGAGAAACCGGGCATTGTCCAATCCTTGTACCTTTGCCTGGGCACGTGCATACTGAATCATTGTTTGGTTGATGTCGATCCCGACCACCTCAATGTTGGGATGGGCAAATGCCACTTCCTGTACCCATCCTCCTGGTCCACAGCCAATATCCAACACCCGATGGATGTTGGCGAAGTCCGGTCTCTCTTCTAGCAATCCCCCCAGATGTTTTGACACGAGGAGGTCCTGATCCAGCAGACGTGCCATTTCCGCAGCGCTTTCGGAATCAAAAACATATGTGCTTTCGTTCTGGGGTGACTCCGACGGCGTTTGCATAGTAAAACTCCTTCTTGTGCATGAGCACTGTCTTATTCTTCATTGAAACGAGCCAGTTGTAGTAATTCTGCCTCGATCTGCTGCCATACCACCTGCTCTGCTTCAACAATGCTCATAGCTTGCTGACTCTTTGCCGCCTCTCTCAGCATGTTGGTGACCCGCCGCGAAAAGTTCGAGAAATATGGCTGTTGCTCTTCAAGAGAGGGCATAATGCCTAGTTCAATTTGTTCGAGTTCGTAGAATTCTTCCCGCTCGAAAGCCAGAACCATCGATTCTGCGTAGCTCTCAATGAGTGCAAGACGAAACGGCAGAAAATAGTTGGGCTGGGTACTGGAGAAGAGCAGACACCCTGCGATGCGGCCTGCCCGCCTGATGGGATGTGCCGCTGCACTTTCCTCCCTCTCCACCCAACGTGCCGGATACCGGCTTTGACCTTCCTCGTGCGTTTGGATGGCAGCAGAGCGACCCGTAGTAACAGCGTATCCAGCCAGGGACTCACCTCCGAGGAACATCGTCTTTTGTTGTAACTCTCTATTCCAAGGAGGCGTTCCTCGCCCTACCGTCTCACGTAGGCTACGAACCTTGTGTCCATGTGAAGGAGACATACAACGCACTACAGTAATTTCCATGCCTACACGGTTTGGGTCGAGTTGCTGCAAAGCCTGCTGAAAATGAGATCGCAAATCGACCAGGAACGCATTGCGTCTGGCAACTCTGCATGGGCATAAAAAATGCGCGCATAGAAGGCGGCTGGAATCTCTTGCAGCAGGTCTTCTTTAACTGCCACCTCATTGAAGAGCTGCCTAAACTCCTCTGGCATAGATTCGAAGAACAACTCGCGATACTGTGGCAAGGCTCTAAGCAAGGCTTGCAAATTCTGCGAGCGTGGGCTCGATTCGCCATTGACCCAACGAGTCAACGTAAGGGGATTCACGCCCAATTCGGCGGCAATCCGCGCTCGCTCGCGTGGATCTTGGAGAATTTTTCCTAGTAGTTCACGCCACGTCTGTGAGCCTTGCATCTCTTCTTTCACTTCACCCGAATCGGGCAAGGATGCCCGCCTCCATTCATGGGGCGGGAGGAATTGCCCGCCGCCGCAGCGGTGAAAATCGTTCAGTACCATCCCCTTGCGGGGCACCGTTTTTCTGCGGAGAACGGTGAAACTCCGCCCGTAAAGGCCTGTGTGACGCGCTTAGATTGCTCTAAGCGGCTCCTCTCGGCAATGTTAGCGGTCGGTACTTTCTCTAGAGCACTAGCCTAACCCCGCTACGCTTGTTTAACCCTAGAGTTACAGGGTCCGGGACTGAGGAGGCATCCCGGAGTGTGAACAGAAACGCTTGCCGCGAGCGCTAGCACCTTGCGGTGCTAAGCCTGGACAGGATATCGGACTTGCAACAGCCTCGGCTAAAACGCCGAACAGTACGCAAGCCCATCCCCTTGAAGGGATAGGGTTCCTGACTGTTGTAGTTTGGCACCTATTGCATGATAGCATCTAGCAATTGTCAACGTCAACCATTCTTAAATCGCCCAGCGAGGATCGTTCTTTGCCCGGTGCCTTACGTCCACTGAGGAAGAGAAGAATGGCACAGTGAACCATTGGATGAGAACTGCTATCAGGACTGTGCAACAGCCCTGATAGCAGACTTATGCCGCCCCGTGCTCCTCTAGCTCTGTCCCCAGTTCCTCTTCCCAGTGTTGGGCTTTCACTTCGCGGCCCGTACGTGGTGGGAGTGAAGGCAACATGAGCACGAGGTCAAAATCGTCGTCCGCAGCGATACGGTGTAACTATTCAGTAGGGCTATGCAGTTGCAGGATCACGGGCAATCTGCTAGAGTAGGCGCATGAGGAAAGAGGAAGAACTGGACCAGCTGCGAGCCGAGAAGAGGGCCTTGTGGGAAGCGTTGCAGCGCAAAGACGAAGAGCTGGAACAGGCACGCAAAGCGAATCAGGACTTACGCGAAGGACTCAAGCAAGCCATCATGGCCACTCTGGTCCCTGCACGAGCGCGTGAGAGCGCTCGAAGGCGAGCCTCCCAAAGAGAGCCACACTAGCAGTTTGCCTCCTTCCACCGATCGTTTTGTGCGTCCCCCAAAGAGCTTGCGGCACAAGAGCGGCAAGAAGCCCGGCGGCGAGATGCGGCCTCGGGGGCATCATCTAAAGCCGGGTAGAGACGCCCGATCAGGTGCTCATTCATTCCGTCGAGCGTTGTGAGCACTGCCAGCACGACCTGCGTGAGCACCCAGCGGACCTGCCGGAACGAGCGCCCGCGTGATGGACCTGCCTGCAAAACGGCTCTGGGTGACCGAACATCGGGTCGAAGAAAAACAGTGCCCCATTTGCTTTCACCTGACGCGTGCAGCCTTTCCTACCGAGGTACGCGCTCCTGGGAAGTCAGGGAGCAGCATCCAAGCGTTGGCCGTCTCTCTGGTGGAAGGCCAATGCGTTCCCTACGCTCGTGCGGGCCAAGTGCTGCAGGATCTGTTGGGCGTGCAGCTCCAGGCCTCCAGCATCGCCAGCTTTGTCAAAACGTGCCATCAGCAGTTGGCCGAAGTGGAAACGCAGCTCACAGCAGCTCTGGTGAAGGCTCATGTGCTCAAGGCAGTCTGAAACGGGACTGCGCGTCGGCAAAGGAGGGTGGTGGGTCCATGTGAGTTCGACCGACCGACTCACCCGACTCAGCAGCTCATCGCAGCCGAGGTCGTGAGGCTCTCAATGCGATTGGCATTGCTCCAAAGTTTGGTGGCACCAGCGTCCATGATGGGTTGGTGAGCTATCAGGGCTACTCCTTCACGCAGGCACTCTGTAATGTGCATCACTTGCGGGAGCTGACCTTTGTCGAAGAAGAACTCAAGCAGTCCTGGGCGCGCAAGATGAAAGACCTGCTGCTGGACAGGAAAGCCGAGGTCGAGCGCGCCAAAGCCTTGGGCAAGCAGGAAGTGGATGTGCTGGTGCTGGCACGCTTTTATCGTCGCTATGACGAGCTCCTCCAAGAAGGCTACACCGCCAATCCCGCTGCGCCACCTCCCGAGAAGCGCACACGAGGCAGGCCCAAACAAAGCCCTGCACGCAACTTGCTGGATCGACTCTCGCAGGGCAAATGGGCTGTGCTGCGGTTCTTGCACGATTTTGCCGTGCCTTTCGATAATACTCTCGCGGAGCGCGATCTTCGCATGAGTCATCCGTCCAGCAAAAGGTTTCTGGCTGCTTCCGGACCGAACATGGGGTCGCGATGTTTTGTCGCCTTCGCAGTTATCTTTCGACCTTACGCAAGCAAGGGGTCGAACTCCTGTCTGCACTCGATCACACGCTTTCGGGGCATCCCGTTCTTCCCGTTTTCTGACCCCCCTACTGAATAGTTACCCTTAGTGCACCACTTGACATATTAATAACAGTATGCTATATTCTTTATAGCAATTCGCAATGATGTAGTTACCAAGTTATTGCACAATCGCTGGGTGCCTGGTTGGCGCATACCAACGTACATTTCATCTTTCTGCTCAGGCTGTGGTATCATAGCTGTAGATATGTTTATCGTAGGCGCGTCGTACCAACAATCGGAGGAATAACGTCATGGATTCGCGCCATGCTCATCACAGATCATACAGACTGTCGCTTCTTCCTGTCTGCATCATCTTTGTAGTCCCCATCCTACTATCATTGATATTCACCTCGCAGACCGCCCTGGCAGCCGCGCCTCACGTTGACGTGATGGTGATCAATAGTGACATCGGCCCTGCATCTCTGAAGTTTCTGCAGCGAGCCATTACCACAGCTGGACAGGACGGGGCGCAAGCTCTCGTGATCGAGATCGACACGCCTGGTGGTGACCTCAACTCGTTGAAGTCCATGACCCAGGCTGAGCTCAGTAGTACCGTACCCATCATCTCGTATGTTTCGCCCACCGGCGGTCGTGCAGCTTCAGCAGGCGCTTTTGTCGCGCTGGCTGCCGATATTGCCGTGATGGCCCCAACTACCCGTATCGGGGCCTCCAGCCCGGTAACAAGTACGGGCGCTGACCTCGACAAGACGCTCATGTCCAAAATCGAGAATGACCTGGTATCAGCGATCTCAGGCATTCAAAAGCGGTATCATCGCAATGTCCCGTTGGCGACAAAGATGGTCACCAATGCCGCTTCGTATGATGACCAGACGGCGGAGAGCCAACACATCGTCGATTATGGCGCAATCAACCTGGGTGCTCTGCTCAACGAGGTAAATGGCCGATCTGTCACCCTGCAATCTGGACGTGTAGTGACCTTGCAGACAGCGGGCGCGAATGCGAATACGATTCAACCCAGTCTGCTTGACACGGCCTATAGCTTGCTGCTCGATCCAAATGTGATCTTCCTATTGTTCGTTGTTGCTATAATCGGCATTTACCTGGAAATCTCGCATCCAGGTGTTATTCTGCCCGGCGTCGCAGGAAGTATTGCCTTGTTGCTCTTCCTCTTTGCCGTTGGTTCGATCTCGCCCAACTGGGCCGGCCTGGCCTTGATGGGCCTGGCATTTGTCTTACTCGTGCTGGACGTAAAATTGCCAACGCATGGTGTACTGACCGTGGGAGCCATGCTCTCCCTCATCTTCGGCGCGTTCCTCTTCTTTAACAGTGGAGGTCCTTATAGTGGGCCGCAGGTGGATCCGCTTGTCGTCTATACTATGGCAGGGTTAATCGGCCTGATCGGGTTCACTCTGGTGACCATCATCGTGCGTGTGCAGCGACGACGGGTGACTACCGGCGTTGAGAGCATGATTGGTGCCAGGGCCATCACCATCACACCGCTTTTGCCAGAAGGACGTGTCCGTTATGGTGGTGAGGATTGGGCCGCTGTCTTGGAGGGTCCCGCTCCTTCGGCGGATGCAGGCTCTGAAGTGCAGATAGTCGCCGTCGAGGGCTTACGTTTACATGTTCAGCTCATCGCTGATAGATTCTCAAACTATTCTCCTGAATACATTCAGGGGACATGAAGGAGGAGTTTCATGGACTTCATTAGCATTCTGGTTGGCGTCATTGTTTTAATCCTCGTCCTGCTGGGACTCTCTGGTATTCGCGTGGTGCAGCAGTATGAGCGCGGAGTGATCTTTATCCTGGGGCGTTGTATAGGTGCGAAAGGGCCAGGTTTGTTTTGGGTACCACCCTTCATAACGCGGATGATTAAGGTCGATTTGCGTATCGTCACCCTCACTGTACCGCCACAAGAGGTGATTTCTCGCGATAATGTAACGATCAAGGTGACTGCCGTCATCTACTTCTATGTAGTAAACCCCGAAGATGCCGTTGTGAGAGTGATGAACTTCATGCAGGCGACTACGCAGATTGGCCAGACGACACTGCGCAACGTGCTAGGCCAGTCAGAACTGGATGAATTGCTGGCACAGCGCGACAAGATCAATCGCGAACTGCAAGCGATCATTGATGAGCATACGGAGCGTTGGGGCGTGAAGGTAACAGCCGTTGAGATCAAGGATGTCGAGTTACCTGTTACGATGCAGCGTGCAATGGCGAAGCAGGCCGAGGCAGAGCGCGAGAAGCGCGCAAAGATAATCCACGCCCAGGGTGAATTGCAGGCTTCCGCACAACTGGCACAGGCGGCCAATGTGCTCGGTTCACAGCCCAGTGCCCTGCAACTGCGCTTCTTGCAAACGCTGACAGAAATTGCTGTCGAGAAAAACTCGACCATCATCTTCCCGCTGCCAATCGACCTTATCGAGCCCATCCTGGATTCGATGCGGCGTTTTAAGAGCGTATCGGCATCTGAACAGCATAACGGTCCTTATTCGCAGTCATCCGTACCGCCCGTGCAACCTGTACCGGAGTTGCCGCCGCGTTCGTAGCAAGGCAACCAGCCTACTGGATGGCCGCAAGGATCATCCAGTAGGCTGGTCTGGAACTGATTGCTTACGATGAAGCGCGGTTTTCTAACTGCTTGCTACGGATATAATCAGCGCAGGTGCGGTAGGTTTCCTCTGAGATAAGTCCCCTGGACATATAATGGTTGAGCATAATGTCCAGTTTCAAAATACTGATCAGATTGTAGCCATGCCGCCGTAAACGCTCGGCGGCTCCATGTTCGCGGTCAATAAGCACAATGACGTCTTTTACCTTCAGCCCGTTTTCCTCGAGCAATTCAGCCGTTTCCAGGATGCTGCTGCCTCTAGTGATAAGGTCATCGATGATAAGTGCAGTGTCAGCAGGGGTAAAGCGCCCTTCTATGCCGCGCTTGCCGGTACCTTCTGGATGGATACGTGCATAAATCATGGGAGTATTCGTTTCTAACGAATAGGCCGAGGCCAGGAGTAACCCACCTACTGGTACTCCAGCCACCACAGCAAAGGGATGAACTCGCGCACGGCGCAATGATTGGGCCAGGTGAATTTCTTGTTGCATCAGCTTACTTGCAACGCGTAGTGCAGTGGGGTTACTGATGAGAACCTTGGGGTTGACAAACACTGGAGAACTCACCGCCGACTCGCTCACCGTAAAGTTCCCAAACTGTACTGCCCCAAGATCAAATAACGTCTGCGCTAACCAGAGATTGTCCAGAGACTGCTCTTTCGTCACATTCAGCATCCTTTCTCTTCTCTAAACAGGATTTTGTGTCCTCAGTATATCACACTACATGTGATCAACTTACTACTTGCATCAGAAGCAGTGTTATGATACCCTGACACTCAAATATACAATAACCATATAGATAGTAACTAGGTGAATACTCATGCCTATACTCAGTGTAATACAAGTGGGAAAATCGTTTGGGGCGGAACGCATCTTTGACGGAGTCAGCTTCCAAATCGACGAACATGACCGTATCGGCCTTGTTGGCCCCAATGGAGCAGGCAAATCGACCTTACTTAATCTTTTAGCAGGTCGTGAAGAGCCTGACGAAGGCCACATCGCCATGGCTCGCAACCTGCGTATCGGCTACCTCACACAAACCACCGATTTTCAGCCGCACAACACCTTACGTGAAGAGATGCTCACAGTATTCGCAGAAGTGCGTGACTGGGAACGGGGACTGAACGAACTTGCCATCGAACTCGAGGCTGCAACAGCCACGGCTGATAGTGCTTTACATGACCAACCCTTGCAACGTTATGACGACCTGCAAACGCGCTTTGAACACGCCGGTGGTTACACCTATGAGAATCGTGTGGCCCAGGTACTCGACGGTTTAGGCTTTACTCGCGAGCAGCAAGAGGCTCCTGTCATGAACCTCAGTGGTGGACAACAGACACGAGCTGCCCTGGGCAAACTGCTTTTGCAAGAACCAGACCTCTTGTTGCTGGATGAACCCACCAACCATCTTGACCTCGCAGCCCTGGAATGGCTGGAGACCTATCTGGCGAGCTGGAAGAATGCAATGGTCGTTGTTGCTCACGACCGTTACTTCCTGGATAAAATCGTCTCGCGCACCATTGAGATGGCCTTTGGTCACATTGAGGAATACCCGGGCAACTACACCAAATACATCCACCTGCGCGAGGAGCGTATGGAACGCCGCCTGCGTGAGTATGAGGCGCAGCAAGTACACATCGCCCGCACCGAAGAGTTTATTCGCCGTTACAAAGCAGGTCAGCGCAGTCGTGAGGCACGAGGTCGCCAGAAGTTGTTGAATCGACTGGAGCGTGTTGAGCGTCCGCAGGATTTCCCAGAGATGCGTTTCGAATTCAATCCGATCATTGACAGTGGTCAAATCGTCCTCTCGACGCAAAAACTCTCAGTTGGCTATACCGAGGAACCGAACGTACCCGGTCAATCTACTGAGCCAACCGTATTAGTGCGTGTCGCTGACCTTGAGCTCTTGCGCGGCGACCGTGCTGGCCTGGTGGGACCGAATGGTTCGGGTAAGACTACCTTGCTGCGCACTATCATTGGTGAGCTTCCTCCTATCGGTGGGCACGTTTACCCAGGCCATAACGTACGTATCGGCTACTATTCGCAGACGCATAGCAGGTTAGATACCCAACGCACGATCCTTGATGAAATCCGCCAGGTGAGTGCATTAAGCGAAGTGGGCGCACGTACCTTCCTGGGACGTTTTCTCTTTACCGGCGATGACGTCTTCAAACCTATTGCAGCCTTGAGCGGTGGTGAACGCAGTCGCGTCGCGTTGGCGCTGCTGACACTACAAGGCTCCAACTTCCTCGTCTTGGACGAGCCGACGAACCATCTTGATCTGCAGTCGCGCCAATTTCTTGAAGAAGTATTGGGCGAATTTGAGGGCACACTGCTCTTTGTCTCGCACGATCGCTACTTCATTGACAGCCTGGCAACGAAGCTATGGGTCATCGATGATGGCGTATTGATCCCCTACATGGGCAACTACACCGACTACCGTACACGCAAACGTCCCATCGTGCTCGATGTCCCTGCTCGTACTAGTGACAACGGTAAGCCAACACTATCGCCAGCGACAAAACGTATCGAGCGTTCCCCCGGAGCCAGCGAAGCCAGGGTTATCAGCAAAAAAAGCGCAAAGCCTAAAGTCCCTAGAGCCCCCAAAGCTCGTACCATCGAGGATGTAGAGCGTGAGATTGAGAAAGCCGAAGCCCGTATGAAGATGGTAGAAGAGGCGTTAGCGCAGGCTGCACTCAAGGCAGATGCAGCCAAACTGACACAACTTTCTACTGAATACGACCAGGCTAAACAGGCATCAGACGAACTGCTTGCCGAGTGGGAGCAACTAGCAGAGGCGGATTAAGCTATCGTCATCTCCGCACACCACGCACGACACCTCCGATAAACCCACCAAAGGCTATCAGCAACGGTGCCGTCGCCACCAGTGCCAGCCAGAGTACTAGAAAAAGTATCGGCCCCAATAACGATGGATGTCCTTTCAGCACTTGCAGTATGCGGTAATAGCCGTACTTATATAACCCACCAAGCAAGCCCACTGCTACCACGCTGGTAAACAGCGTCAGCAGAAAACGCTTAGCACCATAAAGGTAGGACCCGCGTGCAGCATTCACACATAGCAGCGCCAACCCCAGACTTTCCAGCAGGAATGCCACGACAACAGGTAGATTGGGTTGTAGGATAGGCAATCCTGTGCCGATAATACCAAGAGCAAGGCCAAAGAGTTGAATACCGACACCGTAAAAAAATGACAGAGGTCCACCGCGACTTCCTGTTCTTACAGCTGCTGACTGTCGGCTAATCCTGAAGCCATTCCGTGTAGGGGTCAGCTTGGCCATAATCGTCGCTTTTATAGCATGCGTTTCAGGATTCCTGGGATCAAGTTCGATTGAACGTTCGACTGCGGGCAAAGCATCCAGGAACTGCCCCATATTTGTCAGCAGGGCCGCACGCATACTCCAGGCCAAGGCGTTGTTCGCATCTATGCGTACAATTTGTTCAACAACAGCTAGGGCATCTTGGAAACGACCAACCGTCCCGAGAATTTGACCTTTGAGAATGAGCGCGGTAATGTTGGGTGGCTCGTCCTGAAGCACCTGCTCCACAATCGTAAGAGCTCCAGCAGGATTCTGCATGTGCATAAGCTGCTGTGCTTGCCTGAGCAGCGCAGCACTGGATTGCTGTCGTTGGTGTTTTCCAGTTCCAAGCTGGAGTGGCCCAGTATGTGTATCTGACATCTGCTCGGAGTGTTGAGCAGCTTGCTTCAACGACATACCACGGGCAACGGGTTGTACATATTGCGTATCAGAAAATGCGAGTGAAGGGAGAGGAGCGGATGACATGTCGCCTACCAGGATCATTGGACTCGGTCCATGCCCAAAAAGCTGTGGTCGTTGCTGTTCACCAAGTGTGTTGAAGAGGAATGCATGCAGCCGTTGGAGTGTCACCTGTCCTGTTGTAGGATCGCTGGCGGGACCGCTAAGACCAACGATCATGCGATGAGCCAGCACGCCCAGATTTCGTTCCCCCATCTCAGGCGCTAGTTCATTGCCCCGACAGGAACACAGAAACATTCGTCCGCCTCCTTGTTGCAAAGCGCTGAGCAGAGCAGGGCCGAGCAGTGGTCTGGAATCGTAGGGGCTTGAACGTTGTCTGCTCCAAATCCTCCCGGTTTGGAAGCAATCGAGTATGACCAGCACCTGAGCAGCGCGGCTCCGGCCAATGACATAATGAGCCAGTGATGGCAGGTGTAACGCTGTTGTCGGCTGCCTATAGTTTGTATTTGCCAGGCACAGGTGTCCCTCGCTATTCACTTCTTCTAAGAAGGCATGCCCGGCGAAATAGATAAAGACATGATCACTTGGTTCCGCAACGTTCACACACAAATGCGTAATCAGAGACTCGGTCAGATCATACGTAGCCTGTGCGCCCAGTACGAGTTGTACATCGGATGGTCCCCAATTGCCTCCCAGCGGGTTCACCAACCATTGAGCCAGTACCCGCGCATCGGTCTCGGCAAACTGCAACGGTCGAAAGGCAGCATCCTGATACGAATTGACGCCTATCACAATACCCAGGCATCTGCCCATCTTAAAGTCTCCTTCGTGCTTCGTCTTCTCTACAAGCCATTATTGTGCCTATTTTACGACACACAACAGGTCACTAGAGCAATAAATAGATGATGCTAAGTACTTTTGTACCCAGGCAGATTTCTCCCGGCCATCCCTTTTCAACCAACGAAAGATCGAGTACAATACTCCTACCCTTGGAAAGGAAGAACATACAACCGTGACAACCAAACGCGCACGTATCTACGATGCATTGGCGCTACTTATCGCCATCACCATAATCGCACTCGACCAGTGGACAAAGGCCCTGGTTGTAGAATATCTCAGCCCACCCGAGATTGGCCCTACATTCCAACTAATCGGTGATTACCTCACGCTTCGCTACATCCGCAACAGCGGAGTAGCCTTCGGCCTGTTTGCAAATAACTTCGCGCTCGTCGTACTGATAGTCGCTGCCATTTGCGTTGTCTCCTATCTGTATCTGCGTATGCTCAACTCAGGGTCACTGGCATACAAACTCATCTTCGGCATGATTATCGGAGGAGCGTTAGGCAACCTTATAGACAGAGTACTTCACAGTGGCTACGTCGTCGATTTCATCTTTTTTCGCATACCCCAGATAGGATTTAAGTTTTATATTTTCAACATCGCCGACGCCTCTATCTCCGTAGGAGTGTGCTTACTCTTGCTGCTCATCCTCTTCAGAGGTCTACCAGCCCGGCAACCAGTAGCCGATCAAAATGCTACAGGCAACAAAGCAGCTCAACAAACGACCTTTTCAGCAAAAAACAGCGAACCACACCGCACCACAGAATAACATGCAACATCCTGTCTCACCCAAAACATTTCGTATCCAATCCCAAGAAGAAGCTGGCCAGCGACTCGACCGCTACCTGGCATCCGTGCTGGACGGCATCTCCCGCACCAGAGCACAACAACTCATCGCCGACGGTGCAGTGCTCGTCAACGGAAGCCCCAGCAAAGCCAGCTACGCCCTTCGAGTCGGTGATACAGTCCTACTATCTCAGGCGTCTCTACTAAAACCCCTGGCAAGTAACCTCAAACCTT
>WNFF01006978.1_pt1 | contig 14621 bp, 10 predicted proteins | sample 5400441 | NCBI WGS metagenome assembly WNFF01 (sample SAMN13153345, study PRJNA577476) | soil metagenome | isolation source: 120 cm saprolite under Douglas fir tree site 2 hole 3 replicate 1 | place: USA:California | collected 2015-04-18 | reverse complement strand
AGACGTTCGCTCACGGTGCGGAAAGACTCGCCAAGGCGCCGCTCAAGCGTGCCTTGCAGCTTTTCATCGACGGTCTGCCGCATAAGTTCGAGACGACTCGAATTGTCCCGCTGAATTGCCTCAAGGCGGGCAGCAACCTCACCTCGAAGCAACTCCATATCCGAGCGCTGCGCGAGCGAAGTCTCGGCGATTCGCGTCTGAAGCGAATCAGCCAAGGCACGGACCGCCGCTGCGAGTTCTTGCCTTGCAGCGCCTGCCAGTTGCGCGGATTCTTCGCGGTTGCGGGCCATTTCCTCGCGAACGGTTCGATCGGAACGATCGAGGCCCCGCTGGAGCGGTTCGATCCGAAGCCCCAGCGCTTCGGATCCACCATCACGGCCGATTCTGAAATGAAGCACGGCGAGCAACACGATCGCGATGGAAACCAGCCCGACGAGGAGTGAAATCATGGGTCCCCCAAAGGCGCCTGCACAGCCGATACCCCCAGCTCAACATGTTGCTAGGAGAATCGATGTCGTGTCAAACGGCACCGTACTCTAGGTACCAGCTCGATCGCACTCGCGAATTGAATGCCGCGGCTCTGATGCGTGGCAGTCTGCGGCGAGCTCGCTTGGCGCCTACGCGACTTTGGCCTTCATCCCGCCGCCGCGGGCCGCTCGCTCCTTGGCGGCGGCTCGCTCATCGAGCCAGATGGTGAGCGGGCTGGCGATGTACACCGACGAATAGGTCCCGACGATGATGCCGATGAGCATCGCCATCGCGAAGTCCCAGATCTCGCCGACTCCGAAGATCAACAGGCCGATCAAGGACAGCGCGGTCACTCCCGAGGTCAAGATGGTCCGCGAGAGCGTGTCGTTCACGGCGATGTTGATGATCTCGGGAAGGGGCTTGCCCTTGTAGCGCACCATCTCCTCGCGGATTCGGTCGTAGACCACGATGGTGTCGTTGATCGAGTACCCGATGATCGTGAGCAGCACGGCGATCGAGGTGAGGTTGAACTCGCGCCGGGTGACCAGGAAATAGCCGCTGACCATGATCACGTCGTGGACCATCGTGCGCAGCTGCTTTCCAACCTGGGGACCGACATAATCCACGCGCTGCTGGATGAAATCCGGCTTCTCTTGATTCCCGCGCATCGCGCTGAAGACCTTGTCCGCCATTCCGGAGGACACCACCTGGTACTCGAATCCTCCGAGCGATTCGCCCAGCGTCCTCACTTCATTGACGCCCGTCCCGGTGGTCTCCACTGCTTTCTTGATTTGCTCGGGCTCGAGCTTTTTCTCGGACCGGAAGGTGATCAGGCCGTTGTCCAGGTCCGGGGAGAATGTTTTGATCGGGGCCAGTCCCCGGATCGCAGCCTCGGCCGCGGCGGCGGTTTCCTTGGTCAGCTGGGTCACTCCGCCGAGGCGAAGCAAGAATGAGTTCTCCGAGGTGGGGCCGATCCCCTGGACGGAGACGTCGTGGAGCCCCGCGGACTGCGCCCTTTTTCGAATCTCCTCGGCGCTGATCGGATGGGTGAACCGCAGCTCCACCACCGTCCCGCCGGCGAAATCCACTCCAAAGTTGAATCCGAAAATCGCGATTCCAACGATGATCGCCAGGTTCAAGATGGACGAGATGAAGAGGGCAGGCCGGCGCTTGCCGATGAAGTCAATGTTCGTCTTGTGCTTGATGATCTGCATTTGGGGAATTGACTCGGGCTAGACCGAAACCGTCTGGGCGTTGCGGCCATGAATGAAGTAGGTGGTGATCACTCGCGTCACCACGATCGAAGTGAAGAGCGACGCCAGAAGTCCGATCACCAGGGCGGTGGCAAATCCACGGATCGGACCGGTTCCGGTGCTGAAGAGGATGGCCCCGGCGATCAGCGTCGTCACGTGGGCATCGAAGATCGTCCAGAAGGCGCGATCGTAGCCTTGATCCACCGCGGTGCGCGGCGGCTTTCCGTGCGAAAGCTCCTCCCGGATGCGCTCGTTGATCAGCACGTTCGCATCGACCGCGATGCCCAGCGTGAGCACGAAGCCGGCGATCCCGGGAAGCGTCAAGGTGCCGTTGAAAATGGCGAGGAATGACAGGATCAGCATTCCGTTCAGGATCAGCGCCACGTCCGCGATCAACCCGGCGAACTTGTAATAGATCGCCATGAAGACCACGACCAGCGCCAGCCCCACGATCGCCGCCAGGCTGCCCTTGCGAATGAGCTCGGGTCCGAGCGTGGCTCCCACCTGCCGGATCTCGCCGGTGGTCACCGGAGCGGGAAGAGCTCCGGCCTTGAGGACCAACGCCAGGAGCTTGGCGTCCTCGAGCTGCTCGTCGCGGGACTTGGAGAAGCCGCGCCCCAGCGTTATCCGCGCCCGGCCGTTGGGAATCTTCTCGTTGATCCGCGGCGCGGAGTGGACGTTGTCGTCGAGGACGATGGCCATCCGTTTGCCGACGTTCTTCTCGGTGAGGGTTCCAAAGTCGCGGCCTCCCTGCGCGTCGAAGGTCAGGTTGACTTCCGGCTCGCCGAACTGATCGAAAGAAGCATCGGCGCCATTGAGGCTTTCGCCGGTGAGCGGCACGTTCTTCTCCACGAGGAAGGTCCGGTACGCCTCGCAGCTGTCCTTCTTGACCTTCGACGCGACGCACTCGAGGAGCACTTGCCGATCGGCGGGAATCTCCCTGCCCTTGAAATAGGCGAGGAGGGTTTCGCGATCCTTCGCCTCGAGCTGAGGGAACCCTTCAGCGCTGGTGAGGTGGATTCCGCTGTCAGGGGGAGGGGGATTTTTTTGCAGAACGGTGCTGAAGAAGTTCGAGGCGTCATCCACCATCCGGAATTCGAGCTGGGCGGTGGTCCCGATAAGCTCCTTGGCCCTCTCCGGATCCTGATATCCGGGAAGGGAAATCTGGATCGAGTCCGTCCCCTGCTTGCGGATGTCGGCCTCGGCGACGCCCCACTTGTCGATCCGCTGGCGGATCACGAGGAGAGCCTGGTCGATCGATTCTTCCCTGAACCGGTTGGCCTGAGTGTCTTTGAGGGCGAGCACCAGCTTGTTGCCATCGCGCCGGACCTTGCTGAAATCGTCGAATCTGGAGACGACGTCTTTTTCGATCGCATCCATCGACGCCGGGTCCTTGGCGGTGAGCGTGACCTCGAGCTTGTCGGGGTTCGCGTCCGCCGTCACCTCGCCGAGCTTGGCGTCGCGCACGTAGTTGGCGATCTGGATCGCGCGTCGCTCAGCGCGTTTCTGCAGCGCAGTCTTGGTGTCGACGCGCATCACCATGTGAATGCCGCCCTGGAGATCGAGGCCGAGGTTGAGCCGGTACCTCGCCGGGGGCGCCCAGCGGGGCAGCTTCTCCTCGAGGAGCTTGAGGTTGTTTCGCTCCTCGCGCGGCAGCTTGAAAAAGCTGTAGTAGCTGGGAACGAGGAACCAGATCGATCCTAGGAACACAATCACGATGATGATGAACTTCGACCACCAGGAGCGATCCATTACTTCTCTTCCTTCCCGGTGGCGACGGGAGCCGGTTCCTCCGTTACCGCGGCCTTGCCCTGGATCGAAGTCTTGAGCACCCGGATTCGAACCCCGTTGGCTATCTCCAGGGTGACGATCTTGTCCGTCACCGCATGGATCTTGCCGAGCACCCCTCCCTGGGTGACGACATCGTCGCCCTTCTTCAGGGCGGCGAGCAGCGCTTTATGCTCCTTGAGTTGCTTTTGCTGCGGCCGGATCATCACGAAGTACATGATCCCGAACAGCGCCACGAGAAAGAGGAGCGTTGTCGTTCCACCGCCCGCGCCGCCCGCGCCGCCGCCAAACTGAGCCAGGACCAAAGAGGTGTGAGACACGGAATGACTCCAGGGGTTCGAAATGAAGATTTTAACGCCAAGCGCTGGAAATAGCGTCCGAATTCCGAACGCTTCCTGCCCGAAGGGCGGTCGTCTTACCAGTCTGCCAGGGCGCGGGCAAGCACCAGAGAGACTCGGGGCAAACCTTATTCGGCCTTAGGCCTCGGCGCCGGCGCGGAAGGGAGCCGCGAATTCGGCGTATTGATCCTGCTCGATCGCCTGGCGGGCTTGTTCCATCAGCCCAAGGAAGAAGGTCAGGTTGTGAAGGCTGTTCAGGCGCATCGCCAGGATCTCCCTCGAGACGAAGAGGTGTCGCAGATAGGCCCGGGAGAAGTTGCGGCAGGTGTAGCAGCCACAGGAAGCGTCCACCGGCCGGTCGTCCCGGGCATAAGCGGCATTCTTGATCACCACCTTGCCCCTGGAGGTGAAGAGCAGGCCGTTGCGGGCGCAGCGGGTGGGCAGCACGCAGTCGAACATGTCGATTCCGGCGGCGATGCAGGTGGTGAGATCCAGCGGCGTTCCCACGCCCATGAGATATCGCGGCTTGTCCTTCGGCAAAAGCGGCGCGGTGTAGGCAACGCCTTCGTGCATCGCCTGCGGCTCCTCGCCGACCGAGTAGCCGCCGAGCGCGTATCCCGGCAAATCGACGGCGCAGACTTCCTCGATGTGCCGCTTGCGCAGGTCCAGGTAGGGTCCTCCCTGGACTATCCCGAACAGCGAGCTGCGCCGGCTGCATCTCCGGGCGCAGCGCTCGAGCCAGCGCGTCGTTCGGGCGAGGGAAGCCTCGAGGTAGGCCCGTTCGGAAAGACCCGGTGGGCACTCGTCAAAAGCCATGATGATGTCGGCCCCGAGCTCCTCCTGAATTTCGATCGACCTCTCCGGCGTGAGCAAATGACGCGAGCCATCGAGGTGGGACTGAAACTCCGCTCCCTCCTCCGAGATCGCGCGCTTCTGGGCCAGGCTGAAAACCTGAAACCCCCCGCTGTCGGTGAGAATCGGCCCGGACCAGCCCATGAAGCGGTGCAACCCGCCGAGCTGCTGGACGACACCCGAGCCAGGGCGGAGCATCAAGTGGTAGGTGTTCCCAAGCACGATTTGCGCACCCGTCTTCTGCAGATCGTCGGGGCCAATGGCCTTGACGCTTCCGGCGCTCCCCACCGGCATGAAGGCGGGCGTTTCGACGATGCCGGAAGGCGTGTGCAGCCGCCCGCGGCGGGCGCCGGTGCGGGCGTCCTCGTGGAGCAGCTCGAACCGCACGAGCTTTGGCTCTTGATCCGAATCCATGCCGCCTTCTAGTCCGAGATGAGCATCGCGTCGCCGTAGGAGAAGAAGCGATAGCCGCGCTGCACCGCCTCGGCATACGCCGCGAGCACGCGCTCGCGCCCGGCAAAAGCGCTGACCAGCATCAAAAGCGTCGACCGGGGAAGGTGGAAATTGGTGAGCAGCGCATGGATCTGACGAAACTGAAAGCCTGGCTGGATGAACAGAGACGTCTCGCCGGCGCCCGCCTTCGGCGTGCCGTCCGTCTCCGTCGCCGTTTCAAGCGCGCGCACGACGGTGGTACCCACCGCCACGATGCGCCGGCCTTGCCGCTTGGCCTCGCCCACCGCCAGCGCCGTCGACTCGGGAATGAAGTAGCGCTCGGAGTGCATCCGATGGCGCTCGATCTCGCCCTCCCGGATCGGAAGAAAGGTCCCCGAGCCCACCTCCAGGGTGAGCGAAGCAAGCTCGATTCCCCGAGCCTTAAGCTGAGCAAGCAGCTCTTGGGTGAAGTGCAGGCCCGCGGTGGGCGCGGCGACGGATCCGGGCCGCTTGGCGTAGACCGTCTGGTACCTCTCCTCGTCAGAGCGATCGGGATCGCGCGCGATGTACGGCGGAAGCGGCATCCGACCGACCGACTCGAGGAGCTCGGCCATGCTCGCGCTCGATCCTCCCGAGAAGCGCACGCGGTACTCGCCCCCTCCCAGCGCCTCGATCACCTGCGCCGTGGCGCCACCGTCGAGATCGATCTTCGTCTCCGGCTTGAAGCCCTTGCTCGACTGACCCAGGCAGATCCAGTCGAACTCTTCCGCTGGCCCTTCCAGCGCGGCGCATGCGCTCGCCGACCCGGCGGGCCTCACCAGCAAAAGCTCGGCTCTGCCTCCGGTATTCGCCTTCTTGCCCACGAGCCGCGCGGTGAAAACGCGCGTGTCATTGACGACGACCAGGTCCGAGGGTCGAAGAACCTCGGGAAGGTCGCGAAAGCGGCCGTGCTCCACCCCGCCGCGAGAGCGCGACAGCCGCAACAGCCTGGACGCGTCCCTTTCGGGAAGTGGCGCCTGGGCGATCTGCGAGGGCGGAAGGGCGAAGTCGAAGTCTTCGATTTTCATCGACGGTTAAGCGAGTCGCCGGGTGGCAAGCTCTAGTAGAGCTGCTGTATCTCGACGCCCGGGTAGTAGTGCAAGAGGATCTCGCGATAGCCGCGGCCTTGAGCGGCAAACGCCCTGGCGCCGAATTGGCACATGCCCGCGCCGTGTCCGTGGCCCCTACCCGAAAGCTTGATCCCCCCGGCAGCCGCCCGGTCCAGCCCGAACCAGAGGCTCTTCAGCCGGTCATACCCAAGCTTCTGGCGGAGCTCGACCGCGTCGAGGAAACGATTCGACCCCAGCGAAAGCGTCCTCACCCGCCCGGTCCCAGAGCGGGCCGCGATTCCCATGGACGACCCTTCCGCAATGCCGAACAGGGCTTTCAGATCTGTCCCGGACACCAAGAGCTCCCACTTATTCGAGGCCAACTTTTCACAGGGGCACGCGACGGGCTGGAGGTAGGGCAGGTCGCGGCCTAGCGCCGCTTGCCCCGATTCAGTTCTCCCCCCGCAGGAGGCATGGAAGTAGGCCTCGATCGGCTCCAGGTTGAAAGTGAGTATTTCGCCGCGGGTCGCCTCGACCGCCTGGCGCACCCGCTCATCGTGACGACTGAGTCCGCGGTAAACTTGGTGCAGCACGCCGGTTCCCAGGTGGGTGGAAGAGTCGGCGGCATCGAGCTTCTTTCTCAAGGCGTAGGTCCGCGCCGCCACCGCCTGGGCCTTGAGCGCCTCGAGCGGAAAGGCAGGCGGCATTTCGGCACCGACGACGCCGACGAGGTATTCTTCCAGGGGCAGCACATTGATCAACTGGAGCCGAGCCGAGCGCAGCCGGATGACGAGGTCGCCGCGAATCCTGAATCCCCCGACTCGAATCGCCTGGTCGGGATCGTCGCCGCCCAGTCGGAACCGAACCGCGTCGTGCTCCCAGGCGACGCCGTTGATTTCCAGACGGCCGTCGACCGCCCGGACGCGGGCGCGCGGTGAATCCAGAGGCTTGAAGTCAGCCTCCTCGTCGTCGGGGCCGAGCGAGAGCGATTTGCCCGACACCTCGGCCGCCGCACCCGGCTCCTCCATCGCAATCCGCAGGGTTTCCACGGCGCCGGCGTGGACTGGAATCAGGCAGATCCCGAGCAGTGGCACGATTCGCCGCACGGCCGCGAGTGTAGAGAGCATCCCTTCAGGCTCAAGAAAACGGCCGTCCCCGCGATGAGACCGACCGATTCCGCCGAGGACAGTCGGAGGTCCGACGCGCTTCGGTTCCGGGCCACGCTGCGGAAGCTGAATGCGCGCAGCGCTTTGGCGCTCAGGCTTCGCATCGTCCAGGGGTTGAGCCGGTCGGAGTGCGCCGCGTTCTTGGGGATCTCGCAGTCCGCCTTCGACGTGTTGTTCTTGCGCGCCGTCCGCGAGCTGCGCGGTCGGCTCGAGTCGAGCGCGGACGACGGCGGAAGGCTCCAGGGAAACCCGTCCCCGGCGACGCCGCGCGGAAGCGAATCCTACGCCGAGGAGGTCGAGCAAGCGGAGCACCTCGCGGCGTCGATGGAGGATGGGTCGGCGCTTCCGGGGGCTTCCCTCGCGACATCGATCGCCGATAGCTCGACGTCTCGCGGTGAGAACGCGGCGTCGACCGACCCTGGGTCGACCCTTCGCGGGGATCTCGGCGCGCTGCTGGTTCTGGTCAGAAGGCTCCAGGCGATCGCGCCCGAGATCCGCGGACAGGACAGCGCGGCGCTGCGCGAGGAGGAGACATCGCCCGGGCTTCGGCGCAGGAACCTCCTTTGGCGCGCGCTCCTTCTTGCCATCGTGGTGACCGGTCTTTTTCTCTATTTGAAGCCACGACCTCCGCCGCGGGTCATCTCGCGGGTGCCGCAGGAAGACCTTCGCTGACGCCCAATCGGCGATGGCTCCATCCGTCGGCCGAGGCCGGGCTCGTGTAGTGTACGACATTTGCGTGCCGCGCGGCCCCGAAATGTCGGACAGTTCGTAAAACCGGCCCATCGCCGAGCTCTTTCGGGTCGCATCGCCAAGATGGTTCACGCCGGTCGCGCTTGCCTCACGCACCAGATTTCGTCGTAGGGATCGATCCTATCGCCGAGTGGCTTCAAGGCCGTCGGCCGAGGCGGGCTCGCTTAGTGTGTGCATTTGCGTGCCCGCGAGGGCCCGAAATGTCGAACAGCTCGCAAAATCGGCACATCACCGAGCTCTTCCGCCTCGTATCGCGAGATTGGTTCAGGACCGTCGCGCTTGCCTCGCGCACCAGATGTCGTCGTAGGGGCACGAGCAATCGGTCTCCTCCGGCTCGGGATACGAATACCGCTGACCCTGGTAGTTGCGGAACAGCGTCTGGTCTTTGCGATGCTCGATCACGTAGTTTGGTTGAAGCGTCACCTTGCCCCCACCCCCGGGCAAATCGACCGCGAGGTGCGGCACCGCCAACCCGGTGGTGTGCCCCCGCAGCGCTTCGATGATCTCGATTCCCTTGGAGATCGGCGTCCGCAAGTGCTCAAGGCCCTGCGCCACGTCCATCTGATGAAGGTAATACGGTCGCGCCCGCATTCGAAGGCAGGCGTGCGACAGCTCTCGGATGATCCGTGCGCTGGAGTTGATGCGCCTCATCAGCACCGCCTGATTTTCCACCGGGACGCCGTGGTCCACGAGCAGCTCGCAAGCCGCGCGGGCCTCGGGGGTAATCTCTTTGGGGTGGTTGAAATGCGTCACCATGTAAAGCGGCGCGAACTTCCGGAGAAGCTTCGCCAACGCTTCGTCGATGCGCATCGGTAGGCACACCGGAATGCGGGTGCCGATCCGGATCATCTCGACGTGAGGGATCGCCGCGATCGGCTCGAGGAGCGCTTCCAACCTCGCGTCCGAGAGCAAGAGCGGATCGCCGCCCGAGATCAGCACGTCGCGGACCTCCGGATGGCTTCGGATGTACTCGATCGCCTTCCGCAGCTCCTCCCGGCTCAGCTCAACCTCGCCTCCCTGGGTGATCCGCCGGCGCGTGCAGTGGCGGCAATAGACCGAGCAGCTGTCCACCGCGAGGAGCAGAACCCGGTCGGGGTATTTGTGGACGATCGCCGGAACGGGCCGATGCGGGTCCTCCCCGAGCGGGTCGACGAGCTCGCCGGGCCGAATGCGCGCCTCGTCCCGAACGGGAATCGCCTGCATCCGGATGGGACAGAACGGATGGTCTGGGTCCACGAGCGACAGGTAGTAGGGGGTGATGCCGAGGCGAAATACCTCCGCCGTTTTCTCGAGGCCCTCCCGCTCATCGGCGGTCAGCGGAATCAGTTTCTCGAGGGCGCCGGCGGTGCGGACGGAATTTCGCATCTGCCAACGCCAATCGCGCCAGTCGGCGGCCGCGGCGTGCGGAAAGAGCGTCTGCCAGCTCGGCGAGGGTGACGATTGGGACGGTAACATCGGGGCCAGGACTCCAGAAAGGTCGCTGACCTTAACTCGATGCGCTGTTCGGCGCACGCCACCAGGCCTGTCCCGACTCGGGCAGCGTGTAGATCGGGTCGTAGTATTCGTACTCGCGCTTGAGGACCTGCGCCTCCGAAGACTCCAACGCCGTCCGGTAGTTCTTTGTCCAGTAGGAGATCCCTCGCTCGCGGTCGTAGCGGCAAAGCTGATGGACCCAGCGTTTGCCCACGTAGGGCACGTCGCAAACGATCCTCGGCGTGGCGAATCCGGGCAGGTAACCCATGATGTCGTGCTGCAGCCCTTGAGCCTCGTGCACCGAGAGGCGCCAGTGCTCCGCGTTCGGGATCATGTCGCACATGTAGAAGTAGTAGGGCAGGATTTTGGCGTGGTCGAGCAGGACGAAGCACAGCTCGAGCAGCGTTCGCGCCTCGGCGTTGACGCCGCGAAGAAGGACGCCCTGGTTGCGAACGTCGCCGCGAAGGTGCGCTTTCTTGGCAAGCCGCTCGAAGGCGCTGAGCACGCTTTCCTGGAGGAAGTGCTGCGGGATTCCCATCAGCGCCTTGCTGGCAAGTCGGATGTCGCGGATGTTCTCGATGTCCATCAGCTCGCTGACGAACTGCTCGAGCTGCCCACTCGGCATGTTGGCGATGTCGCCGCCGGAGACCACGACATCTCTCACCGAGGGCGTCCGACGGAGGTAGTCGAGGATCTGCCCGTGGCGATCCTGCGGGGGAATCTGAAATCGCTTCTTTTCGATCTGCGGCACGTCGTTGCCGACGAGGTCCATCCGGGTGCAGTGGCCGCAATACTGAGGGCAGGTGGGTAAGAGCTCCGCCAGCACCTTGGTCGGATAGCGGTGGGTCAGCCCCTCGACGACCCACATGTCCGCTTCATGAAGGCTGTCGCGCGAGGACTTAGGGTGGCTCGGCCAGTCCCCTCGTCGATCGTGGAAAGCGGGAAGCATGTACCGGCGCACCGGATCGTTCCATAGATCCGCCTCGTCCATGGTGTTCAGCATCTGCGGCGGCATCAACATCGACATCGTCGCGAGCTCTTTGTGATCGCGCGCCATGCTTTCGATCAGATCGTCGGGAATCAGCGCGCCGAACACCGCCTTGAGCTGAGCCAGGTTCTTGACCGTGTTGCGCCGTTGCCAAAGCGCGCTCTCCCACTCCGCGGGCGTGACCGTCCGATAGCCAGGGAGTCGCCGCCAATCCGGCTCAACAAAATCGCGGGCAGGGGGGTATTTGAAGGGCTGCTGCGACGTGGTGGACTTCGGCGCGTGGAGGCGGCTGGCGGGTTGCAGCATTTCGGCGGACCCCTGGTTACTTCGGTTCACCGTTCGGGTCCCGTGGAAAGCATTCTAAAGGAAGCGGCGGCGGAATAGCCACTCCCTTCCCCAAGGCCCGGAATTGGCTGGCCGCGAAGGACTCCTGGCTGGCCGCGAAGGACTCCAGGCTGACGAGGCAATTCGTCCCACTTCCGCCGCTATCGCCGGTACCCACGGACCCTCCAGTGTTCACCGGCGCGGACGGCTTTGAGTCCCCATATTCCTTGAGGTCGCGCGCCACGTCGAGGTGCGATTAATGAATGCGCTCAACCGGGAGGATGAAATGAGAAGAGCATTACGATTGCTGATTCTGGCGACGGCGCTGTTGATTCCCGCATGCCACCGGTGGCAACAGATAAGAGGCACGTCGGTCCTGCCCACCAGCGTCGGCGAAGTGCGGACCGCTGCAACTTCGGACGATCAGACGCAGGTGACGGTGACCGTCTACAATCTGCCCAAACCTCAGTTCGTATCGAGCGACGCGACGGCATATCTCGTGTGGGTGCGGCCCAACGAGGCCTCGGGTCAACCGCAAAGGCTTGGCCAACTGAGCCTCGACGGGGACGTTGGAAATCTCCAGGCCGTCACGCCGCTGCGTCAATTCGAGCTCGTGGTCACGGCGCAGAGTCCGACGGATTCCGCCCTCCAGGGCGACCGGGTCCTGACCGGAGAAATCAAGCGCGAGTAGGCCCAGCCTGACTCGATCGCCCTGAAAGTGCTGGGCGCATTGGGCAGGTTTCAGGCTTCCCACCCAAGGGTAAGTCGATCCATTCTACGCGTGGGAGGGTTTCAGCTGAGAGCTCACATGCGGTGCGCCTCAAGACTCCGGAAGCGGGTCACGGCTTTGCCGACATGCATCCCCTGAAAAAGATCATTGGCAACGCGCGCATCGTGGCTCTCGGCGAAGCGACGCACGGAAGCCGCGAGTTCTTCCAGCTCAAGCACCGCATGCTGGAGTTCCTCGTTTCGGAGATGGGCTTCACCATCTTCTCGATCGAAGCCAACATGCCGGAAGCCTACCGTCTGAACGATTTCGTTCTCACTGGCGAAGGCGATCCCGCCAAGCTCCTCCGCGGCATGTACTTCTGGACCTGGAATACCGAAGAGGTCCTCGAGATGATCCACTGGATGCGCAAGCTCAACCAATCGGGCAAGGGCCGGGTGGAATTCACCGGGTTCGATATGCAGACTCCGAATGTGGCGGCGGAAATCGTGCGCGATTTCGTCGCGGCGAAGGATCCCGACTACGCCGCCACTCTGCGCGAGACCTCGGACAAGGCGGGCGTGTCCGGCACCGGAAGCGGTGGGAACTTCGGCGTGGCGACGGCGACCTTCCCGCTCAAGGACGCGGTAGGAAAGCGCGTCCGCTACAGCGGCTACATCAAGACGTCGGGCATTACCCGCGGATGGGCGGGGCTCTGGTGGCAGGTGGACGGCGATTCAGGCACGTTGGCCTTCGATAACATGCAGACCCGCGGAGCAACCGGGACCGCCGACTGGAAGCGTTATGAAATCGAGCTCCCGGTAGCGGCGGGAGCCAAGAACATCGCCTTCGGTGCGCTCCATACCGGGGACGGCACGGCCTGGTTCGATGGTCTTGCGGTCGAGCTCGATGGCGTCCTCTACCTCGACCAAAACGAGCTCGATCTCGACTTTGAATCGCCATCGCCGAAGGGCTTTCAGATCAAGGGCAGCGGATACAAGGTGGCGTTGGATACCGCGGTATTCCACAGCGGCAAGCAGAGCCTGCAAATCACAAACACCGTCGATCACAAAACGGCCGCTTCCTGGAAGGAAGTCGTCCAGCACCTCGAAACATCTCGCGAGGCGTACCGCGCAAAGGGCGCGGCGGTTCGCGAGATCGACTGGGTGATTCAGAGTGCCCGGGTTGTTCTGCAGAGCATTCAACTGAAATTGAATGAAGTCACCCGGGATCGCAGCATGGCCGACAACGTGAAGTGGATTCTGGATCACTCGCCAGAATCTAAGGTCGTGCTCTGGGCCCATAACGCACACGTTGCGAAGATGGACATCGGGGCGCCATGGGGCACTTTAGAGCCGATGGGGGCGACGTTGAGCAAGGCGTTTGGCGACCAGATGGTCGTCTTCGGTTTCGCCTTCAACCAGGGGTCTTTCCAAGCGATAGGTCAGGGGAAAGGGTTGAAGGACTTCACTGTTCCGCCCGCCCAGCCCGGCAGTCTGGACGCAGCCTTCGCCGCGGCCGCCATTCCGCTCTTCGCGGTCGACTTGAGAAGGGCGCCGAAGAGCGGCCCGGTCGCGAGATTGCTCCGGGAGCGACATCCATCGCGCAACATCGGTGCTCTTTACGACGTGGAGAACCCCGAGCGTTTCTGGGCCGATATCAACGCGGCGGATTCGTTCGACGCGTTGCTCTTCGTGGAAAAGACCACCGCGGCCCGCAAGAATCCCAAGCCCTAGCTCTGGGCGCCCGGGTACGGAAGACCCCGGCAGGTTTTCAGGCCGGCGACTGGCCTGCCAGCCGACCCACGTGCCGCTTCGGGGCTCCCAGGATCGAACGCCTCGTGTAAATCCCCCACTCGGTGTATGGGGTCGTGTCGCATATCCAACTGGAGGGAGTCTGCACCTATGAAAGCGAAGCCGATCGGACGACGGAAGTTCCTCGAGGGAATGGGCGGAGCGGCTGCCATAGCGGCGATTCGGCCCGAGGGCGTCCTTGCCTCCGTCACCAACCCCGCCCCGGCGGAGCTCGGGCTTGAGGACGCCGCGGGCTTGAGCCGAAGACGGCGCAGTCTGGAGCTGCGGCGACAAGCCGCATTCGCGGAATTCAACGTTCCGATGCCCCGCCAGCAGAGCAACGGGGACGAGCTCCGTTATCCGAACCGGATCGGAAGCTTCTCCAAGGGGCTCCCCCACAACGACCTCGGCGAGGTGAATGCCGACGCCTACGCCTCCTTCCTCAATGCGGTCTCCACCGGCAACCCCGACGACTTCGAGCAGATCGTCATGGGCGCGCCGGTCGATCAGCGCGCGAAGCTGGTCAATCCCCAGGCAGGTCTGGCCTTCGATATGGAGGGGACCGATTCGCACCAGTTGGCGCTGCCACCGGCACCGGCCTTCAGCAGCGACGAGGAAGCGGCGGAGATGGTGGAGGACTACTGGATGGCGCTCGCCCGGGATGCCCACTTCAGCGATTACGGGACCAGCCCGATCGCCCAGCGGGCCGCCGCCGAGCTGTCGAGCCTGAGAGGTTTCACCGGGCCGCGGGACCCGGCCGGCAACGTCACCGCCCAGACCCTCTTCCGGGGGCCGACCCCCGGGGATGTCACCGGCCCGTACCTCTCACAGTTTCTGCTGCTCCCCGCCCGGTTCGGGTCGGAGCTCATCGGCTCGCGACAGCAGACCGTGGTCCCGGGCATCGACTACATGACCGAGTTCGGGGAGTGGCTGTCGGTCCAGAACGGCTTTCAGCGCGGTCCCAACCAGTTCGACTCAACGCCGCGATACATCCGAAACGGCCGGGATCTGACCGCCTTCGTCCACGTCGATGCGCTGTTCCAGGCGTATCTGCTCGCGGGACTCGTCCTTTCGCAGCTCAAGGCTCCTTCCAACCCGGGCAACCCGTATCGCTCGTCCCAGACGCAGACGGGTTTCGGCACCTTTGGCGCGCCATTCATGCTGACCATTCTGGTCGAGGGCTGCACCCGCGCCCTCAAGGC
>WNFF01005284.1_pt1 | contig 14623 bp, 10 predicted proteins | sample 5400441 | NCBI WGS metagenome assembly WNFF01 (sample SAMN13153345, study PRJNA577476) | soil metagenome | isolation source: 120 cm saprolite under Douglas fir tree site 2 hole 3 replicate 1 | place: USA:California | collected 2015-04-18 | reverse complement strand
ATCCATCGTGCGCGACGCCGCGCGCGGGGAGCATTCGATCATTACGCGCCACGGGAAGCCGCAGGCAGTAATCGTTGGCATCAAGGAATGGGAGCGCCTCGCGCGCGTTCCCTCGTTCGGCCGGCTTCTCGCGTCTGCGCCGCTCGCAGCAGGCGATCTACCGGAACGAATCCGCCGGCCGATGCGGCACGCAAAGCTCTGATCCTGGTGCACGAGAATATCCGGCTGGTGTCGCACCTGAAGAATCCGATTTACGGGCGGCTGCGAGCGCAGGCTCCCTCTCCCCGGCGGGGAGAGGGTCGGGGTGAGGGGGGACGGGAGAATCCGGATCCGCAGATCGTGCCCCCCTCACCCGGCGCGCTTCGCGCGCCGACCTCTCCCCACCGGGGAGAGGTGGAGTGTGCCTCTCGCGCTTCGCTTCAAATCGCGCTGGCACGCTTCCGACGGATGCGATGTAGGTGCGTCATTTCCCCAGCAGCTCCAGCACCGCGTCGGCGAAGATTTGCGGCTCCTCCTGCGGCAGATCGTGACCGGCGCGCGGAATCAACCGGCGCTGATAGGGCCCGGTGAAGAATTTTGCGTGCGCCTCGGATTGGTCGGGCGGCGTCACGCCGTCGGCCTCGCCATGCAGCACGATGGTCGGCACGCCGATCGTCGGCTTTTGCGCGAGCCGCCGCTCGATATCGTCCAGCGCCGGATCGCCCGCCGCGTAGCCGTAGCGATGGCGATAGGACTGGATCGCCACGTCGACGAAATCCGGATTGTCGAACGATTGGGCCGTGCGCTCGAACGTCGCGTCGTCGAATTGCCAGTTCGGCGACCACAGCCGCCACAGCAGGCGGGCGAGCCCGCGACGGTTTTTTTCGAGCCCGGCGCGCCCGCGCTCGGTGTTGAAATAATATTGGTACCAATAGCGGTATTCCTGCTCCGGCGGCAGCGGCGCGCCCGATGCGGCGATGTCCTGGACGTTGTAGCCGCTCTCCGACACCAGGCATCGGGCGCGCTCGGGCCACAGCGCCGCGACGATGCAGGCCGCTCGCCCGCCCCAGTCGTAGCCGGCGAGCGCCGCGGTTTTCAGCCCGAGCGCATCCATGAACTCCTTGAGGTCGTTGCCGAGCGCCGCCTGCTGGCCGGACCGCGGCGTCTCCGCCGAGAGGAACTTCGTCGGCCCGTAGCCGCGCAGATAGGGCACGAGCGCCCGGCAACCCGCCGCGACGAGCCGCGGCACGACGTCGTCATAGGAACGCGGATCGTACGGAAAGCCGTGCAGCAGGACGCGACCGCAACGCCGTCCGGCGGCCCGCTCTCCTCGTAGGCGATCTCCAGCGTGGGAGTACGGACGCGGTGGAGATTGGCCGGATTTGTCATGGATGGGGTGCTCTCCGTAGCCCGGATGGAGCGCCCGCGGAGCGGGCGCGCAATCCGGGATCAGCTGATCCGCTCGCCGAAGTCGCTGTTATGGGCTTGCGTCTGGCTGAGCTTATCCCGGATTACGCTTCACTCCATCCGGGCTACGAATGCACCTGCGCTCCCTTGACCCCGCCGCTGCTTCGGCCGAAAGCTTGGCCCGGAGCCGCCCATGTTCGTCAGCTTTTTCCAGGAGCTCAAAGCCGCCGGCGTGCCGGTGACCTTGCGCGAATATCTGACCCTGCTCGAGGCCATGGAGCAGGACCTCGCCTCGCGCCGCGTCGAGGATTTCTACTACCTCTCCCGCGCCGCGCTGGTGAAGGACGAGCGCAATCTCGACAAGTTCGACCGGGTGTTCGGCAAGGTGTTCCAGGGCATGGAATTTTTGGAGCAGGCACTTGCCGCCGAAATCCCCGCCGAATGGCTGAAAAAGCTGATGGAAAAAAATCTCACCGAGGAGGAGAAGAGGCTGATCGAGGCGATGGGCGGCCTCGACAAGCTGCTGGAAACGCTGCGCCGGCGCCTTGCCGAGCAGAAAGGCCGCCACCAGGGCGGCTCGAAATGGATCGGCACCGCCGGGACCTCGCCCTACGGCGCCTACGGCTACAATCCCGAGGGCGTGCGCATCGGCCAGGACACGAACCGCAGTTTCCGCGCGGTGAAGGTGTGGGACAAGCGCGAGTTCCGCGATCTCGACGACACGGTGGAGCTCGGCACCCGCAACATCAAGATCGCGCTCAGGCGGCTGCGCAAGTTCGCGCGCACCGGCGCCCCGGAAGAGCTCGACCTCGAGGGCACCATCAAGGAGACCGCGCACCGCGGCTATCTCGACCTGAAGCTGCGGCCCGAGCGGCACAACGCCGTCAAAGTGCTGATCTTCTTCGACATCGGCGGCTCGATGGACTGGCACGTCCAGGTCACCGAGGAGCTGTTCTCGGCGGCGCGCACCGAGTTCAAGCACATGGATTATTTCTATTTCCACAATTGCCTGTACGAGCGGGTGTGGAAGAAGAACCGCCGCCGCCACGACGACACCACGCCGACCTGGCAGCTGCTGCACACCTATCCGCACGATTACAAGGTGATCTTCGTCGGCGACGCCTCGATGTCGCCCTACGAGATCACCACGCCGGGCGGCTCGGTCGAGCATTTCAACGCGGAGGCCGGCGCAATCTGGCTCGAGCGCCTGACGCGGACCTATCCGGCCTGCGTCTGGCTCAACCCGGTGCCGCAGGAGCAATGGGACTACACCTATTCGATCCGCATGGTCCGCCAGCTCGTCGGCGAGCGCATGTATCCGCTCACGCTCGAAGGCCTCGACCGCGCCATGCGGGAGCTGGTGCGGTGATCGCGTAGGATGGGTTGAGCGCCCTTTGGCGCGAAGCCCATCAAGAGTCCGTGTGGTTGTTAACCTTTATAAGAACAACTCAAAGCCACAACCGACGAATTGAATTGCCTTAAGCGGCTGAGTTGCTTGCATTTTGCCAAAAATATACCTCCCGGAATCGCCCGGTTTCGCTGCTTTTGGCGGTGTTCCCTCCCTATGCTCCCGCTTGTTGCTCGCCCACGGGCGCATCGATCTCCCCCTTGCGGCGGCCGATGAGGTCGGCGGCGAGGTCGGCGAGCAGCGGGCGCGGCAGCGCGGCGAAGGGGAGGGGACGCGCGACTTCGATCGCGGCAAGGCCGAGCCGGGCGGTGAGCAGGCCGTTGAGCACGCCTTCGCCGAGCCGCGCGGAAAGTTTTGCCGCAATGCCGTGGCCGAGCACCTGCTGGATGAGGCTGTCGCCCGCCGCCATGCCGCCGGTCAGCGCGAGATGCGCCACGACATGCCGGAACAGGCGGATCAGGCCGAGCAGGCCGGGGCGGCCGCCGTAGAGATCGGCGAGGCGCCGGACCAGCAGGATGGCGTTGACGAGCACGAACAGCATGTCGACGAGCGCGCGCGGGCTGATCGCGGTGACGACCGACACGCGTTTCGCCGCGGCGGCGACGCTGCGGCGGGCTTCCTCGTCGAGCGGGCCCATCAGCTCGCGCTCGGCGAGCCGAATGAGATCGGCGCCGTCGATGATCTCCTCGACATGGCTTGCCAGCATGGCGCGGGCGCGGGCGAGCCGCGGCTCGCTGCGCTCGAACGCGATCAGGTCGCGCACGATCGCGCGGGCTTCCTGGCGATCGTCGGTATCGAGCGCGGCTTGGGCGCGCACCTGCAGCTTCTCGATGTTCTTGAGCCGTGCCAGCCCGAATGCCTCGCGGGCGAGGATCGCCAACAGCGCGGCGAGCGTCAGCGCGGCGCAGGCGGCGCCCAACACGCCGAGCCATTCGGCGCGCGCGAAAAGGCTCTCGACGAGCTGCGTGCCCAGGAGCCCGAGCCCGAGCACGACGAGGCCGCCCAGGGCGGACCAGAACAACGTGCCGAACGGAAAGCGGCGCCGGCTCGGGGCAGGCGGCGCCGGCGCGGCCGGCAGAGCAGGTTCCGGCGCGGGCGTGACGACGATGCTGCCGCTCGCGGCAGCGCCGGCACCGGCGCGGCCTTCGGCTTGCGCGGGTGCAAGCACGACCTGAGGGTCGTCGAGACGGAACGCGGCAGGCTTGCGGTGGCGGCTGGTCATATTGGTCATATAAAGCGATCTCCGAGCAGGAATTGCAGCGCACGGTCAAGCCGGATGTGCGGCAGCGTGACGCTGCCGGTGCCGGTCGGCTCGAGCGGCGGCGGACGGAAGCGCAGGAAACGATAGTCGGCCTCCCGGGCCGGTCCGGCGCTCAGCCCCCGGAAGGGCTCGGCGCCGGCGACGAGCGCCCCGGAATCTTCGGGAAGATCGCCCGGGAACGCGGCGATCTCGGTCGATCCATCGAACACCTCGGTTCCGGCGGCCTCGCCGGCGGCCGGAACCCCGATGATCGAGGGCAAACGCTCGCGGCCGCGCGCAACCGTCGCCTCGCGCGTCGCGCGTACTGCCGCCAGCGCCGCCACGTCGATCCGGGCGCCCGAGAACTTGGCGCGCCCGATCGGCTGCTCCGTCATGCCAGCGAGAATGCGCTCGAGCCGGTCGTGGCTGGAGTGGTGCAGATGATCGGCCTTGGTCGCGGCGAACAGGATGCGGTCGATGCGCGGGCGCATCAATGCGCTCCCCAAGGTCCATCGCCCGGGACGGAAGCAGCCGAGGATCGCCGCGAGCGTGGCTTCGAGGTCCTTGACGGCCGCGGGCCCGGCGTTGAGTGCCGCCAAGGCATCCACCAGCACGACCTGGCGATCCAACCGGGCGAAATGCTCGTGAAAGAACGGCCGCACCACGAAACCTTTGTAGGCCTCGAACCGGCGCTCCATCATGGCGCGGAGCGAGCCTTTGGCGGGCGGCTCCGCGCCGCCGAGCGCAAGCGGCGCGAAGGTGAAAGCCGGAGCGCCGGCGCGTTCGCCCGGCATCAGGAACCGGCCGGGCGGCAGCAGGCTCAGCGCATAGCGCGCGTCGCGGCAGGCGCGAAGGTAATCGGTGAACAGCTTTGCGGCGGTGAGCGCCGCCTGCTCGTCCTCGCCGGCTTCCGGGTCGAGCGCGGCAAGATGTGCATGCCATCGGCTCGCGAGCCTGCGGCGCGGCTCCTCGTAGGAGAGCTTCAGCGCCTGGGCCGACCATTCGCGATAGCTCATGGCGAGCAGCGGCAGATCGAGCAGCCACTCGCCGGGATAATCGACGATATCGAGGGTGAGCGTGCGGTCGGTGCCGCTGAGGGACTGATATTCGACGACGAGCCGCAGCTCGCTTACGCGGCGCGTCGATTCCGGCCAGGCGCGGTTCTTGACCAGCGCATCGACGTGCCGCTCGTACTCGAACCGCGGCACCGCGTCGTCGGGCTGCGGCTCGAGCCGCGCCCGGGCGATGCGCCCGGAGGCCAACGGCTCGAATAAAGGCAGCCGGGCGCCGTGCATGAGATCGTGCACCAGCGCCGTGATGAACACAGTCTTGCCTGCGCCGGAGAGGCCGGTCACGCCAAGCCGGACGGTCGGGTGGAGCAGATGGCTGCCGAACTCCAGGATGGCGCGTGCCGCCAGCCGGGCCTCTTCGGCGATCGCCTGGATTCGCGTGAGCATGGGGAGAAGCACGACCTCGTAGCCCGCGTGGCCGAGCGGGAATGTGGCATATCCCTGTAGCCCGGATGGAGCGCCGGAAGGCGCGAAATCGGGAACGTCCTCCCCGCATTCCGCTCCGCTCCATGCGGGCTACGAGGTCACGCCTAATCCGTCGCCAGGTCGAGCTGGCGGGGCGCGACGAAGCGATCGAGCCGCCCCGATTTCGGGTGGAGCTTTCCCCAATCGTCGACCGGAAAATCGATCACCGCCAGGCCGGCGGTCGGAAATTTCTCCAGCAGACGCTGCCGGGCATCCACGTCGCCCGAGGCGATCAGGAACTCGGCGAGATCGCGAAGCCCGGGATTGTGCCCGACCACCAGCAGTACGTGGACGTCGCGCTTGGTCGATCGGATGGCTTCGAGGATCGCCTTGGGGCCGGTTTCATAGAGCCGCTCCTCGTAGACGACCGGAGCGGGCTTGCGAAACGCCTCGGCAACCAGGCCCCAGGTGTCGCGCGCGCGCGTCGCGGTCGAAACGAGCACCAGATCCGGGATCAGCGCGTGATGGGCCATATAGGCGCCGATGAGCGGCGCCGAATCGCGGCCGCGCGAGGCGAGTGCCCGGTCCTGGTCCTTGAGGCCGATCCCGGTCCAGTCGGATTTGGCGTGACGCAGCAGGATGAGGCGGCGCATGGCTAAAAAGTCGATTTCCGCTGCCGGAGAGTCTAGCATGCCGGCCGCGTGCGGCCATGGGCGCGCGGCGGGTGATCCGGCGCGGATTTTCGTCGCAATTGCCATGCAATTGTCGGCTCGTTCCCACGGCGTGTCGTCGCCCGCGCGGGCGGGCGATCCAGTAGCGGCCGCGTCGCGCACAGGGTCTGGGTTCAGGCCGATTGCTCCGGGCTGGTGGATCGCCCGGTCAAGCCGGGCGATGACAGCGAAGAGCGAGGAACGATGGCCGAGACGGGCGGGATGGACGGGCCGAAATGGTACGCGGAGACCACGGTCGCCGCGCCGGAACGCGCGCCCCTCGTTCAGGACGCGGACGTCGACGTCTGCGTGATCGGCGGGGGGCTCGCCGGCCTCACCGTGGCGCGCGAGATCGTCCGGGCCGGCTGGTCCGTCGTCGTGCTGGAAGCCAAGAAAATCGCCTGGAATGCGTCGGGCCGCAACGCCGGCTTCGTCGCCCCGGGGTTCTCGGAGCGGATCGAGAACATCATCGAGCGGGTCGGACTGAGCCGGGCCAAGCAATTATGGGCATTGTCGGCCGACGGCGCCGAATATGTCCGCGCCACCATCCGCGAGACGGGCATGCCGGGCGTAACCGCGGCCGACGGCCGGCTGATCGTGCTGCGAAGAAATGCCGAGGACGAGCTGTTGCGGCATGTCGCGATGATGCGGGTCGATTTCGGCGCGCGGCTCGACGCCTGGCCGACCGAGCAGGTTCGCGAGGTGCTGCGCAGCGAGCGCTATTTTCAGGCGGTGCATCTGCCGGGCGCGTTCCGGATCCACCCGCGCAATTACGCGCTCGGGCTCGCCGCGGCAGCGGAGCAGGCCGGTGCCCGCATCTTCGAAGATACGCCGGCGCTGGCGATGGATTCCGCGGGCGTGCGCAAACGCGTCGATACGCCAAAGGGCCGGGTGCGGGCGGGGCACGTGGTGCTGGCGGGCGGCGCGCATCTCGGCTCGGTGTTCCGCGCCGTATCGGAGACGCTGCTGCCGGTCTCGAGCTACATGGCCGTCACGGCGCCACTCGGCGAGGCGCTCGGTGACGCGGTCCGCTATCGCGGCGGCGTATCGGACACGCGCCGCGGGGGCGATTATTACCGGATCGTCGACGGCGACCGCTTGCTCTGGGGCTCCGGCATCAGCACGCGGATCTCGGCCCCGCGCGGATTGGCCGGCTCGATCGAGCGGGATATCCGCGATGTCTATCCGCAGCTCGGGGCCGTGAAGATCGACCATGCCTGGTCCGGTCTCATGAGCTATGCGGTCCACAAAATGCCGCTGATCGGCGAGGTGATCCCGGGCGTCTGGGTCACGGGCGCGTTCGGCGGCCACGGCATCAACACGACGGCGATGGCCGGCGATCTGATCGCCTCCGCGATCGTCGCGGGCGACGATCGCTGGCGGCTGTTCTCCGCCTACGAGCTGGTTTGGACCGGAGGCGCGTGGGGACGCGCGGCGGCACAGATCCTGTTCTGGGCGAGGCGCCTGCAGGACGCGGTCGCGGAAGGTCTTGCGCAGCGCCGGGACACCGCCCGCCGGCGCGCGATGCAGCAAGCCGCGCACGAGGCCGCGGAACGCGAGCGGCGCGCCACCGAAGCCGTAGAACGCCGCGCCGCGGAAGAGGCGGCGCGCGCCGCGGCCGAAGAGAGTGCGGAGCGTTTCGCCGCCGCGCAGCGCAACGCGGCGCAACGGGCGCATCAAGCCGCGGTGCAGGCCAAGCAGCCTCGCCGGATCGCGGACACCGTGGCCGCGCACAAGGTCGAATTGCTGCGAGCCGCGCGGGCGGCCGGCAGCGGCGGGGGCGGCGGCGGCGAGGCGGAATTGGGCAACGAAGCCGGTCATGGTTTCGAGACAGCACCGGCCGGCTCCGAGGAAAAACCCGCAGCGCCGCGGCAGCTCAGCAAATCGCGGCGCAAGGCCAAGCGGACCTGAGCGCCCGTCACGTCCCGTCTTCGCGCCGGCGCTTCGGCGCGCGGGATTCATCCGCCGAAGCAGGGGCGCAGGCGGATCAGGTCGAGCCGATGTAGAACCGGGCGCTCAGCTCCAAAAACGTCTCGGGCCCGTGATGAATGATGTTGCGGGCGAAATAGGGCGGCACCGCCATGTCCGGGACGATGAAGCCGTCCCGCACCGGAATGGGCAAAAGGTCGGTGCGGCTGGCAAGATCGAGCTCCAACGCCTCGCCGGTCCGGATCACCGCGGCCGCCGGGGTGAGGCTGAAGCGCACCAGCACCGGCTCGTTCGCGCGAAGCGGCTGACGGATCGCGGTGTCGATCGCGATCTCGCAGCGGCTGCCGCGCCCGGCATCGGCCGCGCGCGTTGACGGGCGAAGGTGGCCCATGGCGAGCGGTCGGCGCCGGCCCTCGCGGTCGACGCGGTCGAGCCGCGCGACGATGTAGGAATCGATCTCCGAACAGGCGTATTTCAGCTGCAGCGTGACCGGCCCCGCCAGCTCGAAATCCTCCTGCGCGAGGAAGCGAAAGCGCCGCCGCTGCGGCTCGGTTCGATCGAATCCGGGCAGGACCGCGATCCCGCGCGGCACCGCGAGCCAGGTACTCTCGGCGCTTGCCGGCACCTTGGTCGCGAGACTGCCCGCTTCCCCGGCGAGCTGCGGGCCGAGATGCAGCCTGACGGGCTCGGAATCGGCCGGCGGAAAATCGTCGGCGCCCGCCCAGTCCGCCGGTCCGTCGCGCCAATAGCGCACGCGGGGCTGCTGGGCGTAGCCGTTGTCGATGCCTTTGACCGCATAGTCGAAGAACGCCAGCGCCTCGAGCTGCCACGAATAGACCGGCAGTTCGTATTCGGGGGGGCCGACGATCAGCCATTTGCGGTTGGCGCCGGCGCGTTCATAGAGCTCGTAGGCGCCGAACTGATGCAGCGCGACCAGCCCGCGGTTCTGCACCACCACGAAGGGCACCTCGATTTGATGCAGGCTGGATGCAGGGCCTTCGCTGATCGGCGGCACGATGGTTTCCGGCGCATCGGTCATCAGCGCGACGTACCAGGGGAGGACCTCGGGCGCGACCCGGCGCTGCTTGAAGCTTTGCATGATGCGGTCGATGCGCGGTTGCAGCAAATAGCGCCAAAGCCATGGCCGGTTGAGCAAATGGCTCAAAGCCGCGCGCACGATCGGGGGGACTTTTCGGCGCATGGCCCCGGGCGTGAAATTCGCGCCGAGCCAGAGCGAAAGAAAATCGGCGTTGAATACGCCGCCGTAGCGAAACAGCTGGCGGCGATAATCGGTGCAGATCGCGTTGGCGAAGAAGGCCCGGAGCGCCGGCGGGCGGCGCGCCGCGACGGCGGGCTGGTTCATGCCGTAATACGACGTGCCGAACAGGCACACGTCGCCGTTCGACCAGGGCTGCTTCGCCGCCCAGGCGATGCAGGCGAAATGATCGTCGATCTCCCGCTCGCACAGCCAGGGCTGCAGCCGGCCTTGCGAACGGCCCACCCCGCGCGCCGTCACGATCGCCTGCACATAGCCGCGGTCGGTCGCGATCGGCGGGGAGCCGATCTCGTTGGTGCCCTTGGGAACGCCTGCGGTGTGCAGGTCGAGATTATACGCGGCGAACTGCAGGATCACCGGATAGCGCCCCGCGCGCGCCGGCGTGTAGACGTCGGCTGCGAGCTTGACGCCGTCCGGCGTGGGGATCGGCACGTCGGCGAGCAGCCGGCACCCGAGCCCTTGCTCGGCAATTGCGGACGGCGTCCAGCCGGCGAGCTGGCGTTCGTTCAGCCGGGCATGCAGCGGAATGAGATTGTCGAGCCAGCGCATGGCCGTGCGGTGGATTGCGGCCGATCCGAACGGCTCAGCGCGCTTCCCGCCTGGCCATGAAGGCCAGGCGCTCGAACAGGTGCACGTCCTGCTCGTTTTTCAGCAGCGCGCCGTGGAGCGGCGGGATGAGCTTCTTGGGATCGCGCTCGCGCAGGATCTCCGGCCCGATATCCTCGACCAGCAGTAGCTTGAGCCAGTCGAGCAGCTCCGAAGTGGAAGGCTTCTTCTTCAAGCCCGGCACCTCGCGGATCTCGTAGAACAGCTTCATCGCCTCGGCGACCAGCCGCTGCTTGATGCCGGGAAAATGCACTTCGACGATCGCTCGCATCGTCTCGGGATCGGGAAAACGAATGTAATGGAAGAAGCAGCGGCGCAGGAACGCGTCGGGCAGCTCTGGTCTCGCCGGTCTCGTAGACGAAGAACTCCATGCGGTCGAGCTCCTGCAACAGATCGTTGGGAAACTCGATGTCGGCCTTGTCGATCTCGTCGATCAGCAGCACCGGACGCTCGTCGGACACGAAGCCGTCCCATAACTTGCCGCGCTTGATGTAATTGCGGATGTCTTTCACCCGGACATCGCCGAGCTGGCTGTCGCGCAGGCGCGACACCGCGTCGTATTCGTAAAGCCCCTGCAGCGCCTTGGTGGTGGACTTGACGTGCCATTCGATCAGCGGTGCTGCGAGCGCCTTGGCGATCTCGAGCGCCAGCACGGTCTTGCCGGTGCCCGGCTCGCCTTTGACGAGCAGCGGGCGCTCGAGATTGATCGCGGCATTCACCGCCACCTTGAGGTCGTCGCTGGCAACGTAGCCGCTGGTGCCTTCGAAACGCATGTTTTCCTCGTTACGCCGCGGGCAAAAAAGCTCGGCCGTAGGGTGGGCAAAAAAGCGGCGCTCCAACGCCGATCTTGGTCTGCGTAGCCGATTTTTTGCCCACCCTATAGGGCCGGCGTTCCCGCCCGCAAGCCGAGCTGCCGGTATGGGGTGCCGGCCCGATTGCCCGGCTATTGCCGGCCGGGCGAGCGTGCCGCGGGGCTCTCCGCCAGGCGCCTACTGCGGTGCAGCGCGAGTCGCTGGCGTTGCAAGCGTTTTTTCCTCGCCTGGGCAGTTGTCAGGGCGCTCGCTTGCTGATTATAAGCGTCCGCCGCGGGGAGGAGACTCGCGCGGGTTCAGTGGATGGAGTCGCGATGGGATGCCCAGGGAGAAGCAAAATCACTATCACCCTTCGGACCGGGAGCCCTTCATGAACGAGCGGCAGCGCGATTATTTCCGCGACAAGCTGCTGGCGTGGCGGGAGGACATCCTGCGGGAGGCACAGGAAACTCTCCAGCACTTGCAGGACGAAAATCAGAATCATCCGGATCTCGCCGACCGCGCCTCCTCGGAGACGGAGCGGGCGATCGAGCTCAGAGCTCGCGATCGGCAGCGTAAGCTGATCGCCAAGATCGATGCTGCGCTGCAGCGCATCGAGGACGGGACCTACGGGTTTTGCGAAGAGACCGGTGAGCCGATCTCGCTGCGGCGCCTGGAAGCGCGGCCGATCGCGACCTTGTCGATCGAGGCCCAGGAGCGCCACGAGCGGCGCGAGCGCGTCTACCGCGACGATTGAGCGATCCGTAGCCCGGATGGAGCGAAGCGAAATCCGGGGCGACATTCCCGGATTGCGCGCCGCTCCGCGGCTCTCCATCCGGGCTACGATGGGCCTATATCATTATCACTCCTTGCCGGCGGGGCGGCCCAGGAGACTCGCCATTTCCTGCTCCAGGCTGTCGAGCACGGATTTCGGTTTTGGCTCCGGGTGCCCGGAATGCGCGGCTTCGGACGGCGCCGCGCGCGGAGCTTCCGGCTTGGCCGCCGGCGGCTTTCCCGCCTCGCGGACGACCGGCGGGACGCCGAACGGAACCGGGGAGGGCCGCGGTCCGGCTTCCGGCACGGGCGCGGGTTTTGCGAGACCGGGCTCGATCCGAGCTTGGCCCGGCGCGACCGGCCGCCGCAATGCCGCTTCCAGGCGCTGCGCCATATCGGTGAGCTCGGCATCGCTCGCGGGCGGCGCCGGGCGCGCGTGGGCTGAGACCGTCGGCTCGGGCGCGGGTTTCGGTGCCGGGGTCAAGGGTGGCGCAGGCCGCACCGGCATTTCCGGTATGCGGCCGCGCGATTCGGTCGGAGCCGGCGGCCTCACCACGGGCTCCCCAACGCGGGGGGACGGCGGCGCAGGCTCCGGTTTTGCCGTCGTTTCCGGACGAGGTGACCCTTCCGGCCGCAACGACGGCAATTCGCCCCCCCGCGGCATGGCGGGTTCGGTTCGGCCCGCCTCCATGGTCGCACGGCCGGACATCTCGCGGGGGGTCGGAATCGGCTCCGCGGCTCGGGCCATGACTTCGGCCAGCCCGGGCGCGCGCGGCGCCGGCGCTTCCCGGGGCGAGGCCACCGGCACGCCGCGAACGATGTTCTGCTCGATGACGATGTCGCTCGGACCGCCGATCATCAGCAGATGCTCGACGTTGTCGCGACGAATCAGAACGAGCCGGCGACGGCCGTCGACCGCGGCCGCATCGGTCACCGCCAGCCGAGGTTGCCGCCCGCGCGCGGCGCTCGCTCCGAGCCCGATCCCGCCGAAGCGGCGGATCGCCCAGAACGTGAGGACGATCAACGCCAGGACGATGAGAAATGCGATGAAGAATTGCACGGCGGTCGACAGCTCGCCAAACAGGGTTCCCATCGGTGCTCCCTCGCTACGCTTGCGGCGGGCCGCGCCGGTGCCGGCCTATGCCGAACGCCCGAACCCGGTCCACCGCGCCTCGTATGGCATCCGCCCATCGAAAAAGGGCCGTGCCCGCCCGGAAACGGCCCCAATAGCACACTTTTTACGCTTCGCGGCAGATTGATGGCGAACCATCGGCGCGAAATTGCGTGACCGTCCGTGCGTGCGCGCCGAGGCATCGACGAGGAGGCGGACGGGCGTCGGACATCCACTGCCATCATGATTTTGTTGCAGAGGCTGCGGCGGATAGTACTTATGCGTCAATCCGACGCCCGAATCGGCATGGCGACCCAGGACCTGAGCGAAACCCCAAAGCTTGCGGAGCGCGCCGAGCGGACCGGCAGCATCGGCATGGTGCTGCTCGTCGCCGTGGGTCTGATCGCGGCCGCAGTGGCCTTTCTGCTGATCGGACGCAATAACGCGCAGCCCTACATCCTGGCATTCTTGTCGGCGCTCGCCGTGATCGGCGTGTTTTCGTTGTTCGCCGGAGCCGCCGGAATTCTGCGTCTGCCGGGCAAGGACGCCGGCAACGCGTTTGCGTCCGCGGCCGCGGACGGTGCTCCCGACGCCATCGTGGTCACCGATGCCGGGGGCCGCGTGCTCTACGCCAATGCCGCCTATCTGACGCTCGTCGGGTCCGCCGCCGCCAAGGATGCACGGCCGGTCGAACGCGTCTTCATCGGCGACCCGGATCTCTCCGAGGCGGTCTATCGGCTGGCCAAGGCCGCCCGCGAAGGCCGGCGGCTGCAGGAAGAAGTGCGGCTGACCGGGCCGCCGCCGCGTTGGCTGCGCTTCCGCGTGCGCCCGCTCGCCGCAACGGGCAGCGCCGCGCGCTCGACGGTGTGGAGCGTGGCCGATGTCACGCGCGACCGCGAGCGCCAGGAGAACGTGTTCCAGGAGCTGCAGCACGCCATCGATTATCTCGATCACGCGCCGGCCGGCTTCTTCTCGGTCGATGCCACGGGCGATGTCGGTTATCTCAACGCGACGCTGGCGAATTGGCTCGACCACGATCTGGCGCAGATCGGCTCCGGCGGGCTCAAGCTGACCGACATCGTCGCCGGCGAGGGCGCGGCGCTGCTGACCACGCTCGCGGCGGCGCCCGGGGAAGTCAAAACCGAAGTGCTCGACCTCGATCTCAAGACCCGCGGCGGGCGCACGCTGCCGGCACGTTTGCTCCACAAGGTGGCGTTCGCCGCCGACGGCACGCCGGGAGCATCCCGCACGCTGGTGCTCAACCGGGCGCGCGAGGAGAGCGGCGATCCGCAACGCGCCGCCGAAGTGCGCTTCGTGCGGTTCTTTCACAATGCGCCGATGGCGATCGCCACCGTCGACCGGGACGGCCGGATCGCCCGCGCCAATGCGCCGTTCGCGCGCCTCCACCACAGCATCGGCAAGGGCGAGCCGGCACCCGCGGAGGGGCGTTCCATCCTCGCGGTCGTCGTCGAGCGCGACCGGGCGGGCCTCGCCGCGGCGATCGGTCGCGCCGCAGACGGGCAGGGCGAGATCGCGCCGATCGATGCGGCGCTCGCGGGCGACGTCAATCGCTCGGCGCGCTTCTACGTGTCCGCGGTCGAGAAGAACGAGCGCGACGGCGAGGCGGCGATCGTCTATGCGGTCGAGACCACCGAGCAGCGCGCGCTCGAAGCCCAGTTCACCCAATCGCAAAAGATGGAAGTGGTCGGCCAGCTCGCCGGCGGCATCGCCCACGATTTCAACAACGTGCTCTCCGCCATCATGATGGCGACCGATTTCCTGCTCAATGCCCACAGACCGACCGATCCGTCGTTCCAGGACATCATGCAGATCAAGCAGAACGCCAACCGGGCGGCGAGCTTGGTGCGGCAATTGCTGGCGTTCTCGCGGCGGCAGACGCTGCGCCCGCAGGTGCTC
>WNFF01002654.1_pt1 | contig 14623 bp, 9 predicted proteins | sample 5400441 | NCBI WGS metagenome assembly WNFF01 (sample SAMN13153345, study PRJNA577476) | soil metagenome | isolation source: 120 cm saprolite under Douglas fir tree site 2 hole 3 replicate 1 | place: USA:California | collected 2015-04-18 | reverse complement strand
GCCCCATCCGGAATTCCACAGGGTAGACCCACCAAATTAAGTTGACAGTATCCATCCGCGGGGAATAGCGTCTGATGACCAATTCGAGGGGGAGGTCACTCTCGCTGCTTATCCCCCGAGAAACATGTAACGAGCGTGAGAATCGATTCGGCTTATCTTCGGAGCACTTTCCTTGTCCTTTGTGAACAGTCGATTCGCAAACCGGAGGTTCCTTATGCGCAGGTCGCTGTATTCTGTAATTCTCCTGGCGGTTGCACTGTGCATGCTTTCGCCCGCCCGCATGCCGGCGCAGGATAAAGGCAAGATCACCGGTCAGGCCACCGATGTGAACCATGATCCGCTCGTCGGTGCGCACGTTGAACTTCAGCCGCTAAGGCAAACTGCGGTTGCAGACGCGCAAGGCCAGTTCACGATTACCAATCTCCCTCCCGGTAAATACACACTCATTATTTCCTATGTAGGTTTCAAGCAGTTTTCCAGGGAGGTCAACGTCGCCCCCGGCGGCACAGAAAACGTTGCCGCCGAACTAGAGATCGAGACCGTCAGCGAGCAGGTCATTGTTCGCGGAGAACGCGAGCGCGGCGAGATCGAAGCCGTCAATCGCGAGATTACCGCGGACAATATCGTGCAGGTGCTCCCCGGCGAAGTTATCACCAGCCTACCGAATACCAATATTGCCGATGCCGTTGGCCGCATGCCCAGCGTTTCCCTCGAGCGGGACGAAGGCGAAGGAAAGTACGTCCAGATCCGCGGCACCGAGCCGCGCCTCAGCAACGTCACGATTGACGGCGTGCATTTGCCTTCTCCGGAAGGCGTGCGTAACGTAAAGCTCGATGCTATTCCCGCCGATCTCATCGATTCGGTCGAAATCAATAAAACGCTTTCCGCAAACCAGGAAGGCGATGCCATCGGCGGGTCCGTCAATCTGGTGACCAAGAAACCCGCCGAGCAGCCGTATATCAGCCTCTCCGCCATGGGGGGTTTCACTCCCATCTCCGGCGGTCGCACCCTCGATCAGTTCGGCGGAACCTTCGGCAGGCGATTCGGAACTGAAAAGCGTTTTGGTTTTCTGCTGAGCGGCAGCTACGACCACAACAACCGCGCGATCAATGACGTTGAGCCCGTTCCTGGTGTTTTTGATTTCGGGGCTGCCAATGGGGGAAATCAGGCAGTCTTCTTCGGCGAAGACATTCGCCAGTATTGGTACGACCGTACGCGCTTTGGCTTCGCAGGAAGCGCCGATTATAAGTTGGGCACCGGATCAGTGGCCTACGTGCATGGACTGTTTTCGCAATTCTACGACTACGGAGAAAACTGGAACTATACGGTTACTCCTGGAAACTTCACCACGCCGACGACAACGGACAACACCGGAAGTATGAGCATGAACGATTTTCACCGCACTCCGCAGCAAAGGATCTTCAGTATCACCGTGGGCGCGAACCACACCTTTGGGCCTACGCTGATTACCTACGAATTTTCGGGCGGCCGCGCCCAGTATGACGGCGGGTTCCAATTCGCCAGTTGGTCGGGGCCCGGGGGAGCGCAGTTCGGTGTAGACACCAGTCGGTCCGTCGTGCCTAGGTTCCCTGTGCAGAACGGCGTGAACATCAATGACCCCACCCAATACCAGCTTTCCTTCCTGCTCTATCCTTGGGATGACCATATCCGCGAGCGTGATTTCACGGGTTCTATTACCTTTACCAGGCAATACCGTGTTCACTCGCGGTTCGGATCATTCGAGATGGGGTTCAAAGCGCGCGACGCGGACAAAGTGCGCACGGGGGGAAGATCGTTCAGGCCGTATACCGGCGCTGCGCCGTTTCTGATGAGTTCAGCGATCAAAACCGTGCCCACGTACAGTTTCTATTTCGGGCTACTCAATACGGGCCCGCTTTCCGATTACAGCAAGATCCAGCAATTCGTCAATTCCAATCTCAGCTTGTTTCCGGATGACCCAGTCTCGGATAGCATTTCCAATGAGCCGAATCACTACGACACCAGCGAACGCGTCCTGGCTGGATATGTGATGAACACGATCACCCTGGGGCGGGTTCGTCTGCAGGGTGGTCTGCGCCTCGAGGGAACACAAGGGTCCTTCCTTGGGCATCAGGTCATTTTCAATCCGGACGGCAGCTTGAATTCCATTGTGCCGGCGCCAGGAGAGAAGACCTATGTCGACGTCCTGCCGAGCGTGCAATTCCAGTACGCGTTTGAGGCCAACACCAAACTCCGCCTCTCTTATGGAAGGGGCATCGCTCGGCCCAATTTCTCCGACCTTCCGCCCTTCGCTACGGTCGATCCAACCAGCACCCCCACTAGCGTCACAGGGGGCAATCCCGACCTGAAGCCGACGCACGCCAACAACTACGACATCTTGGTCGAACATTACCTGAAGACAGTTGGCATTATTCAAGCCGGTTGGTTCTACAAGTCGATGACGGATCCCATCTATCCGAATGTGATCACAAATCCCACTACTGGCCCGTTCGCGGGCGACCGCGTGACGGGGCCCATCAATGGCCCGAGCGCGCATATCACTGGGGTTGAGATGGCTTGGGAACAGCATCTGAAGTTTCTGCCGGGCGCCCTAAATGGCATAGGAGTGGCGGCGAACTACAGCTACACAACGTCTCAAGCCAGTTTTCCAAACGGCTTCGGACGGACGGGACACGCGGCACTGCTGAGGCAGGCTCCCAACAACTGGAACTTTGACGCGACTTACGACAAAGGTCCGATCTCGGCGCGAATGGGGTTGACGCACAACGATGCGAACATCTGGGCGTATCAATTCCAGGACAACGCGCCCTTGGGAATAAAGGGTCCGAAGGGGGACCAGTATCTTTACCCCCATACCCAGGTCGACGCGCAGGTCAGCTACCGCATTCCCCGCGCGCGTGGAACTCAGGCAGTAGTCTCCTTGCTCAATCTGAACAACGAAGTTTTCGGATTTTACTTTGGCAGTGAAAAGTTTCCAATCCAACGAGAGTACTACAGCCGAACGGTTTCGCTTGGCTTGCGCTGGACGAACTCGAACACAAAATGAGCCGTGTTTTGCGAATGCCGTGCTCCCGGACACTATATCTGGCTGAATGACCGTTCGGTGGTCTGAGGGGGGAAGCGTTGATGAAGTTCCCGGTGCGTTTTCGTGTCGCCCCGCTTCTGCTCACTGCAAGCGTTGCGCTGGTTCTGCCCATCGTCAGTTCCCTAGTCACCACTGGTATTGAGAACCCCACGTGTGAATTGTTCGGTCCAGGCGTTTACCGGATTGACTATCAGGCTGCGCCGGATGTAGGGCCGGTCGAAGTGTTTGCCAGTTCCCGGCCAGACCAAATCGATTCCGAGAAACAGTTACTCACAATTCACAAGACGCCCGCGGATGTAAACGTCACTGGACGTTCTGGTCGCGTCTACTTTCATCTGAAACCGGCTTCCGGAACAACGCGTGTTGTTTCCATTCGCAGACTTCCCCTTGGAGGGCGCGAAAAACTTTCGAGACCTCGGAGGTTACCGCACCTCCCATGGCCGTTACCTACGCTGGGGATTGGTATACAGGTCGAATCATTTGGTGAACTTGACCACAAGCGACTCCGATTATCTCAACCGCTTGGGGATTCGCCTGGTTTGTGATGTCCGGTCGGACGGCGAGCGCACACGGGCGCCCGATCATTGGACCGGAAATGCGCCAGAATTCTTTTCCGTGCCTATTGGCTCCAATCTGATTACCACTCCCACGGCCGAAGACCTGAAACGCAGAGTCGCTATGATCAACTCTGAGACCAAAGACTCCATTCGCGCGTACGACTACGCCATTGAGTACGCGGAACAATACGGAAAAATTCTCCGGCGCATCGCCGCTGGCGACCTCCCTGTCGTCGAACACTGCACCGCCGGCAAGGACCGCACGGGCGTCTTCAGTGCCATTCTCCTCACTGCGCTCGGTGTTCCGCGCGACACCGTGGTTCAGGACTATGTGCTGTCGAACCAGTATTTGCTCGCACCGGATACCATCGAAAGTACCGCTGCCGATCTGCAACGGGCCTTTGGTCTTGCAGAGCCGCCTGGCATCTCCACCGTCAAAACGATCATGACGGCAAGACCCGAGACTCTGGTAGCCACTCTCGACAAAATTGAGAAGACTTACGGCTCCTTTGAGAATTACCTGCGGGATGCGTTGAAGCTTTCCGATTCCGACCTCGCCAGAATCCGCCAGCTTCTGCTTGAGCCTTAGTCCGAGCAATCTCTCAGTCTCTTTGGGCTCTCTTATCAATGCGACTTCCTGGCTCCACGGCATGGGCCCCTGCGTAAGCATAACTAATTCAGGTATGTCACCCACCACTGATAGACCGTAGTGACCTCGATGGATGGACAAAACAATCCAGGGCTAGGAGCAGGCCGAATCTGGGTCATCTCTCGCGCGCCAGGGCCGTTGAAGTAAGATGTGGCGGTTACGCGAAGGGGGTAAGACACATGTTGCGATTCGTCACAGGGCTATTTGCACTGCTTCTCGCGAACATTTGCTTTGCGGATGAAAACCCGCTGCTTCTGCGGCATCCCGCGTTGAGCGCAACGCACATCGTCTTCGTGTATGGGGGAGATTTGTGGAGTGTCCCGCGAGAAGGAGGTGTCGCGCAGCGGCTCACGGCCATGAATGGGGCCGCGTCACGGCCGGTGTTTTCGCCGGGCGGAAGCGAGATCGCGTTTACCGGCACATACGATGGGAACGCCGATGTTTATGTGATTCCGGCGAGCGGGGGCACGCCACGAAGGTTAACTTACCATCCGTCGCCGGACCTCGTGATGGGGTGGACGCGCGACGGCAATCAAGTATTGTTTGCCTCAAATCGCAATAGCGCCTCGCGGTACAACAGACTGTTCACGGTCTCACGCCACGGAGGATTCCCGTCAGAACTGCCGCTGCCAATCGCCGCGGAAGGATCGTATTCGCCCGACGGCAAGGAACTTGCCTATGTTCCGCTTGATCATGCGTTTGAAATCTGGAAACGCTACCGCGGCGGAAGGACTTCGCCAATTTGGATCGCGAAACTATCAGATTCGAGCGTGACCCCAATCCCGAGGGACAATTCAAACGACTTCAACCCCATGTGGGTTGGCGATCGCGTTTTTTTTCTCTCGGATCGCAACGGACCAATATCGCTGCTCAGTTACGACACGAAAACAAAGAGCGTCAGCGTGGCACTGAAGAATGACGGATTGGACTTCAAATCTGCGAGCGCCGGACCGGACGCGATTGTGATCGAACAGTTTGGTGCGATCTGGCTTTACGATGTGAAGTCCGGCACGGCGCACAAAGTCGATATCCGAATTTCGGGGGATTTGTCACAGTTGCGGCCACATTTCGTCAACGTCGCCAGCAGAATTGTCAATGCCGATATTTCCCCAACCGGATTGCGAGCGGTGTTCGAGGCGCGCGGCGAAATCCTGACTGTGCCTGCAGAAAAAGGAGACATTCGTAACTTAACGAACACGGCCGGCGCAGACGAGCGTTATCCCTCGTGGTCTCCGGACGGCACAAGGATTGCGTATTTTTCGGATCAATCAGGAGAGGTTGCACTCTACATCAAGAACCAGAATGGGCAGGGTGAACCGCTGAAGATCGACTTGGGCTCGCCACCTTCCTATTTTTATTATCCGGCTTGGTCTCCCGACAGCAAAAAAATCGCGTATGCCGACCGGCGGTTGAATTTGTGGTACGTGGACCTGGAGAAGAGAACGCCGGTGAAGGTGTTTCATGACCGGTTCACGGGGGACCAACAAATCTACCGAGCAGCATGGTCGCCAGACAGCAAGTGGCTGGCTTACACGGGGCAGGAATTGAGCCACATGCGGTCCGTGTTCCTGTTTTCACTGGAGACGGGACAAAGCCAGCGCGTTACGGACGGAATGAGCGATTCCTTTTCTCCGGTTTTTGATCGAAGCGGTAAATATCTCTGTCTGTTATCTAGCACGGACGCCGGGCCAACGATGGACAGCTCGATGGACAGCTTCAACCGGCCGGTGACCAGTAGCATTTACATTGTTGTGCTGCGCAAGGATTTGCCTTCGCCACTGGCACCAGAAAGTGATGAGGAGGGCCAAGGTAAACCGGAAACGGGAAAGCCAGAAGCAGCAAAAACAGACACTGCGAAGGCAGACGCGGTAAAGACTACGAGCCAGGACAAGGAAAAACCTAAACCGCCGGAGCCCGTGAAGGTGGATTTCGAAAAGATTGGCCAGCGCATCCTGGCGCTGCCGGTTCCTGCAAGAAACTATTCGCAAATTATCCCTGGAAAGGAAGGTGTGCTGTTTCTCGTGGAGGGCCCGCTCGTCGAGCCGCTCAACGGACCAAGCACGCTGGCAGCAAGCAGGTTTGACCTGAAATCGCGGAAAACTGAAAAACTGCTGGAGAACATTCGGTCGCTCTATGTGTCCGCGGACGGAGAGAAGCTGCTTTACCGCCAGGCTGGCGGTCCGCAACTGCAGGGAAATACGCCTCCGCCGCAGACTTGGGTGATTGCGCCAGTTTCCTCAATGCCAACTGCAGGCGGGCCTGGTGCGGGTGGTTCATCTGTGGGCAGTGGCGGTCTAGCAGGAGCGAAAACACTGAATCTCAGTTCGATGGAAGTGCACGTCGAGCCGATGACCGATTGGAAGGAGATTTATCACGAGGCGTTCCGGCTCGAGCGGGATTTTTTCTATGACCCGGGCTTCCACGGTCTGGATCTGGCTGCGGCAGAGAAGAGATACGCAGCGTATTTGCCCGGCTTAGCTTCGCGCGAGGATTTGAACTACATCTTTGCAGAGGCCATCGGAGAGCTCACTGTGGGTCATCTGTTCGTCTCCGGCGGGGACGGTCCCGAGATAAAACGCATTCCGGTGGGACTTCTTGGAACGGATTACAAAATCGAGAATGGCCGCTATCGTTTCGCGAAGGTCTATGACGGCGAGAATTGGAATCCACAGTTGCACGCGCCCTTGACGCAACCCGGCGTGAACGTCGTTGAGGGCGAGTATTTGCTATCAGTCAACGGGCGCGAAGTGCGTGGCAGCGATGAGGTTTACGGTTTCTTCGAAGAGACCGCCGGAAAATCCGTGGTGTTGCGCGTGGGGCCAAATCCGGACGGCACCGGCTCACGCGAGGTCACGGTCGTCCCAGTCGAGAGCGAATCTGGTCTTCGACAATTGGCGTGGGTGGAAGGCAACCGCCGAAAGGTCGACCAATTGAGTCACGGAAAGCTTGCGTATATCTATCTTCCAGACACGGCCTCGGGAGGATACGAGTTCTTCAACCGCTACTTTTTTGCGCAAGCCGGCAAGCAAGGGGCGGTCGTGGACGAGCGGTTTAATGGCGGCGGAGCAAACACGGACTACATCCTGGATTACTTGCGGCGGAAGTTGATGAATTATCGCACTACACGCGATGGCGAGGACATGACCACGCCAGTGAGCTTAATTTTTGGACCCAAAGCGATGATTATCAATGAATATGCGGGGTCGGGGGGGGACGCGATGCCTTGGCATTTCCGGCAAGCGAAAATCGGCACATTGGTGGGAAAGCGCACTTGGGGCGGGCTGGTGGGCTTCCACGGGCCGTTCGAATCTTTGATGGACGGAGGAGTTGTGACTACTCCGAGCCGGGGCTTTTGGACTCCAAACAACAAGTGGGAAGTGGAGAACCAAGGAATCGCTCCGGATGTTGAGGTTGAGCTAGATCCGAAGGTCGTGCGGGAAGGGCACGACCCACAACTGGAGCGAACAGTCGAGATCCTTCTTGCAGACTTAGAGAAAAATCCTGTGCCGACGCACGAGAAGCCGCCTTATCCGAATTACCATAGGACTTCAGACGCACCGGCCGCGCATCCAGACCACTAAGAGGAGCCGCTGGATTGTTTTGGTTTTGACTCCGGCGAGAAACATGTCATCGGCAACATGTGATCCCTCGTGCGACGCGAGCACAGCAAGATTGTCGGTCCTTCCGTCTAGAAATCCTCTGGTTCTATCGAACGTAACGACCAATTTTTCTCCGGGAAATGCTTTTCCGGCTGGGTCCGTAGACGCGGCGTAGTTTCCCGTGTCTCCTTGAGCGATGACAATGGCACAACCGAACGGCACTACATCAAAGACGTGCCAGAAAGCACTCTGGAAGCGATGAAACTCTTGGAAGCGCTGTGCAATGAGTGTGCAAACCAGGGACAAGCCAAACCCAACTAAGTGCTTGAAAACGTTGGAGGCGCGGGTGGGATTCGAACCCACGAATGGAGGTTTTGCAGACCTCTCCCTTGGGCCACTTGGGTACCGCGCCGAATCTTTGAGTATAGCAAATCTGGCGGAACACTTCGGCTATCCCCGCGCGAAGTTGTTTCCGACAGAAGCTATTTTTTCTCCGCTGCCGCGGGAATTTTTGCTTCGCGCAGAAATCGCGCTGATTCTTCTGGAGGTGTTGGATTGATGTAAAAACCCGTGCCCCACTCGAAACCCGCCACCTTTGTGAGCTTCGGAATGATCTCGATGTGCCAATGGTAGTGATCGTTGATCTCTTCGCCGATCGGAGAGGTGTGAATCATGAAGTTATAGGCCGGGCGGTCCAGCACCTGGTCAAGACGCATCAGCGTGTCCTTGAGCATGCGCGCCAGGCTGGCATACATGGAGCTCTGATTATTTTCGTAAGACGACCCGTGCACCTTCGGAAGCAACCACATTTCAAAAGGGAAACGCGGCGCATAAGGCGCAAGCGTGATGAAGTGTTCGTTTTCGCCGATGACGCGTTCGCCCGTGTCGCGCTCCTGTCGGATAATGTCGCAGAAAATGCAGCGTTCTTTTTCGTCGTAATAGTGCCAGCAGTTGTCGACTTCTTCGCGCACACGGCGCGGCACGATAGGCAAGGCGATTAGCTGCGAGTGAGGATGATCGATGGTCGCGCCGGCGGCTTCACCGTGATTCTTGAAAATAAGAATGTAGCGAAAGCGCTTGTCGTTCTTTAGGTCCAGCATGCGATCCCGATAGCCCCAGAGCACGTCTTCGACAGCACGTTCGGGCAACGTGGCGAGCGTGGCAAGATGGTTCGGCGACTCAATCACGACTTCGTGCGCGCCGATTCCGTTCATTTTGTCAAAGAGACCCTCGCCCTCGCGGTCCAGTTCGCCCTCGATGCCCAGCGCTGGGAATTTGTTCGGCACGACACGGATGCTCCATCCTGGAGTGTTTGCGCCACCACCATTCCGTCCGTAGACGAGAATTTCCGGTGGAGTTCGCGATTCATTCCCGGCGCAGAAGGGACAATTCTTCTCTTCTCTTGGGATGACACTCTCTCGAAGGAAATCATTCGGGCGCTTTCCCCGTTCCGTAGAAATGATTACCCATCGGCCCGTGATCGGGTCTTTTCGCAACTCCGGCAAAGCAATCCTCCTCGAAGGGGTTCTGGGTCACCCGCGGAGGGTGAGCAACCAGGGGACTTTGGATTGTACCGCGTCTGGCGTTTCCGTGAAGATGTTCCGGCCAGGCCCCTCACATTTGAGGGCTGAACGCATCCTTGTGCAACCGTACTACCGGCGGTTGGCCCGGGCAATTGTCAATCGCCATGACGTCAAACCGGCAGAGGCATTCCCCTGCATGCCGTTCCGCCAGGAATCTCTGTGCAGTGCGAACTACCAAGAGCTGTTTTTCCCTGGTAACGCTAAGTTCCGGTAGCGCCGGCAAGTCCTCGCGGATGGTGCGAGTCCTGACTTCCACAAATGCTAGGGTCTTGCCATCGTAACCGACTAAGTCGATTTCGCCCTTAATGCCGCGTGGGATGTAGTTCCGGGCCACGAAGACGTATCCTGGCCTCCGCAGATACCACTGGGCATAGTTTCTCCGCGCACGGCTCGAAACATTAATTGTGAAAATATCGGCATGATCCCGGCATCGAATCTTTCAGCCTTCGTGCCGCAGGATAAACAAAAATCCCATGGCTGCCATAGTTCTTCTGCGGCAGCCACGCGACCTTTTCCGGTTCTCCTCTGGGAACTCTGTGTTCTCAGCGATTCTGCGTTAAATTTTTTTCCCCGCCTCACGGAAGCAATCTTCGAGCGTTCGCGCGGCAAAGTCCGCCTGTTCCTGATCAATCAAAAGAGGCGGTGACAACCGAATGGTGTTCTCGCCTGCACCGAGCACCAGCAGCCCCTTGTGAAACGCCAGCTCGACAATCAAGTTGCGCAAGTCCGCCGCCTTTTCCTTGGTCCGCTGATCCCGCACGATTTCAATGCCGATCATCAGTCCGCGCCCTCGTACATCGCCGACGATCTTGAAGTTCTCCGTCCAATCGGCCAAGCGCCCGAAGAGATAGTCACCCATGCGATGGGCGTTTTCCTTGTACTCGCCCTCGATCAGATCCATAGTGGCCAGCGCGGCCGCGAGGCACACCGGGTTTCCGCCAAAGGTGGTGCCGTGTGCGCCCGGCTTCCAACGCATCACGCTTTCCCTTGCGATGATTGCGCCGAGCGGCATGCCGCTGGCAATACCCTTCGCGGAGCAAAGAATGTCCGGTTCGATTCCGGAGTGTTCACTGGCCCACCATTTCCCGGTGCGCCCCATGCCCGATTGCACTTCGTCCACGATGAACATGATCCCGTGCTGCCGGCAGATGCGCTGTAATTCTTGCAGGAAGAACTTCGGCGCGGGCACATAGCCGCCTTCGCCCTGAATGGGCTCGATGATGATGCCGGCGACGTCCTCGGGGTCGAACAACCTCTTGAAAATCTGCCCTTCGAGGTGTTCGAGGATTTCCGCGCCGCACGTTTCGGCCGTATGGCCGTGCGCGCAGCGATAAGCGTAGGGATACGGGATGTGCTCGATGCCGCTTAGCAGCGCGCCGAATCCCTTGCGCTGCGTTGACTTCGAAGCCGTCAGCGAAAGAGCCCCCATCGAGCGTCCGTGGAAGCAACCGTAAAACGCGATCATCTTGTCACGTCTCGTGGCATATCTCGCCAACTTGATGGCGCCTTCAATTGCCTCCGTCCCGGAATTTGTAAAAAAAACTTTTTTCGCTTCAGCTCCGGGCATGGTCCGGCCAAGCCGCTCGGCCAGTTGCGGCATGCTCTCGTAATAAAAGTCCGTTCCAGACATGTGAATCAGCTCGGCGGCTTGCTTCTGAATCGCGGAGACCACTTTCGGGTGGCAATGTCCAGTCGAGCACACGGCGATACCCGCTGCGAAGTCGAGGAAGGCGTTGCCGTCCACGTCCTCGACGATCGCACCGTGCCCGCGCTTGGCCACCAGCGGATAGTCGCGTGTATAGGACGGCGACATGAATTTCGCGTCTTGCTCCAGGATTCGTTTGGCGTTCGGCCCGGGCAACGCCGTCACGAGCCGGGCTGTTTTCACTTCCAATGTCGTGGGCATTTCTTCCTCCGTAAAAGCAACAAAAGGTTGGAGTTAATCAGTAACTGCGGACAAGCGCAGGCGTGCAAGCGGACGAATCCGCCGACGGCCTGCGGGAGAAAGAGAATTAGACTAAGTCTACGCCGTAGAGTTCTGGCCGCTGGGCGGCCGGCGGGAGGAAACCCGGGACGTACGGAGCGCGAATTTGAAGGTTAAGGCTCACTTGCGTTTCCAGCGGACGCTCCCATCTTTGGCGTCCTCAATGATTATACCACGATCTGCCAGTTCTTTGCGGATTCGGTCTGCCGTCGCAAAGTCGCGTCTTTTCTTGGCGGCGTTGCGCTCCGCGACCAGTTTATCGATCTCCTCGTCGCCCGGCCCTGACTCCGTGTTGCCGTATCCGAGCGCGCGAAGTTTTTCGTCATCATTCTCCTCCACAATGCCGAAAACTTTGTCGAACGTTGCCAGAAACTCAAGCACCGCCGGAGCATCCCCCTGCCGGAATTCGCCCTTATCCATGGCGATGTTTGCTTCGCGCACCAGATCGAACACGGCCGCAAGCGCCCGCGCCGTATTCAAATCGTCAGAAAGTCCGGCGTCGAATTCTTCCGCGGCTTTTGCCATGCGTGCAGCCATGCCCTCTTGCTCGCCCAGGGGAAATTTTCCCCGCTTCAGCCGGTCGGCAAAATTCCGCAACCGTTCGACCGAGCTAGCCGCCTGCTGGAGGCCATCAAAGGTGAAATTGAGCTGCTTGCGGTAGGGAACGCTGGCAAGAGCAAACCGCAGAGCCGAAGGCTTGTAACCTTTCGCAAATAGATCGCGCAGCGTGTAGAAATTTCCCTGTGACTTCGACATCTTCTCGCCTTCAACAAGTAAATGCTCGGCATGCAGCCAGTAGCGCACGAACGGTTTGCCGGTCGCGCCCTCGCTCTGCGCAATTTCATTCTCATGGTGCGGAAAGGCCAGGTCGATTCCGCCGGTGTGAATATCCAGCGTCTCGCCAAGATACTTCATTGCCATCGCAGAACATTCAATGTGCCACCCAGGACGGCCGGGGCCAATGGACGTCTCCCAAAAATGCTCTCCAGGTTTCGGCGCTTTCCACAATGCGAAATCGCGCGCGCTCTCTTTTTCGTAGCGGTCGTTGTCAACGCGTGCGCCCGCCTGAATCCCTGTCAGATCGATCTTCGAGAGCTTTCCATATTCGGGAAATTTTGCGATGCGGTAATAAATCGAGCCATCACCCGGATAGGTGTAGGCCTTCTCCTGCAGTCGCTGGATCAGCTTCACCATGTCTTCGATGTGATCGGTCGCGCGAATCCAATGTTCTGGCGTCTCAATACTGAGTGTTTTGCAATCGTCGAAAAACGCCTGAACAAATCTCGCCGAGTAGTCCCGGATGCTCACGCCTGCGGCAGCGGCGTTCGCAATGATGCGGTCGTCCACGTCCGTCAGGTTCATTACGTGGTTCAGCTTAAATCCGCGCAACTTCAGGAACCGCCGCAAAATATCCTGGAACACGAACGTGCGGTAATTCCCAATGTGTGCGTAGTCGTAAACGGTCGGTCCGCACGTGTACATGCGCACTTCGCCCGCTTTTTGTGGAACGAAGCTCTCGATTTTCCCGCTCAGCGTGTTGTGCAGGTGAATGTCGGCCATGGGCTGTAGATGGTCTCTTTCCGCAAACGAATAAGCGTTCGATTGTAGCCGAGCCGTTTGAAACGTCGCAATGTCGAAGCTGGACCATGTTGCGCGAATCCGGACGCAATGCGACCCGTTTAGTCCTAATTGACGCCTGCCGCCCGCGCAGTTAGAGTCCTCCTTCTCATCTAGTGCAGGAGCTTGAAATGAATCGTTCTCGTTCGGCTGGTATTCTGTTGGTTCTCGCTGCCTTGACCTCCTCGATGCAAGCTCAGGAGCCGCCGAAGACGAACGGCCCCAAACTCCTCACTCCCGAAGCCTCGCTGAACCTGCGCAGTATTTCCGACCTGCAATTCTCTCCGGACGGTAACCGGTTGGCGTTTGTAGTCACCGAGCCCGCCAAGGGTGAGCGCCGCGCGCGCCACATTTGGCTCTACGAGAAGCAGTCTGATGTAATCCGTCAGTTCACGCATTCTGCAAAGTCCGAGTTCCTGCCGCGCTGGTCGCCCGACGGCAAACAACTGGCTTTCCTTTCCGATCGCGATGAACAGCAACAGATCTACGCCATGCGCGCGGACGGCGGCGAAGCCAGTGCCCTAACCAAGGGGAAGCAGGGCGTGAAAACTTTTGCCTGGTCTCCCGACGGCAAGAAGATGGCCTTCCTTGCTCCCGACGCAAAGACCGAAGTGGAAGAAAAGAAGGAAAAAGACAAAGACGACGCGCATGTCGCGGACAGAGATGACAAACACGCACGACTCTGGCTGCTTACTCTCGACACTGGAGAAGCCAAAGCCCTCACCGAACTTAAGTGGGATATCCGCGAAGCCGTGTGGCATCCATCCGGCACCGGCTTGATGCTCAGCGCCACGGATCAACCGGAGTCGGATCAAAACACCGAGCGCCTGTTTTTCTTTCGCCTTTGGGACACCGCTAATCCGGAACGCAAAGAGGTTGACTCCATGACCCAGGTTCTCGCACCCCGGGGACCCTTCGGCAATATCCGCATCGCGCCGGACGGCCAGCGGATGGCGTTTGTTGGCTGCCGCGAAGACGGCCCCTCGCCGCATGACATCATCCTCGCCCGGCATGGCGACAAGGCCACTCAAAATCTCACCGGCGCCAGCGTGGACCGGCCGGTCTTTGACTATCGCTGGTCGAAAGACGGCGGGCTGCTCGCTCTCGTTGAAGATGGCTTCCACACAAAATTCGTCGCTTTTACCGCGGAAGGCGCGCTTAAGGACGTCCCTGCCCTTCCCGCCAATCCAAGTGCCTTCGGCGTTTCCGATTCCGGTGTGGCCGCTTTTGCGGGACAAACCGCGACAACGCCGCAGGAATTGTGGCTATGGGACCAGAAGAGCGCCCCCAAGCAAATCTCTCACTTGAATGATTCCTGGAAGCAGTTCACACTCAGTGCCCCGGAGTTCTACAAATACAAATCTTTCGACGGCCTGGAAATCGAAGGGGCCCTCCTGAAGCCGCTAGGCTACGATGGCAAATCGAAGTTGCCCCTCATTGCCTTGATCCACGGTGGCCCCACTGGCGCCTGGCAGGACTCCATCGAAACGTGGGGACAGCTCCTTGCAGCACGCGGCTACGCGGTCTTTTATCCCAATATTCGCGGATC
>WNFF01003424.1_pt1 | contig 14626 bp, 12 predicted proteins | sample 5400441 | NCBI WGS metagenome assembly WNFF01 (sample SAMN13153345, study PRJNA577476) | soil metagenome | isolation source: 120 cm saprolite under Douglas fir tree site 2 hole 3 replicate 1 | place: USA:California | collected 2015-04-18 | reverse complement strand
GTGTCGCGGCGCTCAACACCGGTCTCGCTGGGCTCGACAGCACGCGGCAGCGAGACTACGCCTTCGCCCGCAGTCTCCTCAAGTTGCCGAGTCTCGATGCGCCCGCTGTCGGAGCCGCGCTGTTTGCGCCGGGCGCGATCAAGCCGTTCGAGCGCGTCTTCTATTGGGTGCAGCTCGCGCGCCGTTACATGCCGCCGGGATTACTGCCACATGCGACGACCGGGACCCCGCGCCTGCGGCGCGCCGGCGAAGACGTGCGCTTTCCCAAGGAGCGCGCGCTGCCGCGCTTCCTGGTGCGCAACGCGGACCTCTCGTTTCTGCTTCATCCCACAGCGGCGCAGCCGCAGCGCTATGCCGGGCGGCTCAGCGGACTCGCCAGCGATCCCGCCCTCTATGGGCGGCCCACGTTGCTCGTCGCGAGTGGCCCGCAGCTTGCCGCTGCGGGGCTGCTCAACCACGTCCGCGGCACGCCGCTCGACACGGCGGGAGCGACCGTCGGCGGCATCCGCCTGCCCGCGTTCACGTTGCCCGGCGTTCCGCTGCGCCTCGATCCCGGCGCGGCGACCACGGAGCTCGGATTCAATCTCGACGGTGACACGATCCACGCGCGCTTCGCCCTACACTCGACGAACGTGCGCTGGGACCGGGACTCAGGGTTTGCGGGCAATCAGATCGGCGATCTCATCTGGCGCGCCGTGTCCGGCATCTCGACTCTCGAGCTCGAGGCACGCGTCTCCGGCGAGCTGCATCATCCACAATTCGCCGTGCGGTCGAATCTCGATCAGGCGATCGCGTCGCGCTTGCGCGCGGTGCTCGGCGAGCAGGTTGCCGCCGCGGAGCGGCAGATGCGCGCGCGCGTGGATGCCTTGATCAACGACAAAGTGGGACCCGTTCGCGCCCGCGTGATCGACGTCGAGTCGCAGGCCCAGTCACAGGTCTCGCAGCAGCGGACCCGGGTCGATGAGCTCCAGCGCGCGCTCGAGCAGCGCTTGCGCGACATGCTGGGCGGCTTCCGGCTGCCGTAGTTGGCCCCCCCCTTCCAACGAGTCGATCTCGAGCGGCATCATAGTCCCGTGACGGACGATCTTGTCGCCCGTGCGCAGGCTGGCGACCAGACGGCCTTCCGGGATCTCTACCACCAGCACGCCGGCCGGGTATATGCCCTGTGCCTGCGCCTCACCGGCGATGCCTATGCCGCCGAGGAGCGCACGCAGGACGTGTTCGTGCGTCTGTGGGAAAAGGTGCGGTTGTTCCGCGGCGAGAGTGCGTTCAGCTCCTGGTTGCATCGCCTCGCCGTCAACGTAGTGATGAACGAGCATCGCACGATGGGGCGTCGCGAGCGGCGCGTGGCGACCGCGGAGAGTCCAGAGTCACTCGAGCGGCACGTCGGACATTCGACTGAAGGGCTGAGCATCGATCTCGAACGAGCAATTGCCGAGTTACCGGACGGAGCGCGCGAGGTCTTTGTGTTGTATGACGTCGAAGGATACGGGCACGGCGAGATCGCGAGTCTTACCGGGATAGCCGAGGGCACGTCGAAGGCCCAGCTGTTCCGCGCACGCAGGTTGTTACGGGAGAAGTTGGAACGATGAACGAACGCGAGCTGCAGGACGCCGTCAAAGGGCTGCCGCAAAGCATCGAGCCGCCGCGCGACCTGTGGCCGGGGATTCAGAATCGCATCGGTCGGCGTTCGTCGCGGCTCAGGTGGTACTGGGTGGCCGTGCCGCTCGCCGCGGCAGCCGCGCTCGTCGCCGTGTTGGTCGGCAGGAGCGGTCCCGCGGCCTGGGATGTGGCCCCACTCGCCGGACGGCCGCTCCTCGGCACGAAGCCGCTCGTGGGGTCTGGTCGCCTGCGTGTCGGGGATTGGCTCCAGACTGACGACTCGTCGCGCGCGCTGATCGCGGTCGGCAAGATCGGGCAGGTCGAGGTGCGGCCGGGCACTCGCGTGCAGCTCATCGCCGCCCGCGCCGACGATCATCGGCTTGCATTGGCGCGCGGCACGATCGACGCAAAGGTCGATGCGATCCCGCGGCTCTTTTTCGTTGAGACGGCGGCAGGGACGGCGATCGATCTGGGTTGCGCGTATACGCTCGAGACTGACTCGCTCGGCAACGGCCTGTTGCACGTCACGGGCGGCGAAGTGGAGTTCCAAACGGCGGAACGATCCTCACGCGTGCCGCTCGGCGCCATGGTGCAGATCCGGCCGGCGATTGGTGCGGGCATTCCCTATGTCGAGGACGCGCCCAAGCAGTTTGTGCACGCGCTCGCTACTTTCGATTTCGAGGGCGACGGGGGAAGTGCTCGCTCCGCGCGCACCGTGCTCGCGCTTGCACAACCGCAGGACGCGATCTCGCTCTGGCATCTCTTGCAACGTGTCGATCCATCGCTCCGCGGCGCCGTCTACGATCGCCTGGCCGCGCTGTTGCCGCCGCCGACGGGGGGGGGCGTGACCCGCGCGGCCGCCCTGGTGCTCGATCAGCCGGCGCTCGACAGCTACTGGCAGAAGATTCATCGCATTCTGTTCCGCCGGACGATCCTGCGCGCGGTACGGAGGATAAGTCCGCGAACGGGCTTGACGCAGCCTTGACGCTCTTCGGGAATGCTGGTACGTCCACTTTGAAGCGGCCATCACTCTGGAGAGCGCTATGCCTCTATTCCCGCGTGCTGTACTGGTGTCAGTCGTTGTACTCCTGCCCGCCTGCGCCGACCACAACTCCCTAGCTCCCGCGCTGCGTCCGGCCTTCAACATCAATGCACCACCGGCCGGTGCCCGAGACGTGACCGTCATGACGCAGAATCTCTACGTCGGTGCTGACGTGGACCTCGTGATCCACGCGCTGGCGACGCCCGATCCGAACGACGATCTACCGGCGCTGCTCTTTGCGATCCAGACGCTGGGCAAGACCGATTTTCGGGCGCGTGCTCAGGCCATTGCGGACGAGATCCAGCGCGCACGACCGCACGCGGTAGGGTTCCAGGAGGTCTCGCAGATCGACATCGACCTGCAGCCCGTGGGCCTCCCGATCGTCGTGCACCAGGACTTTCTGGCGATTCTGCAGGCCGCACTCGCGGCGCGAGGTCTGCACTACGACGTCGCCGCGACGTCGAACAACATCAACGTCAGCTTGTTCTCGGGACTCGTCCGTCTAGTGGATCATGACGCGCTCCTCGTCGATGCCGATCGGGTGCACGTCAATGCCGCGAGTGGCCAGAACTTCTCCGTCAATCTCGGGCAAGTGGCTGAGGGCGTCGTGCTCATCCGGGGCTGGGTCTGGGCCCGCACCACGGTCGGGGACCAGTCCTACACGTTCGCGACTGCTCACACCGAATCGAACCTGGCGGGAGCGCCGCCGGGGTTGCTCGAGCAGATTCGCGCTGCGCAGGCGAGTGAGATGGCTGTGACACTCGCCCGGGATGAGCACGTCGTCCTGATGGGAGACCTCAATGACACGCCGGGATCGCCGGAGTATGGCGTTTTGAGCGGCGCGGGATTCACGGACACATGGACGGCGCTGCACCCCGGCAGGGGCGCAGAGGGCCTGACCTGCTGCCATGTCGCTGACCTCTCAGACCAGATTGCCAACTTCGATCAGCGCATCGACTATGTCTGGACGCGCGGTCTTGCCAGCGACAACGGCACGGTCAAGGGCTCCATCGATCGCTTTGGTAATGTGCCGAGTTATCGCCTGCCCGGACCGGCATACCCAATTTGGCCTTCGGATCACGCAGGGTTGCTGGCATCGCTGCAGTAACGTCGTACGCCCGCCGACTCGGCTTGTTCTCGGGAACGATGGCCGTAGTCGGTGGAATCATCGGTGGCGGAATCTTTCGCACGCCCGCCACCGTCGCCGAGCGGCTGCGCTCGCCGGGGCTGGTTCTGCTCGCGTGGGTCATCGGCGGCGTTGTCGCGCTTATCGGGGCATTCTGTTTCGGCGAGCTGGGGCAGCGGCGCCCGCGCGCGGGCGGCGGCTACGTCTATCTGCGCGAGACGTGGGGAGCGCTGCCCGCGTTCCTGTACGGCTGGACATTGGTGCTCGTCATTGCGACCGGCGCGATCGCCGCCGTCGCCGTCACGTTCGCGGATTACACACTGGCGCTGTTGGGCCTGCCGCATCGGTTCTCGGTGCCGCTGGCGATTGCGGCCATTGTTCTGCTCTCGGGGATCAACTACATCGGTGTGCGTCCCGCCGCGATCACGCAGAACATCTTTACCATCCTGAAGCTCATTGCGTTGGCAGCGCTCGTCGGCGCCGGCTTGTTGCTGGCTGTTCCGGCCGTCGGGCCGTCCGGCCCTCCGGCCGTCCCAGCCGCGGGCCTCGGTGCAGCTCTGGTTCCGGTGCTGTTCACCTACGGTGGCTGGCAGCAAACGAATTTCATCGCCGAAGAACTCATCGAGCCGGAGAAGAACCTGCCGCGCGCGCTCGTGCTCGGCGTGTCGATCGTCGTCGCCGTCTACCTGCTCGCGAACATCGCGTATCTGCGAGTGCTCGGTGCCAACGGACTCGCGGCCAGCACCGCGCCGGCAGCCGACACGATGCAGGCGTTGCTCGGCCCGGTCGGCGGCAAGGTGATTGCCGCGGGCATCGCACTGTCCACGTTCGGATTTCTGAATCTCGTGATCCTCGTAACCCCACGCGTACTTCAGGCGATGGCGGCCGACGGCGTGTTCTTTCGCAGGCTCGCCGACCTCCATCCGGCGTACCGGACTCCGGCGGCGGCGATCGTGGCGCTCGCGATCTGCGCGATCATCCTCACACTGACCGGCACCTTCGGCCAGCTCGTGGACTATGTCACGTTCGGCGATTGGATCTTCTTTGGGCTGACGGTGGCCGGCCTCTTCATCTATAGAAGGCGCGAACCGATAACTGGGGGATTTCGTGTTCCCGGATATCCCGTCACCCCGGCGGTATTTGTGCTCGCGGCGGCGTACGTCGTGATCAGCGCGGTCCTCTCAAACCCCCGCAATGCAATTATCGGCGCCGGGCTAATCGCGCTCGGCATTCCGGCTTTCCGTTACTGGCGGAGTCGCCCGAGTGAGGTACGTTAGGCGCATGATCCGGTCGCGCTTCAGCCTTGCCGCCCTTGCCGCCTTTGCCGCCCTTGTCTCACCCTTATCCGCTCAGCACGATCACCTCGGTCATGTCGTTTTTCCCGTCTCATGCAACGCGATAGCGCAGAGTCGCTTCGAGCACGCCATGGCCCTGCTGCATTCGTTCTGGTGGGATCAGGGACAGTCGGCATTTCAGGCGGTCGCGCAGGCCGACTCGACGTGCGCAATGGCATACTGGGGATTGGCGCTCACGGCGTGGGGCAATCCGTTCGCTGGTGGGCCCGGCGGTCCCGTCGGGAAGGGCGAGCCGCTACGCCGCGGCGCCGCGGCGGCTGAGCGTGCGGCCGCGTTGGGCGCGCCAACGCCACGCGAGCGGGGATTCCTCGCGGCGACCGCCGCGCTCTATCGCGGCTCCGACTCGATTCCCAACTCGCGGCGGCTGCAGGCCTATTCCGATACGCTGGTGCGGCTCTACCACGATCTGCCCAACGATACCGAGGTCGCGATCTACTACGCGCTCTCGCTGGTCGAAACCGCGCCCAAGACCGATACGACATTCACACGACAGAAGCGCGCCGCCGAGATTCTCAATCCGCTGTTTCAGCAATTTCCCGATCATCCCGGACTGGCGCACTACATCATCCACGCCAACGACTCGCCGCGGCTCGCCGGTCTCGGCCTCGATGCCGCGCGCCGCTACGCGAACATCGCCCCGGCCGCCCCGCACGCCCAGCATATGCCGTCCCACATCTTCGTGCGCCTCGGCCTGTGGAACGAGACGATCGCCGCGAACCGGCGCTCATTCGAGGCCACGCGCGACGTGCAAAGCGCGGCTCCGCCCGACGCGTTTCACGCCCTCGACTACCTGGTCTACGCCTATCTCCAGGAAGGGCGCGATCACGCGTCGCGCACCACTATCGCGCTCGCGCAAGGACTGACGTCCGCGGCCCCAAACGACATGCTCGTCGTGAATTACAACCGCGTGGCGTTGGAAGCGCGCCTGCCACTTGAGCGGGGCGATTGGTCGGAGGCCTCGCGACTGCCGGTGCGCGCCAACGCTTTGACGATCGGTGCTGCCCTCGCGCATTTCGCGCGCGGCATCGGCGCGGCCCGCGTCTTCGACACGCCTCGCGCCGACAGCGAGGTTGCCGCGCTGCGGGAAATCGAGGCGGACATGTCGCGCCGGGGCGACAACGACTGGGCGCGCGTGGTCGGGATCGAGCGCCAGGCGGTGACGGCCTGGTCGGAGCTCGCGGCGGGAGACACCGCTGCCGCGCTGAAGGACGCGAAAGCGGCGGCCGACGTCGAGGATGTCACCGAGAAACAGCCTGTCACTCCGGGTGAGCTACTGCCCGCGCGCGAGCTGGAGGCGGACATGTTGCTCGCCGTCCATCGCTACGCCGAAGCGCATGTCGCTTACGAGCAGTCGCTCGCGCGCGCGCCCAATCGGGCACGCAGCTTGTACGGCTCGGCCCGAGCGGCGGAGCTGGCGGGAGATCGCGCGGCTGCTCGGGCCCGCTATGTCCAATTCCTGGCGCAGATGCAGTCAGGCGACGGCGACAGAGTTGAAGTCGCCCGCGCTCGAATCGCGCTCAGATAGGCTTTTCCTGAACCCTGTTCACCACATACCGCTGTGCGTCTGTGCGTCTAGCCTTTGCCTGTCCGCGTATTCTCCTAAGCCGAGGCCGCTACTTCAGGCTCGAGATATTCCTCGCGATACATCCGGATCAACTCGAAGAAATAGCTGAGGGCGAGCGGGCCGATGAGCAGGCCGAGCAGGCCAAAGTAGTTCACGCCGCCGATCGCGCCGATCAACGTGATGAGTGGGTGGATGGCGGAGAAGCGGCTGTAGATGAGCGGGCGGGCGAGATTGTCGACGAGCTGTGCGACGAGAACCCCCCACGCGATCAGCAACACGCCGGTTACCGCTCGACCCTGCATGATCAGCACAATCCCGGCCGGGATCCACACCAACCCGCTGCCGACGACGGGAAGGATTGCGAATGCCATCGTGACCACGCCCCAGAACAATCCGTTCGGCAAGCCCACACCCCAAAACGTCAAGCCGAGCACCGCCCCCTGGATCGCTGCCGTCACGCCGGTGCCGATGACGGTCGACACCGTCACGTCCTTGAACCGTTTCCCCAGCTTTTCCGTGTTGGCGTTGGAGAAGGGGATGTAGGGACGCGCGCCAAGCCAGACGTCGCCGCCATGCTTCAAGACGTAATACAGGCCAAAGAACGAAATCGTGAGGTTCAACGTCAGGCGCGTAGCGGTTCCTACGAGCCCGAAGACGCTTGTGCCGATCGCCCCAACGATGCGGCCGCCCGCGTCAGCGAGGCGTGGACCGAGCGGGATGCCGCGAATCTGCAGACCGCGGAACCGCTCGATGATCGGACTCTGGAGCACGTTCTGCGCGATTTCCTGCGCCTGGTTGATCAGCAGGCCGGCGAGCACAATGCCCGGCACGATCAGCAGGACGGCGCCCAACAACGTCACGACGAGCGCGGCCAAGGCCGACGGCACGCCGTGCCGCACCAGCCAGTTGTGCACCGGTGCGAACAGGACGGCGAGGACCGGAATACCGATGATCCCTGTGGCGTACGGCGCCAGGGACCAAAGCAGCGCCGCGCCCAACGCCAGGACGATGAACGCGGCGCGCTGATGCTTGGTATCGAGGAACGCCATGCCGCTAGCGACCGCGCTCCACTCGCAGGACTCGACTCAGCGTCTTCCCGTCCACGGTGATGGTGACGAGATAATCTCCCGTCGCGACAGGCGGTGCGCCACCGCCACCACCGAACCCGCCCCCCCCGGCGCCGCCAACCGGTGCCCGACCGAATGCCTGCGCCACGAATCCCAACGCGCCGCCGCCACCGCCGCCACCACCGGCAGGCTGGCCCGGACGCCGCAGCAGGGTGCCGAGCGTCGTGAGGAACGTGGCGTCGGGCGTCCCTTCGCCGGACTCGCCGCCGCTTTCGCTACCGGCGGTGGGGAGCGTGCCCAGTGCCGACGGCGCGCGCGGCGTGGTCTCACCGGGACGTTCGACGAATCGTCCTGCGACAAACGGCGATCCCGCGCTACCACCGCCCCCCCCGCCGCCTCCACCACCGGGACCGAATCCGAAGCGCTGCGCGAGACCCTGCACATCGCCCGCGAGCAGCGCGGTCTTGATCGGCTCGAGCTGTTGCGCGTTGCCGCCGGCTTTTGTCAACGAGTCGAACACCACGTTGATCCGTGAGACGAGCCATGCGGAATCACGCTTTTGCGATGGCGACAGCGCGACCGGCGGTGGATTCTTGCCCTGGAAATTCCAAACCACGCGATGCAGGCCCGCGCCGGCGGGACCCTGAATCGTCCGTACCGTGTCGCCGCGGACGTCGCGAATCACGATCTGCGTGCGCGCGCGCCGGTCGCTACTTCCCGCCGCGAGCCGATACGCGATCTCCGCGCCGTACGGTGGGCTCGGCGCCCGGAACGATTTCTGGCCCAGGTTGCCGCCGCCGAGTGGTGACTGTCCGTACTCATAGGCCATGGTCGGCTGAAAGAGGTATGCCGACGCCGCGATCGCGCTGTCGGTGAGCTGCTCGAGTGGCGCGATGTTCACGATCCAGAGCGCCCGGCCGTGCGTCGCCGCGATCAAGTCGCGCTCGCGCGGATGAATGCGGAGATCGTGCACGGGAACGGTGGGGAAGCCCGTCATGAACCGCTGCCACGAGGCGCCACGGTTGAACGAGACATAGGCGCCGACATCAGTGCCCACAAAGAGGAGATCGCGAGTCGCGATGTCTTCGCGAATCACGTGCACGTAATTCGGCAGGTCGTGCGCGCCCGGCAGATTGTTCACGATCGACTTGAACGACTTGCCCAAATCGGTCGTGACGTAGACGTAGGGCGCGTAATCGCCGGTGCGGTGGTTGTCGAACGTGATGTAGAAGGTTGCCGTATCGAAGTGCGAGGGCTCGATGCGGCTCACGTATGCACCGGCGGGAACGCCAGGGAAGCGACCCCCCCCGGTCAGATTGTCCCAGCTGCCCCCGTCATTTCTCGTGACCCAGACGTTGCCGTCGTCCGTGCCGGCGAACAGCAGGCCGGGCCGCAGCGGCGACTCCGCCAGCGACACGATCGTGCAATACGTCTCGGCTCCGGTCACGTCGGGGGTGACACCGCCGGTCGTGTGCATCGAGACGCGGATCTTCAGCGAGTCTTTGGTGGTCAAGTCCGGCGAAATCGGATAGAGATCTTCGCCGCGGCGCGTCGACTTCATCACCTTGTTCGCGCCGGCGTAGAACGTCTCGGGGTTGTGGGCCGAGATGAAGAACGGTGTGTTCCAGTTCCAGCGCAGATCGATGTCCGCCGAGTCGGTACGCTGCCGCAGGCGCAGCTCCTGGACGCGGCGCCGCTGCGCCGCGGTCTCGGGTCGGGTCGTGTCGGGCCGCTCGATGACGATCGAGTCCTCGAACTGCGTGTACCGCGGCCGGTAGTTCGGTTTCTGCAGCGTGACGCGCTCGCCGGTCGCGAAGTTCAGGCGCGACATGTTACCGCCCTGCGACTCGACGTAAATGATGCTCGGGTCGATCGGATCCTGCGCCGTGTAGAAGCCGTCGCCACCGCCCACCGTGGTCCAGTCGGCGTTGGTGATGTCCCCCTGGCGTCGCCGCGACGGTCCACACCATGAGCCGTTGTCCTGATAGCCGGCGCAGACGTTGTACGGAAAGCCCATGTCGTAGCTGACGATGTAGGGTTGGCCGATCGGGAACGTGTTCAGGAAGTCCCAGTTGCCGCCCTTGTCCCACGTCTGCGCGATGCCGCCATCGTTGCCGACGATGATGTGATTGGGATCGTTCGGGTCGATCCACATCGCGTGATGGTCGACGTGAATGCCGACGGTCGCGTTGCCGATCGTCTTGCCGCCGTCATTCGAAAAGTTCAGCGGTGTCGAGGACCAGTAGACGCGATTCGGGTCCTTCGGGTCGACGCGGACCTGAGAATAGTAGAAGGGGCGGACGTCGTGGTCGTTCATGCGCTCCCACGTGGCCCCGCCGTCGGCCGAGCGATAGAGTCCGGAGGGCCGGGTTTGTGCGGCTTTGCCGGGAGTCGCGTGCGCGTTCGCCGTCGTGTCCGCTTCAACCATCAGATAGATGACTTTCGGATCGGACCCGGCGATCGCGATGCCGATGCGGCCCTTTGTCGTCTCGGGGAGTCCGCCACCATGCACTTCGGTCCACGTCTTCCCGCCGTCTGTCGTTTTCCAAAGCGCGCTGCCCGGGCCGCCACTATTAAGGAAGAAAGGACCACGCACCCGCTGCCAACTGGCGGCGAAGAGGACTTCGGGGTTCGCGGGATCCATCGCGAGGTCGATGAAGCCGGCTTGGGGCGACACGAACTTGACGAGCTGCCACGTCTGGCCGCCGTCGGTTGTCTTGTAGAGGCCACGATCGGGATTCGCGGACCACGGCTGGCCGAGTGCGGCGACGTAGACGATGTTCGGATTGGTCGGGTGGACGACGATGCGGCCGATCGCTCCCGTCTTCTCGAGTCCCATCGCCTTCCACGTCAGCCCCCCATCGGTCGATTTGAAGATCCCGCAGCCCGGCGAGATCGTGTTACGCGAGTCTTCTTCGCCGGTGCCCGCCCACACCTGCGTCGTGTCGGACGGCGCGATCGCCAGCTCGCCCATCGAGACGCACGGGTAGTTATCGAAGACCGGCCGGAACGTGGTGCCGGCGTTGGTGGTCTTCCAGATTCCGCCCGCCGCGGCGGCCACGAGAAACGTCTTCGACGGACTCGCGATGCCCACGACGCTCGACACGCGCCCGCCCATGTTCGCGGGCCCGAGGTTGCGCCAGCGGAAGCCGGCGAGGAGTGTCGAGTCGAGTGCGATGCCGCCACCCGTCGGCACCCCAGTCGTCACCGCGACGTTGCTCGGCGCCGGACGTTGTGGCCGCGGCAGCGACCGTTGGGCGGGTCGCGCGGCCGTGGTGTCTGACGACTTTGGAGTTGGATTCGGCGGTGGTGCCGGGGGATTCTGTGAAAAAACGGGCGTTGCGATGAAGGTGAGGACGGCGAACGCCGCCCACGGGCGCGAGAACATGACGGCCTCAGGGAGTGGTGTGAGTGCTCGAACCTGTAACGATGGAAGTACGAATGGAAGGGCACGGGCGTTGATCGGGCTGGTTGACTCCCGGAATCCCGATAATTAAACTCGGCTTTCCTTTAACCCACTATCCGATGCGATTCATTGGAATTGTTTGCGTGCTGGCGCTTGTCGCAGGCACCCCCCCCCTTTCCGCGCAGGAAGCATTCGAGATCTCGGTCTATCCCTACGCCACCGCGCACCGCGGCGCATGGGAGCTGGAAGGACACCTCAACTACGCCAATCGCGGCACCACAGCGTTCGACGGATTCATCGCGCCGCGGCAGGGTCAGGTGCGGTTTGCCGGCGAGCTGACCCGCGGGCTGACCGATCACTGGGAAATGTCCGCGTACCTGCTCGCGGCGCAGGTGCCGACCCTGGGCGTGCGCTACGGGGGGTGGCGCCTGCGCTCGCGGTTTCGCGCGCCGGAGGAATGGCGGCTGCCGGTGAAGATGGGGCTGAGTGTCGAATACGAGGCTACGCGTCCGGCCTTCAGCGAGAGCGCGCGCACCTTCGAGCTGACCGCGATTTTCGAACACCGGATTGCGGGTTTGCAATTGCTCTTCGATCCCACGTTCGAGCGCGACCTCGCGGGGGCGCCCGAGCACGAGTTCGAGTTCGAGCCGAAGGCGCGAGCGGGCCTGGATGTCGGCCGGGCGGTGACGCTTGGCGTCGAGTACTACGCCTCGCTCGGTGAGCTCAAGCGGTGGCACCAGGTCTATCCTACGGCAGACCTGCGACTCGGCGACGACATGACTCTACATCTGGGCGTGGGATTCGGCGGGATGTCGGCGGGGGATCGGCTGGTGTTCAAGACGGCATTTGAGATGCCGCTCAGCGCCGGAGACCGGCCGTGAACGTCAAGGTTTCAACGGTTTCGTGCCAGGCAGCGTCGCGGACCCGCGCTCGGTCGATTCCGTACGCCAGGCCCAACCAAAACGGCCGGGGTCCCAGGTCGATTGTGACGCCGACCTCGCCACCGCTCGCGCTGCCTGAACCCGGTGGCACGTTGACCTGAAGGCCCAGTGCGCGCCACAGCATTGCGTGTCCGCGCACGCTCGGGCCGGGGCCGGCCATCGTGACGTCCGCGCGCCCTCCCAATCGCCACGTGACCCAGCGCTCCGCGCCGAGTGGTGTGTCAAAGCGGCGAGCGTGGGGGCCGACCTGCATACTCAGCCACGGTGTAGCCAGGAACCGCAGCGCCACGGCTCCCTCGACCACAGCCCGGTTCTGGCCTTCGGTGTACCGTACGACGAGCTCAAGACGGCGGAACCGCGCGCTGCCGAAAGACCCGAGGGCCGTTACGCCGCGCACGTTCAGCACCTGACCGGCGGCGGCGGCGGCGGTCGCGGTGACTGTACGCTCGTTGTCCTGACTCGCGTCCTGTGGCGTGGTCGCGAATGGGATCTCGAGCGCGGTTGGTGGAGGCGGCGGTCGGAAGCGGGGCAGGGGCAGTGCGTCGGGGGCTTTGACGGCGATCCGCAGCGGGACGCTGCTCCGCACGTCGTCATACAGCCGCGTGATCTCAGGCGGAAAGATCAGCGTATCGGGTCGCTGATCTCGTGCGAGGGCAACCAGCCGGCGGAAACCAGCCGGCGGAACACTGCGATCGCGGAGTCTTGCCGACCGCGATAGTGCTCGGCGGCACCGAGATACGTCAGCGCGTGCGCGCGCCCCGAGTCGTCGAGCTCGATCGCGAGCGGCGGTGTGAGCACGCGCCGTAACATGCGTGCCGCGGCGTCGAACTCGAGATCCCCATACGCGCGGATCGCCCCGCTCAGCACTTCGCTTGCGCCGCCGTGCTGCGCCCGCAGCGGGGTCGCGAGCAGGAGTGCCAGCGCCACGACTCGGACGGTCATCGGGTGATTTCCGCGAGCGTGATGTCCGTGAGTCGCACAGTGCCCCCGGCCGGTACGTCGACCCACGCTCTGTGGGTCTGGAAGCCCTCGCGCTCCAGAACCAGGTGATGCCGGCCCGGCGTCACGCGAATCCTGACCTGCGGCGTGCTCCCCACCATGCGCCCGTCCACAGACAGTTCGGCCCACGGGCTCGAATTGATGGACAGGTAGCCGGTGCGACGCCTGGCCGGGGGGCGGGGCGGGGGGGGCGTCGCGCGTGCGACGATCTGCTCCGGCTTCGATGGGACAACACGACTCCGCGCGAGCTCGGGCTCGGTTGGTGGGACCCAACCGAGTCGATTATCCGGTTCCCACATGCGCTCGCGGCTCGTCAGCAGCTCGACGCAGGTCACGATGAGCGCGATGGCGACGCATGCGGCGACGACCACGGCAACCCGACCCCTCTGTGGTTGCGGCGACTCCCACTCGTCGTCGAAGAGCACGACCGGAGGAGAAGGGGACGGATGAGCGGGGCGCTCGCCGCTCATGGCCCCGCGACCACATTGAATGAGGAGCTCGTGGCACCCGCAAGGCCCGAGGCCGCAGCCTTCAGCGTGCACCCGGTACAGAGGCCAGTGACGCGCAGGTTGCTGAACGTGGCGACGCCATTGACCGCGTTCACCGTTGTCGGGCCGCTTAGGCCCCCGGCGGCGACGGGCCCTTGGAGCGTGAGGGATATCGGGGCCGAGAAGCTGCTGGCGGTCGCACCCTGCGCGTCGCGCGCGGTCACCTCGACGGAGAACGTGCCGTTCACGACGAGGATGGACGGGGGATTGCTGGTAAAAGCGAGACTCGTCGCCGGCGGCGGCGGCGGTGGTGGTGGCGGCGCGGCCAGGATTCGCAGCTCGACCGGCACGTGCGGCTGCGCGATGCTCGAGTTCTGCGGGACGATGATGATCGTGTCGCGGTAGATGCCCGGCGCCAGTCCCGTGGGATCGAGTGCCAGCCGCAGGGTGTCGGGTGCTGAGTCTGTCGTGGCGGCGATCGTCAGCCACTGCGCGTTCGCGGCACGGTGCGCCGTCCACGGCGGTGGGGCGTCGCCGCGTGCCGTGGAGAGTACCAGCGCGCTCGATCGTGTGGCGGCGCTGCCCGCCCGCGCCGAATCGACGACCCGAGCTGGCGTGACGTCAATCACTTTGTTGGGAGGCGCGTCGAGCAGCGCTGCCACGCGACAACCGATGACGAGTGCGAGGCCGGCGAGGGAGGCGAGTCTGCCGTGGTCCGTACGCATCGAGTGCCCGTTGGCGACCGCACGTTCTGTACTTGGCGGACTTCGGCTCATCTGTGCAGGCGCGTTGCGTCGGCGCCACACGATTCACTCAGCGGCGCGTGGCGCTAGCCCTACACTCCGATCTTATCGCGTTTCCTATTCTCCAAACCACTCGAACCGGTACGCCAGCCGTGGCTCCCTCTTTCCTTCGTAGGCGAGCCGAGCGATGAGCAGGGTGAACGGCTCCGTGTACCGGGCGATCCGCAACGGGCCGGCGTCGACGGGATCGAATCCCACGTCGCCGATCAGCTGAGCCGCGACTTTTTTGCTCC
>WNFF01003566.1_pt1 | contig 14630 bp, 8 predicted proteins | sample 5400441 | NCBI WGS metagenome assembly WNFF01 (sample SAMN13153345, study PRJNA577476) | soil metagenome | isolation source: 120 cm saprolite under Douglas fir tree site 2 hole 3 replicate 1 | place: USA:California | collected 2015-04-18 | reverse complement strand
CCGGTCCGCTGAAGGAGGAGAACCCCGCACTGTTCGACCTGATGGATACGTTGCCGAAGACCGACGTCGAGCTCGGTTCGATCGTCAGTCTTGGTTACGATACCAACGGCGTTCGCGACGAGGTTTATTACAACGTCCACATCCTTCCGAAGATCTACATTCCAGGCCATATGACTGATGTTGCTCTGCCAAGCTCATCGCTGGAGTGGAAGGTTTCGTACCTGAGGACCCTGGACGCGATGGAGATTCCGCGGAACCAGCGGCCCGAAATTCGATGGATCGTGGATCCGAATGATTATCTGCGCCCGCTCGTTTACGACCCGCGCAATCCTCGCTGGAGACACACGGGCGGCCGGTCGAGCGGCCAATGCCTGAGCCCTAGAAGGTAACACTCCCCTAATCGCATCGGTTCAACGCGGCTTGGCTCGCTCAGCGTTCGGTCCTCGAGCCAATGCAAGCCAGGCATCGACTTCGCCGAGCTTGTCCTCATAGCCTTTGCCTTGCTCGCGGTAGAGGTCTTTTGCTCGCCGGGCGAGATCGAGGGCGCGCTTTCGATCACGACCTGACGCGACGAGTGCCCGCGCCAACGTGAACGAAACGTCCCCCTCTTGCTGCGGGCTCACTGCCGCGGCTTCGCAAATTGCCAGCGAGCGCTCGAGCGGAGCAATCGCTTGCGCCGGTACACCCGCAGCGAGTCGCGCCTTGCCCTCGAGGAGGAGCGGGAGGGACACAGTCGCATGCTTTGCGCCGAGTGCCTCGGCGAACACAGCCGATGAGCGGCTCGCGTAACTGATTGCATTATGGAGATCGCCGCGTTGCAGATGGACCTTGGCGATTTCGGCGAGCGCATCCGCAAAACGTGGAGACTTGGGACCGAAGGAACGTTCGAAGATTCCAAGCGAGCCCAGCAGATCCGCGAGCGCCTCGTCGTAGCGGCCCAGCTTCCCGAGCGCGACGCCGATGTTACCGACCGACTCCCCGATGTATGGACTGTCCGGGGTGAGCACCGCCTCGCGAATGGCCAGCACCCGCCGATGGATCGGCAGCGCTCCGGCCGCGTCACCCAGATCGGTGCGAGCCGCGGCCTCATTTGAAAGCGCCATTGCGACCAGGGGGTGCCGAGGCCCCAGGCCGCCTTCAAAGATCGTGGCTGCTCGGTGGAACTCCTCGAGGGCCTGAGTGTAGGCGCCCAACGCATAGTGCGCATTCCCCAGGTTGTTGAGGGTCTTCGCTACTTCGAGATGATCCGCCCCAAAGGTCTGCTTACTCAGCGCGATGCTCTGCTCGGCCAGTCGGGCCGCCTCGGTGTAGTTTCCCTCCTTCCGGAAGATGCTGCCGATCACCCGCAGGCAGTTTGCCTCGAGTGCCTCATGGCCGGATCCCAGGGATGCTATCGCGGCCTGGCCGTAACCCCCCCAGCGATGGCCTTCCCCTAGCCGCGTTCCGTCGAAGCTCACGACCCAGGCGAGCCGGACCAATCCGTGGGCAAGCGCTTCCTGATCGCTGCTCGCCAGCGCGGCTCGGACCGCCTCGTCGAGCAACGCCTCGGCGCGTTTTGACTGGTTGCCTTCGAGCGGCAACTCGAGCGCGAGGAGCGCTTCGGCGAGAATGGCGCTATCGCCGATCTGGCGCGCGGCCTCGACCGCCTTTTCGGCGAGCGGGATCGCGTCCTTGTATTTTCCGGCATCGGTTAGCGCCTTGATCTGCGCGAGATCGCTATGGACCTCTTCGACCTGCTTGCGCGCCGCCGGCGACTCCGGCCGTTTAGCGCGAGCTGTCAGCGCGGCGGTATCCGCGCAGGTGGAGAGCGGGGTCTGCGCTTGGGCCGCCTGAACGGCGTTTTCCACAACTTTTGCGTCCGCCTTGGCGAAGACGTCCACCAGCGCTCGGAGCTCCTGACGGCGACGATCTAGGCAGAGCATGCGTAGATCGAGAAGTGCTGCGGACTGCTCCCCGCGCCGGTGCGTCGCCTCGCACGCATCCTGGTACATGTCGAGCCAACCGGCAGCGTACTTGTCGAGGGCACTTCTCGCACGCTCCCAGACGTCCTGGGCATAGGGCAGACGGGTGGCGAGAAAAGTGGTTTGCGCCTGTTGCCGCCGATTTTCATCCCAGACGCCGGCGAGCTTCGCTGGCCCGCCGCGGCACAGCTGAAGCGAGCGCTCTCGCACCGCCACAAGGGTCCCAGCAGCAATGAGCGAGAGCGCGAAGACTCCCGCGACGCTCGCCCAGCGTCGGCGCGTCTTGGCTGGGTCCCGCCCCAGCGCCTCGAGCAGCGCGTCCATACTGGGATAGCGGTTGCTGGGATCGGAGGCCAGGCCGCGCAGGAGCACGCCGCGCAGCCAAGGTCGCACGCGCGCACTCGATGGAGGGGGCCGAATCTTGCTCTCCACGACAGCGGACGCGACTTCCTCGATCGAGTTCGCGGCAAAGGGGCGTTCGCCGTAGAGCGCTTCGTAAAGTGCGACGCAGAAGCTGAATTGGTCGGCGCGTGCGTCAATCGTCTTCCCCAACAGCTGCTCTGGCGCCATGTACGCGGGCGTACCCAGAAAAGCACCGCTTCGGGTCAGTCTCGCCTCCAGCTGTCGGGGCGTGGAGAGGCCGCTGGCGACGACTTGCGGCGGTAGCGTCGGAGCGTCCCCGACGACGTCTTCGACGGCCCGCGCCAGCCCGAAGTCGAGCACTTTGATCCGTCCGTCGTTTCCAATCAGCACGTTGTCCGGCTTGAAGTCGCGGTGCACCAGGCCCGCGGCGTGCGCCGCCGCTAAGCCCTTGCCAGCTTGAAGGAACGCCTCCACGATTTCCCGCGACGTGCGCGGCTTCTCTTTCAGCCATCGCGTCAGCGTTTTCCCTTCGACGAATTCCATCGCGATGAAGACTTGCGTGCCGAGCGCGCCGACGTCGTGCACCGAGATGACGTTTGGATGCGACAGGCGCGCCATCGCTTGGGCTTCGCGAAGCAGCCGCGCTTGAGCCGCTCGCGCATTTGACTCCGTGCCGGCTTCCGCCTGCAGCAGCTTCACCGCCACCTTACGGTCCAGCTCCGGATCGTACGCGGCGTACACCACGCCCATTCCGCCACGCCCCAGCTTGTTCAATACGATGTAGCGGCCGAGGGACAAACCGCGACCGATCTCGTTTCGGTTCGTTTGGGTCGGCCGCGTTTGATCGGACTCTGAGCTGGTTTGGGCGGTGGCGATCGCGCTCGCCGCATCGGGCGGCGTTTCGAGAAAGCCGCCCGCGTGCTCATGCGCTCTCAGCAATCGCTCGACTTGCTCTCGCAGCTCCTCGTCGCCCTGGCACGCCTGCGACAAAAACCCGGGTCGCTGCTCCTCGTCCTGCTCCAACACCGCTGTCAGCAACGCGTCAATTCGCTGCCAACGTGCCGGGTCCATTCCCCACCGCTCCGATCTGGAAGCGGTTTTACCCTCCCTGCGGCGGCGAGGCCAAGTTGCGGCCGACGAGCGTGCCTCTAGCTTTCGGTATCCGCGGTTTCCCGCCCGGAGATCGGTACGTTGAAATCCAACGTGCGGGTGTCGTGGTCGGTTACTCCCCGCACCGGAATTCCCGTGCGCGCCGGGAAGGCCAGCGTAGGATCGATCGGGTACCAGCTGCTGAGTGTAGGAGTGCCTGCATTGAACAGCGGGAAGGACTGCGTGTCATAGATAGCGCCGGTGATAAGGTCGATCTGGCGCAGATTGAAATAGCTGACGTAATTGAGAATGAAGGTCATCCGGGCGCTGGTGATCACGGATGCATTTCCCGTATCAATGCGCCCCATGAAAAAGACCCACGGCTGAGTTGGATGGCGGCTATTCGGGTACCACGGCAGCTGCCCGGTGTTCGGCGGCCTGAAAATGGTACGAGTCTGGTTTCTGGTCCCCTCGCCCGCAGTGGTCCAGGTGCACTGAGTATCGGGCACCGCGTCCCGGACTACGACGATGCCGTCGCCAGCGTCGCCTCGGACGACGAGGTCGCCGGGCTTGCAGCGGTAGGCGTGTGCATCGGCGCGAAAGTGCAATCGCGAGCAGGAGGCGGTGTACGTCGGTCCCGGTGGGCCGAAGGTGTCGCTGCCGGTCCAGGTTTCCTGGATCGTCCCTTGCCAATTGGATAAGGGGGCTCGATTGCTCTCGTGGCCTCGCAACTTGGCGACCACGACTCCGGACGCAGTCGATCCAATTTCCACGACCACCTCATGGGCCGTCCAACTGGTTGGCGTGTAAGACTGCTGGGCGATGGAGACCATGCCTATTACGCTGCCAAAATCGCCGAAGAGGTGCAGCTTACGCTGATCCTCGTCCATCTGCATCCACTTGATGGAGGGAGCCAGGGCGAGTGGCTGGGCGGAATACTGCTCGTAGATGAGGTGGGCCTGCCCGAGTGAGTCCACGTCTCGGCCCGTGTCCTTCAGCCACTGGTAGATATGAGCGGCATTGAAGGGGCGCCGCTTGGGCGTCGCGGGCTTGTAGAGATTCGCGCCGGCGACGCCATCGAAGAACATCGCCGCGACCTGTGCAGCTCCGCCCACGCTGCTTTCCTCGTCCCATCCGAGTACACCTCCGGCCATCGCGCGTTTCAAGTCCTCTCTTAGCCTCTGGGCAGGAGAGCTGGAGGATCCGGTCGAACACCCATCAAGATACGCGATGCTCTGCTGGTGGAACTGCCAGTGGTAATCGCGCACGAACTGGCGGGTAATCGCCCAGTAAGGAGGTCCGCCTTCCGCGTACTTGGCCGGAAAGATCCGAAGGGCCGCCTTGTCCGCGCGGTTGATGGCGCAGTCTGGAGACGCCGAGCAGGGGATGACGATTGGCTCGCCGGTCATTAGACCGAAGACGCTGATGATCGGACTCGTCGGTTGCGGACCGATATTGAGATCCGAAATTCCACCGTGGGTACCGATCCAGAAAACGTCGATGTCTTTGACCTTGCTGCGCAGATCGGCGAGCGATCCGAGAGAGGTGGTGACGGCATAATGCTTGTTCTCAAGCGCTGCCTGGATCGCTGCGGGCGCTTCACCGCCGAGAGATTGAACATCGATCAGTAGGGCTTGATCGCCCGACGGAAGCTCTTCATCCCCGTCTGCCGGCGACATACCGTTACAGGATCCGCTGAGCGCTTGCTCTGAAGACGAGAGCCCCGAAGGCTGATCGGGCGACACTACCTCGGAAGCGGGCGTTGGGCTGGATTCGATCGGCGCGGCGCGACCCTGCGGCCGGCGCGCCGTCAAGATCAGGTACGGCGTTCCATTCCGAAGCTGAACCGTAACGTTGTGGTCGCCGGAGACATGAGTGAACAACACATTGGGAATCTGCCTGAGTTCGCTTGCGAGTAGGATCGCGCGTTCCGCACGCGAATCCGGCAGTGAAGCACGAAGGCTATCGAGGCGGGCTGCGATTGCCTGATACGTCGCGTCCACCTCTGCGTCCGAGAGTGCTGCACCGAAACGATCCGGGGAGAGAGAAGGAAGGTCACCGCCTGGATCCACGCCGCTGCCGTCGCCGGTCCCGCCCCGACTGCTGCCACCCGAAGGACCGCAGCCTGCGCCAAGAATCACCGCAGAGATCAGAAAAGTGAGCGGCCGTAGCATTTTCAATGGAAGCCTCCTTTTTGGGGATAGCGCCGAACGCGACCAAACGGTCTCATCCGACGTGCGTAGGCGGCTTAGGTCACCGCCGACCCAGTTCGCCGGAAGCATCCAGTCGTCGAATGAGACCGGTTTTTGGATTCTGGCGCTTTGCCGGTTGAACCACTCGTATTGGCTTCGTGCCAGGAGGAAACAACATGAAAAAGATCTCGATGTTTTTGACGTTTGCTCTCGCCGCGTGCGGGGCCGGTAGTCCGGAAGGTGGAAACTCGAGCGTCGGCAACGTGACCGCAGAGGCCGGCGCGGTGAGAGGCGTGGCGGTAGACACTCAAAATCGGCCACTGTCCGGCGCCGAAATCACGGTCTGCAGCACGCCGTTTTACAATTCTTGCATCAACGGCACTACTGGTACAGACGGCTCGTATTCGTTGAGGTTGACCGCGAACAACGTTTGGGTCGCTACCGCTTCGATCATCAAAAGCTACAACGGCGCCACCTACTGCTTACCGCTTGCGGTGGACAACAGCCATAGCTTTTCCAGCACCGATGCAACGATTCGTAACTTCTCCTGGAAGCTGTCCGGTGTGGTGCCTGGACAGATGGACAATCATTCTGCAGGCTCGTACTTCGGTGCGAGCTTGAGCACTGTGTTCGACATGAGCCTGAATCGAAATCAGGTTCGGGTGAACTTTGTTCCCAACGGACCCCTGATCGACGGGAGCGCGGGTAGCTCGTTCAGCGCGATTGCCGGGGACTGGGTGAGCAACTCGATCGGGAACATTCCAATCGGCACGTACACGGTAAGGGCAGAATACCTGCAGCCAGGACCGGCGATCCCGCTTCGCGTCTCATTGACCTCCACCGTCACGAACTTGTCAGCTTCGGTTACGGTGCAGTTCCCTCCTGATCCAGGATCGTCGTGCGTTATCGGACCCGAGGCTACGCTGTACATCGCTCCTTAGGTCGACCCCGAGGAGTCAACAACCTCGCGGGTAAGGCTTGCATTTGCGAGTTGATGGCGCTACTCGCGCGGTTCCAAACTCAAACTACAGGAGCCGCTGCCATGGACATGATGATGAAGCCCACCGAACAGCACCGCAAACTGGAGAAGCTTGCCGGCACGTGGATCGGCGATGAAAAGATGTACCCCGGTCCTTGGGACCCGAAAGGCGGTAAGGCCAAGTCGCGGTATACGGCGCGTGTAGACCTCGACGGTTTTTTTGTGATCACCGATTACCAGCAGGAACGGGACGGAAAGACTTCGTACCGGGGGCATGGCGTCTACGGCTACGACACCAACCGCAAGCAGTACGCGATGTTCTGGTTTGACAGCATGGGACCGGTCTCCGCCGAGCCCGCCTGGGGCAAATGGGAGGGCGACTCGCTGACCTTCGAGAGCAAATCGCCGATGGGCCAGGGACGGTACATCTACAAGTTCAATTCCGATGGCACGTACGACTTCCGGATCGAAAACTCCCAAGATGGGAAAACCTGGATGCCCCTCATCGATGGGAAATACCGTCGTGCCTGATGACGCTTCAGGCTCCGACGCTCGATGAAGTCAGGGAGGCCGCGCCGCGGGTTGCGCGAGCGGCCGTGCGGACGCCGCTCGTTCCGCTGAACACCGAGTCGGATGCTCGGATCTACTTGAAGCTCGAAAACCTGCAGCCGATCGGCTCGTTCAAGTTGCGAGGAGCCGCAAACGCCATTGCCTTGGCAAGTTGGGAGCACTTGGCCGAGGGGGTGTGGACCGCGAGCGCGGGCAATATGGCCCAAGGAGTCGCGTGGAATGCGCGACGACTCGGATTGGGTTGCACGGTCGTAGTTCCCGAGCACGCGCCGGAGAACAAGCTTGCAGCGGTTGAGCGTCTGGGGGCGAAAATCATCAAAGTTCCATTTGATGCGTGGTGGCAAATCCTCATCAGTCATCGTTTCGAAGAGTTACGCGGACTCTTCATTCATCCGGTGAGCGATCCGGCGGTGATGGCGGGAAATGGGACGATCGGGCTGGAAATCCTGGACGATTTGCCAGAAGTGGAGTCGATCATTGTCCCCTATGGCGGCGGTGGGCTGAGCGTGGGGATCGCCGCCGCGGTGCGGGCGTTGAAACCGGCCGTCAAAATTTACGCCGCGGAGGTCGAAACCGCGGCGCCTCTGGCCGCTTCCTGGGCCTTTGACAAACCTCGTCCCGCGCCCTACACGCCGAGCTTCGTCGATGGCATCGGTGGCAAGAGCGTCCTTGAGGAAATCTGGCCGCTCGCGAAGGCGATGCTCGCCGGCCCAATCGTTGTCTCGTTGAGAGCCATTGCCGATGCCATTCGCATGCTTGTCGAACGCAACCGGATCGTCGCTGAAGGGGCCGGCGCTGCATCGGTAGCCGCAGCTTTGGCCGGGAAAGTCGGGTCTCGACACGTCGTGTGCGTCGTCTCAGGTGGGAATCTGGACAGTTCAAAACTAACGAAGATTCTGAACGGCGAAATCCCGTAAGAATGCCCATCGGATCTTGCGGGCCGTGATGCGTTACCATTCATGAACCGGTGCACCAGGCGCATCGGCGTAATGCTGTGGGTTGCGATCGGGACTGGACCGTCCCCGGCCAGCTTTGCCGCCGCCCCCTTCAAGCGCTTTGATCGACTGAGCGAGGATTTCGGACACGCCCGCGAGCTGCTTCGGGTGCCTGGACTTGCTGCCACGGTTGTCGAAGATGGACGGGTGGTGTGGCACCAGGAGTTTGGCATGGCCGATCTGGAGAGGCGGGCTCCGGTGACAGCCACCACGGAGTTTTGCGTCGCTTCAATCACCAAGACGATGGCGGCGATCGTCCTGCTCCAGATGGTTCACGAAAGGCGGTTGAGGCTGGACGAGCCAATCGCGCGCTATATCGACTCGCCGTCGTTGCCAAAAGCAATCACGATTCGGCACGTCCTGTCTCACACCAGCGATGGAAATCCAGGCGAAGAGTTCTTGTACAACGGGGCGCGCTACGCGCTGCTGAGCAGGGTGATGGAAGCGGTGGGTGAACGGCCATTTCGCGAGCTGCTGAGGTCAAGAATCTTCAAGCCCCTGCAAATGGCCGATACCCTTCCTGGGCTCGATGACGCAGGGTACGCGAGAAAGCAAGCGAGGCTGGCCCGTCCCTACCAGCTCAATCGGAAAACACAGCAGATCGGCCCCGGAGCCTTGCCTCAACCGGGGTTGACCGCGGCAAACGGGGTGGTCTCGACGACGCGAGATCTGGCGCGCTATGCGATCGCGCTCGATCGAGGTGTTTTGCTCCCACGACGGGAGGCAGCGCTGATGTCCTCGCCCACCCGCTCAACCACCAATCGCGACCTTCCCTACGGTCTTGGTTGGTTTGTGCAGGATTATCTGGGAGAGCGCATCGTCTGGCACTTCGGGCAAGAGCAATCCTATGGAAGCCTGCTGTTGCGATCTCCGAAAAGTAGACTGACGCTGATCGTACTCGCGAACTCGAATTCGATCAGCGACGCGTTCCGATTGCTCGATGGCGATGCGATGCGGTCGCTCTTTGCATTGTATTTCTTTCGCGATGTGATTGCGCCGCGGCTGAAGCTGAGCTCCTTGGCTCGCCGGCAGCTCGAAGGCGATCTCAAGATTGCAAAGGCGCTCGCGCACTTGCACATCGGCCAGATGCCGCGAGCGACCGCGGGGGTGCGCAAGGCGGTCGCAACCGGATCTGTAGAAAGGCGGCCGAATCTTCCGTTGATGTACTTGCTCGTGCAGTTGGGCGAGCCCTCATTGAATCCGATTACGGAAAATGTGGGACTTGCAATCGTGGAGCGGCATCCGAGGCTGCCACCCGCGCTCTTTTTTCTTGCCACCTTCTACCAGCAGAACAATCAGAGCGATCGTGCAATCGAGCTCTTCGAGCGGATCGCTGGGATTCAGCCGCCGTCGGAACATTGGTCAACGTCCCTGGCGTTGGTCGAATTAGGAAAATGGTATCTCGATCGAGATCCACGGCGCGCCAGGGCCTATCTGGAGCGAGTCGTCGACCACGGCTCCAATCAGGACGGAGCACTCGATACCGCCAGGGGCTTGTTGAAGCAACTCAGGGATGGCTGACAAGCCGTCCGCCGCGCAGCCATTCGTCACCAGCCACTGTGACCGTTGCATCGGTGAAGAAGTTCCAGCGCCAGCGTCCGCCGACCACCTTCCCGCCGAGTTCCGTGTTGTCTCCGAGCGAAAGACGGACCACTCCTGCTCCGTATCCGTAGTAGGCCACGAACGGATTTCGTTCGGGCACCGCCAATTCGGGATTGAACCCGAGAGCGAACTCGCGAAAGGCTTCGATTCCCGGTCCCCCTTGCTTGAACTCGGCGAGCACTGCTTCCTTTCCGGATGCAGCCTCCACCTGGCTGACGTGGCCGCGGACAAAGTGAAGCCGCAGGCCGGTGACAGGGCGTCCGTCCCACTGCGATGGTGGAAAGGCGATCACCCCTTCGACGGTCTCCTCGAGCGGCGCGATCCGCAGCACGCCGCAGGGCAACTCTACTTCGCGATCCACGAGCACCACACCCTTGCGCGCGCGAGCCGCGGAAGCATCGCCGTCTTGGATGTTCGCCGGCCGATCGCCAACCCGGAAGCGCAAGTCCGTTCCGAGCGGAGTGGTGACTCGGGTCTCGCCCTTACGAAGTGCCGCCAGGAAGCGTCGCTCTGCAGCCGCAATCGCGTCGTAGTCCGAGTGCAGTACCGCCCGCTGATAGAGAGCGTCGATCACGTGCGACGGGGGAAGGGGCTGACCGGCCAGTGCAGTGACGCTTGGTGCGCCCCCGCCGTCCCAATGGAAGTGCACCGTCCGTTTCGGACCTCCCTCCTCGCGCAGCAGATCTTGGAGAGCTGCGTATGGCGGATGACGAGGCGACGCTCCGGGCATCATTACCGCTGCATCGACGTCATGGAGCATCCGACGGAACATCTCTCGCGCCGGCCGCGCCGCACGTTCGAGCACTTTCAAGTCCCACGAAGCCGGAACGGGCTCCGCCAGAACGTCGAGGCACCCCAGATCGATGGCCCCAGCCTTTTGCACCGCGTAGCGCAGGTGCGGGACGAGCTCTTCGAACTTCCCGGGATGGCAAAGCAACAGGACCCTCTCGCCGGGTGTCGGCGCGATCCGCTCGACGATCTTCGCGGCGAGTGCAGGATAGTCCAACGTCAGCTGCGGAGGCGACGCCTGAGCGAACGCCTCGGTTTCGCTCAACAGCGCAGAAGCGATCACGAGCATCACCTCCAGGTTTGACCTGAGGTCCATGCTGACCACTTCGCACGATCTTCTTCGCGCTTCAATCGAGACGCATTCCGAGAGGCGCGTGCCCCGCTAACCGACGGGGGCGATCGTCAGCTTCACTTCGTACTTGGCGTTCGCATTCGCGGCCGGCTCGACCGTCACCGTACCGGCCCAGGGCTTACCGTCGCGGCCATCGAACTTCCACTCGGTGCGCGTGTCCGTCGAGTTCACTTTGGTCCACTTGCCCTTGGCGAGGGTGCGGGTGAAATGGTCCATTAGCTCGCGCGGGCTCGGATTATTGGAGGTCGGCCGGATCACGAGCTCCCAGCGATCGGTTCCACCTTGAAAGTTGACGACTTGCCACCTACCGCGGTCATCGACGTCCAAGTCAGGGAGGAGCCGATCCGCCAGCGCAGCACGGGCGAAGCCGGAGTGTGGACGCCAATCGTACTCGAGCGCGAGGGCGACGAGTTGCGCGTATCCTTCCCCGCGCGTCTGTTTGACCAGATGCAGGGCGCCGTCGATTCCCGCGGAGAGTCCAGCGGTAGTCATGATCTTCCCGTTGTCGACGAATCGCTGATCACTCACGACCTTGGTCTTGGGGTATTCGCTTTTCAGCCTGTCGATGTGCCCGGCCGTCGTGGTTGCGGTGAGCCCGTCGAGCAAACCCGCGCTCGCCAGGATGAAGGCGCCATTACAGACCGACATCGTGTGCTCCGCGCGAGCGGCTTTTTCGGTCAACCATCTCAAAACCGTCGTATTTTTTTGCGTGGCTCTCACACCTCCCCCCGGAACTACCAGGATGTCGGGCTGCGGAGCGTCGGCGAAGCTGTAGCGAGGAACGATGGTCAATCCCATTGCGGAAACCACCGGGTCTTTCGTCTCGGCCACGGTGTAGACGTCGAAGTCAGCGGCCCCGAAAACTTCATAGGGGCCGGTGAAATCGATGATTTCCACTCCCGTGAAGATCAGGATTCCCACCCTTTTTTTTGTGTCGTGGTGGTGCGCCGCCTCCGTTCCCTGTTCCACCAGCGGCATGCCGCAGCTTGGACAAACGCCAGGCGCATCGAACACCTGATTGTCGCAGGGCTGGCCGCAAGCTGGGCAAACCCAATGCTTCTTTGCCTTAGCCTCGGCTCGGACTTCGCCCGCGGCGAATGCCCACAATGGAGAGACCGAGAGGAAAAGCACCGCCAGGATTTGGAAGAAATATTTCATGCAGCGAGGATGCCTTCACTGTGCGGCGAGGCACAACGACAACGTTCCCACTCTTTCTGCCAAAGCGTGAAGGTCGGGGCGTGAGGTAGGAGCTGGGGCTCCTTGCGTGAGCGTGTCCAAAATGCAGTGCACGCTAGGCAAGCAACCGCCCGTGCAATCTCGATTCGGAACTCGAATTTCGAGCCGGAATGTGTCACTTTGCGAACATGAAGTTCTGGAATAATGTCGAGAAGCCGGTGCCCACTGGGGAGTCAAGCGCCAAACCGACGCCAACGCTCCCCGAACAAAAGGAGTCCGATTCCATGGCGATGTTGAAGCGCGACGAGCCTTCGTACAACACCGGCGCACCGAGCGACCTGCTCCTAGGGAAGGGAGCCCGGTTCGAAGGCAAGCTAAGTTTCGAAGGGACCATTCGGCTTGACGCGAGCTTCGTCGGCTCGATCACCACCAACGACGTGCTGGTGGTCGGCGAGCACGCTCGGATCGACGCCGATATCGTCTGCCGCGGTGGAGATCCACCAGACCGCCAAAGTACGCGGTGAACTGGAAACCCCCTCGTTGGCAATCGACAAGGGTGCGCTTTTCCAGGGTTCCGTCCAGATGGAGCCCCGCACAAAAGCGGCGTCGCCGAAACTCAGTGCAGCCTCCGCCCAAGCTGCTTCCGTAGACGTGGATACCTTCGCCGCTGCTGCCCGAGCTTCGGACGCAAGACCCACATCGGCGGCGACGAAGTAGCGACGGTTTCGTCAGTTCAAATTCAGATCCCAGGCGCTGCGGCCGTGGGTTCCGACGCGAAGAATCCCGGTCGAATGTAATTTCATGCCGACCACCGGGACGATCGGAAGGCCGGCGCCCAAGGGAAGCCATTGGCCAGGTGCCTGCAATGAATACACTCCGATGTCGGTGGCGACGTAGAGCCCTCCGCGTGCGGAGTCGATCAACACATCATTGGTCGGGATGTTTGGCAGATCACCACTGAGATCGATCCAGGTTCCAGCGCTTCTCTGAAATACATGACCTTGTTGATCATCGATTCCCGAGTAGCCGGCAAGTGTCACGTACGCCGTCGAGGGATCAGTGCCATCCACTGCCAGTGCGGTGATGGGACGTAAGGGTAGACCCTCGCTAATGTCATCGAAGGTCGGCGGATCCGAGAGCGCGTTGAAGCTGACGCTGACCCGGCCGGTAGAAGCGCCCGTGTAGACCACATCCGGGTTGGATGGAGCGACGGTAATCGCGGTGATCGCGTCGCGCGGGCCCCCGCCGGAGAGGTCGTCGGAGATCGAGTTCCAGAGGCTCGCCCCGTTGCTGGTTCGATAGAGCCGGTAGGTGCCAAAGTACAGCCGCTGCGGGTCTATCGGATCGATCGTCAGAGGCGGAATGAACTGGACCCGATCCGCCGCATTGATACCGGCACGCGCTACGAAGAATGATCCGGCCCCTCCGCTCAAGGTGGACTTTCGGATGTCGATGTTCTGGCAAGTGGCATAGACGATATTCGGCGATTGGTAGTCGACCGCGGTCTGCCCGCCATCTCCGCAAGTCACCGCCTGCCAGAGCAGGTTGCCGGTATATTTCTGTGTTTGATTATCTTGGGCTCCAGCAAAGCCAATCGTGGGATCGGTGGGGTGGATGCTGTGCCCGGGATAGAGCTGGGTAATCGCCAGGGTCGCGTTGAGATCCACATGAGGAGAGGAGGGGTCGAGGATGTCTTCGTTGCGCCAAATCCCTCCGTCGCTCGCCGCGTACAACCTAGCATCCGCGGCTGAGAAGGCAATCACATGCAGGTCTACGTGGATGCTCTCGCCACCGCGTGAGCTTGCAGATGTGAAGGTCAGCCCTCCGTTCATGCTGATGAACAGCGGGGGAACCGCCCCTCCAGCCATCACCACGTTCGGATTGGACGGGTGGACCCGAATCGCGAGATCGTACCAGCACTGACCTCCGCACAGGCTCTGGTTGGACACCCGGTCCCAACTCTGACCTCCATCCACGGTCTTGTAGACTCCAAGCAAGGCCCCGGAGGTGTTCGGAGGCGCTGCCGCCGCGTAAAGCGTCTGTGCGGAGGAATCGTTTGGGTCGAGCGCGAGCGCCAGCCGACCCACTCCCGTTCCATTGGGCAGCTGCGCGGGCAGCGTTCCATTGATGGATGTCCACGTTTCTCCCGCGTCGAACGATGCATATGCTCCATTCGCGGGTGCTCCGTTGTAATAACCCAAGGAGGCGTAGGCCACCGTGCCCGTCGCATCGAAAACCACGTCGATTCCCGCAGCTCCCGGCAATACGGGCATCGGCGTCCAGGTCTCACCGGCATCAACCGAACGATAGACGCCGGAGCGAGGTTGGTTGTCGAGCCCTCGAAAGTAGGCCCCGGCCAGGATGATGTTTGTCTGGAGTGGATGCACTGCCAGTGAGCCAATCGCCGCGGTTCCTCGCCGGACCTCGATCACCTCCGCGAACGGCCCTGGGATATTGCGCCACGTCGCGCCTGCGTCTTCGGACTTGAGGATTCCCGCTCCGTGATAGGAATCGCCCGAGAAGCTGAGCTCTCCAGTGCCCACGTAGACGATATCGGGATTC
>WNFF01009478.1_pt1 | contig 14631 bp, 18 predicted proteins | sample 5400441 | NCBI WGS metagenome assembly WNFF01 (sample SAMN13153345, study PRJNA577476) | soil metagenome | isolation source: 120 cm saprolite under Douglas fir tree site 2 hole 3 replicate 1 | place: USA:California | collected 2015-04-18 | reverse complement strand
CTTTCCATTCACACCATCGTCACCACGCGGCGTGAACTGTTTTACTGGGCCGCCATTCTTTTTACGTTTGCACTGGGCACCGCGGCCGGCGACCTGGCCACCGAAGCGCTTGGTCTCGGTTTCAACGTCGGCGTCGTGGTGTTTGGCGCGCTCATCGCCGCGATCGCTGCGGCCTATTATTTGGGCGCGAACGCCGTGCTCACTTTTTGGCTCGCCTATATCCTGACAAGGCCGCTGGGTGCCTCGCTTGGCGATCTGTTGTCCCAGGCGCGCGCCTATGGCGGTTTCGGTCTCGGCACCGCTTACACCAGCATCGCCTTCCTCATCGTCATCGTCGCACTCGTGACGTTCGTCAGTTTCGATGGACGACGCCTGCATCACGCCGATAACGCGGGCACAACGCCATAATGCAAATCGTTCGATTTCACCAAGCGCTTGCACATGTCGTGCGAGCCACTCAGCACAGGAGACAAGCCATGAAAAACCGGGAACTGATTTTTGTCTTGAGCCTATTGGGCGCCCTTGCCGAACCCGCCGGCGTCGGGTCGTTGGTAGCCGCTTCCATCATGACCCCAGCCGAAGCTGCGATGCCATCGAAACTCGGCGACCTTTCGTCGTTCCGGACCATCGTGACGGATACCACAGCGCTCGTCGACAAAGGCGATCTCGCCGGCGCAAAGACCCGCATCAAGGATCTGGAAACGTCGTGGGACGAGGCTGAAGCAGGATTGAAGCCGAGGGCGGCTGCCGAGTGGCACAAGGTCGACAAGGCGATCGACCGCGCCCTCGAGGCCTTGCGCGCCACTGCCCCGAACGCCGCCAATTGCAAGCAAGCCCTCGGCGATCTGCTCGCGGTCATGGACGGGGCTTGAAACAACGGATCGCGCCCGGCCGAGAGAATCAACACGTGTTGCAACCATCCTCCCGGCACTGTCGGGCTCAATCGGGATACAAATCATGAATGGCATTTCCGACCGCTCCAGCAAGGTCCCCGCGGTCACGCTCGCATTTTGGGTGGTAAAAATCCTTGCGACAACATTGGGCGAGACCGGCGGCGACGCGGTCACCATGTCCATGAACCTCGGATATCTGGTCGGAACGGCAATCTTCACAGCCATTCTTATCGTTGCGATCAGCGTCCAGATCGCGGCAAAGCGTTTCCATCCGTTTCTGTATTGGACCGTCATCGTCGCCACGACGACCACGGGCACTACGCTAGCCGATTTCGTCGACCGCTCGCTTGGGATCGGCTACCTCGGAGGTTCCACGCTCCTCGCCATCTTGCTGATGGTGTCGCTTGGCCTCTGGTCCCGTTCGATGGGTTCGATTTCAACCGACTCGATCACATCCAAGAAAGCCGAGATGTTCTATTGGGCCACCATCATGTTCTCGCAAACGCTCGGCACCGCGCTTGGAGACTGGATGGCCGATTCCACCGGCCTTGGATACCGTGGCGGAGCCGTGGTTTTTGCAATCGGTCTCGCCGTCATAGCTGCCGCCTATTACTGGACCTCGATCTCGCGCATCGCCCTGTTCTGGGCGGCCTTCGTGCTCACTCGGCCACTGGGTGCAACCGTCGGCGATTTCCTGGACAAGCCGCTGAATCATGGCGGACTGGCGCTCAGCCGGTATGGTGCGTCAGTGGCACTGGCGGAGCTGATCGTCGTTTTGGTTGCAACGCTGCCGCAGCGGGCTGGCCGACATCCGGCATGACAGGGCGGCACGGAAACAGAATACGGGTTGGTTGCCGACCGTCATCGAGCACACCGCCCGAACCTTCAGCCCTTTCCGGCCGACCAAGATACCTGGAGATATTGCGCCATTTTCGGACGCGGGGCGTTCTCACGAGGCAGGCTGTGTCGATCATTCTGCAATCCACCGTCGTCGGGTTTTCCGCCGAATCCATCCGCAGGCTGCCGGAGCTCGAGCAGGCGATGGTCACTCATGGGCTGGAGCCGTCGCAATTCGTGATCTCGAAGGACCGCGCGACGCCAGCCACGGCGCCGGTGATCGGGCCGGTCTTCTACGATTATACTGTGTTCGCCGGCGACGAGAATTTCACCGTCACCGAGCCGGACGACATCAAGTTCCTGGAGTATTTTTACCGGCGCATCGCACGGAACGCGACCACGCCGGCGCCGCAAGGCAGACGGCGTCGCGGCCTGATCAGCCGGCTCTTGAGCTGGATGACGCAGCCGATTTGATTGGGGGGTGGCGCGCCTTCACTTTCGCGATTCGCGAGCATGATAGACGCGGAGCATCACCAGACGCCGGCCATCGAAGCGATATTGAAACACATAAGCCGCGCCGAGAACCTGCAATACGATCTGGCGATATTCCTGCCGACCAGCAATCGGCCGACCGAGCTGCGGATGTTCTGATAATACCTGCACCTTGTCGATAATTTCAGTGGCGACAATCTTGGCGAGCGACGGGCGCTCCCGACCAAGAAATTCTACAAATCGATCGAGGTCGGCGAGAGCCTCGTCCGACCATTCAAGCTTCATCGATTGCGCCAGCTCCGGAAGGCCGGCGTGCCCCACGTCTGGAGCCACCGAACGACATCGTCATTCGCCGCGACTGAACCTTGCACCTCAAACGCTTTCCAGCGGCGATCAAGCTCAACGATGTCATCGACGTCGGTATCGACAGGACCCGCCTCAAGCGTGACCAATTCCGCCAACAGTTCCGGCACGCTCAGACCGCGTTCCGCGGCGCGTTGCTTGAGCGCCATCGCAGTGTCATCATCGATTTCGATCATCTGGGTCTTCATTTGGGGATTATAACCGAATACGCGTCCCGAATCCAGAAAGGTGTCGCACGGCATCCGGAGCAAGATGGCTGCATCCTCGGCCTATTCTACTCCCCCCATTGCCTTGCCAGCGTCGCCAGCGCGCAGCCTTCGCAATAGCGGGCATCCTTGTAGTCGATCCAATTGTGCGCATAGACCCGCTCGAGGGGAATGCCGTAGCGCGTCCGCAGCAAGGCTACCAGAATCCGCCACGCCGCGACCTGCGCCTCGGTCGCACCGCGCGTCACGTCGGGATAATTGCCGGCGAACTCCACCCCGATCGAATTGCTGCCGATCACCTGATGAAAGGTCGGGCCGTTGTCGATGTATTTGTGGTCGTTGCGGTTGGCGCCGTCGCCATGGGTCGGAACCAGATTTTCCGGCACCGCCCAGTACACCGTGCCGTCGGTTTCGACCCAGACCGTGACGCCGCGCCGGGTCGGGTTTTTCGCCTGCTCCTGCGCGCCGCCGCGTGCGGACCCGGCCGGCCCCTCGGTCTGGTGCACGATGATATTGCGCCAGGGATGGGCTTTTGACACCTCGCCCCACGGCGCCAGCCAGATCATCTTCAGACCGGGAATATCCGGTGTGCCCGACAAACGAGCGATCGTGGTGAGGTCGGACGTCTGCGCGTAGACTGAAGTGAACGATGCGACAACGCAGAGCGCCGAGGCCAGCGAGCGGAAATTCATGAGTGCCGGGATCCAATGAACGGCCTGATTAGCACGCTCACGCGCGCTGGCGCAGGGCCAGATTCGGCATCGCCTGGGCTGTGATTTCAGGCGACAGCGGCAGCGTGGGATCATAGACGGCATGGCAGTTCTTGCCATCCTTCTTGGCGGCATAAAGCGCATGGTCCGCGGCGGCCATCAGCCGGTCCGGGAAGGTACCGATCTCCCGGGTCCATTGCGCGACGCCGATCGACAGCGCGATCGGGATATCCGCTCCGACGCAGGCCTCGGCGTCCGCGCGGCACACATCCAGGATGCGGCGCGCGATCATCGCACCCTCGCGCAGCGTTGAAGCGGGCAGCACGATGCAGAACTCGTCGCCACCGGAGCGCGCCAGCATGTCGCTGGGCCTTAGGCGCGTCTGCGCCATCAGGGTGAAATGCTGCAGGCAGCTGTCGCCGGCAGCATGGCCATGGGTGTCGTTGATCGCCTTGAAGCCGTCGAGGTCGACCACCAGCAATGCAAACGGTTCACCGCTACGCTCGGACCTGGCGCATTCCTCGGTCAGGCGCTGCAACAGATGGCGGCGGTTGCCGACACCGGTGAGATCGTCGAGTAGCGCCAGATCAGCGACCTCGTTGCGCAGCCGGTCCATCGCCATCAGCAGGCAGCCGAAATTCCACACCATCGACAGGAACATCAGCGCCAGGACCAGAACCGACTGCAACGGGCTGAACTGGGCGAAGGTTAGCCCGGCGCCGACAGGCAGCAGATTGGCTGCGACGCGGACGACATAGATGGCGGTAATGAGAATGGCGACAATGGCTGCGAGCCGCGCGCCGGGGCTGCTACGGCCATGCTGCGGCGACAGCAACAGCCTTAGTGTCAGCGCGAACGGCAGACACTGGCCCAACGAATAGATCAGTACCCGCATCGCCGTGCTGTCGTAACCGACGAGGAAGAACGTCATGCCGGCAAAGCTTAGTCCCGATATCAGCGCGGTGCCGCGCCAGGACACCGGCCGGTCGTAGAACCGCTTGACCCCCATCTCGGCAAGGCAGGCGGCGAATATCAGGATGGTGGCGGCGACCAGGAGCGGCAGCAGCGAATCCATGAACATACGCAGCATCGCCAGCACCGCGCCGGCAGCCGCCGTTAATGCCGAACCGGTCCAGAACCGAGCCGCCCCGAATTTCGGATAACTGCGCACGACATAGGCCCAGACCAGGCCGAGCGCGAGAAAATTGACGACGTACGCCGTCCACAGCGTCGGGACGCTCAGCATTGCGAAGCCAGAACACGCACGGTCCAGTCCCCTGTCGTCGAAGAGCCCGCTTAGGGCAAGCCTATCTTTCGAAGCGTAACATGCAGCTATGTCGCTTAACGGGCTCTGATCCGCCACGGCGCAACTTCGCAGTGTGGTTTTGAATTGATGAAGACGGCGCGCGCCAGTTCCGGATCGATGCAGAATGCGCCGGCGCGTTGGTACCTCGTTAACTCTAAAGGGCGTCGCGAATGGTGCGATGATGCTCTTACATAGCGTCCTCGCCGGACTTGATCCGGCAATCCATCTTGCTTGCAGATTGATGGATGCCCGGGCTTTCACGCTTCGCCTGAACACGCCGCGTGAAAAATTGCAGGAAAAGCGCATCAAAATGCATAACAGCTGTGGATAACGCGATGACACCGGCGTGACAGCGCGAGGCAGCACGCCGCGAATCTGTTCGGATGATGAGTGAGGCTGTTGCGAGGCTAGCCCTCCCCGAGCATGCCTCGTGTCGCGTTTCCATCCATTAAACTCAAAAGAGGATGCTATGGCTAAGAAAGCGAAGAAGGCGAAAAAGGCGAAGAAGGCGAAAAAGGCCAAGAAGGCCAAGAAGTAACCTTCAAGCCCGGGTGGAGCCTCGCTCCGCCCGGGCACCCGCTACCAGGTTCAACATGTTCACCAAAGCGGCGGGCCTCGAGCCCGCCTTTTGATTTGGGTGCTTCCAATTCATCGTCGTCGCCCGATCAAGCGGGGCATGACGGTCGGAAGTCACCGTTCCGCGAACGCCAGCCTGGCGCCCAGCGCGGCAAAGCCGCCGGCGAAGGCGCGGCGCAGCCAGGTCATCACTCTTGGCCGCGTCACGATGCGATCGCGGACCGATGCTGCGAACAGGCCGTAGAGCAAAAATACCGCAAACGTCATTGCCATGAACGCGCCGCTCAGCTCCAGCATCCGCAGCAGAGGGTGGCCTTCATTCGCCGCGACGAACTGCGGCAGGAACGCCAGGAAGAAGATCGACAATTTCGGATTGAGGATGTTGATCAAAAATCCGGTGACGATCACCCGCTTGCCGGAGCGCCGGTCAAGCCGGGTATCGAGCGCGAGCGCCCCGCGCTCGCGCAGCGCCTGCCACGCCATGACCAACAGATAGATCACGCCACACCACTTCAGCGCGGCGAAAGCCAATGCGCTGGTGTGCAGCACCGCGGCGAGGCCGAGCATCGCGGCGCAGATATGCGGGACGATCCCGAGCGTGCAGCCGAACGCCGCGGCGATACTGGCCCGCGATCCGCGCGTCAGCGCCACCGCCAGCGTGTAGAGCACGCCGGTGCCGGGCGAGACGATCACGATCAGCGAGGTCAGCAGGAACGCGAGGGACATCGCTCTTGCCCATATCACGTCGTCGGACAGCGGTGAAGCGCGCGCAAGCACGAAGGTCGCCCGGTTGCCAAAGCCTGGCAGTCGTATAAGGGTTGCCGCGCACGCCTTTCCCGACATGGAGTTGACATTCAATGACCGCGATCCGTGGCTCCGCCGCCGCCGTGACCGGCGCTGCCAGCGGCATCGGCCGGGCGCTGGCGCTCGAGCTGGCGGTGCGCGGCTGCGATCTGGCGCTGGCCGATCGCGACGAGGCGGGGCTGCAAGCGACCGCCGCCGAGATCGGCCGGGCGGCTCCGCAAAAGGTCACAGTCCACCGCGTCGACGTCAGTGAGCCGCAGCAGATCGCGGCCTTCGCGCAAGCCGCCACCTTAGCCCATCCGGGGCTCAACATCGTCGTCAACAATGCCGGCGTCGCCCTGCTCGGCCAGTTCAACGAAATCGACCAGGCGCAGATGGACTGGCTGATGAACATCAATTTCTGGGGTGTGGTGCATTCGACGTCTTCGGCACGAACTGCAGATGGCGGCAAGTCCGGTGCGCTTGTCGGTGGTGCATCCCGGCGGCGTCTCGACCAATATCGTGCGCAACTCCCGCGCCGGCAGCGGCGTCACCGACAATGCGCGCCGCGCGCAAACGATCGAACGGTTCGATGCGGTGGCCAGGACCACGCCCGCCGCCGCCGCGCTGCGCATCATCGCCGGGATCGAGAAAAACCAGCCGCGTATCCTGATTGGCAACGACGCCCGCTTCATGGACCTGCTGCAGCGCTTTCGGCCCGGCACCTATTGGGCGGTGCTGGCGCGCCGGATCGAGAAGGCGGCGAAGGCGGGGAAACCCGGTGCCCCATAGCGCATAACCCTACACGCTCGTCATTCCGGGGCATCGCGAAGCGATGAGCCCGGAATCCATAACCACGACAGGGAGTATGGATTCCGGGCCTGCGCGAAGTGGCGCATCCCGGAATGACGGTGGTTATGTCGATGCGCCGTCCGGCTTAGGAAGGAACGCTCACCGCCCCACCAGCTGATCGGCGAAATAGCCGATGGTCTTGCGATAGATGGTCGCGTGATTCCATTCGCGCATCGCCTCGAAATTCGCGGTGCCTTCGCCGTAAGGCGCGCCGTTCTTGAAGCCGTTGGTGTGCAAGAGGTTGGCGGTGGAGGCGAGCACGTCGGCCACGCTGTGGCGCAGGTCGACACGGCCGTCGCCGTCGAAATCGACGCCGTATTTGACATAGGACGACGGCAAGAATTGCGTCTGGCCGATTTCGCCGGCGTAGGCGCCGATCAAATCCCGCAATGGAAGGTCGCCGCGCTGCACGATCTTGAGGGCGGCGAGCAATTCGCCCTGGAACAGTTCCGAGCGGCGGCAATCATGCGCGAGCGTGGCCAGCGTGCGGACCACCGGCAGCTTGCCCATATCGCCCTTGCCGAAATCGGTCTCCAGCCCCCAGATCGCGACCAGGATCTGCGGCGGCACGCCGAACCGCGCCTCGATCCGCGACAGCAGCGAGGCGTGGCGCAGCAGCATCGCCCGGCCGCCGTTGATGCGGCCCGCGCCGACGCGGGTCGAGATATATTGCTCGAACGACTTGTTAAAAGTGTAGCGTTGGCGGCGGTCGAAATTCAACACCGCCATATCCTGCGTCACGCCACCGAACGCCGCGTCGGTCACGCTTGGCGAGACCCCCGCCGCCTGCGCCTCCGCCGACATGCTCGCCACAAAAGTATTGAAGTCGCCGCCGCAGCGCGCGGCAAAGGACGGGGTGGCAAGGGTGATGGCGCAGAGGACGATGGCAATGCGGAGCATACAAGCTCTTTCTGTTCATGAATTGGCCCGGCGAAGTGGCGTTTCATAGCACGGCTTGGACCATCGTTCGAGAGGTCAGTGCTTCGCGGGCGCAAGTGACGGTTCCCGTATGTAGTGCCAGCGGTCACAATTTCGGACATTCTGCGAGGGCAATCCATAGTAACAAAGTAAGTCTGGGTCGCTTTGTCGCTTCGTTCGTCGCGAAGGGACCGAGATGCTCGGCATCACCTCTCCCCTTGTGGGAGAGCATAGGCCGCCTTCGGCGGCCGTTCTTGGAAAAGGACGCCGAAGCGAAGCTTCGGCTACGTCGCATCGATAGATGCGATCCGGGCGAGGGGTTACGGCCCATCGATAGGCCGCGCCCCCTCACCCCAACCCTCTCCCACAAGGGGAGAGGGAGCGCGCCGCCGCTGAAGCAAATTCCGGATTTAATTTTCAAACAGCCAAGACGATTCAGTTGGAACCGTCATTGCGAGCGAAGCGAAGCAATCCACAGCCACGAGGTAAGTCTGGATTGCTTCGCTTCGCTCGCAATGACGGCGCTCTAAGTCCAGATACGACTTCACGCCCTCGCAACGCAAAGCGCCCGAGTCGTGCATTTATCTCTCGCCCTTGAGGGCGTGGGGAACGCCGGGTGCCTGCTGCACCCGCAGCCTCGCGTGCACTTTGTATTGGTAGAAAGCACACGAGTAACAACGAGTACACCGGAACACCCGGCATTCCCGCACGCAATGGTTTTAACGGCTTATGTCGTGCTCTCCCCGGTGACCGGGCTCTTTTGCCACCGTCGTCAGCGGATATAGTTTTGTCTAAGCCCGGTCGGGCCGACGCAACTCCGCGAACTTGACGCCAGCGTCGGGGCGTCAGGACCACACGATTTTGCCGTCCGCAGCAATCGTCTCTCGTCCGCGTGCTGTTGACCGCTCACGGATTCAAAGAACCCGCCCTGCGATCCCGTCGCGCGCAAAACGCTGCCGCGTCCACCGCATCCCATCCCGCGTCCGTGACGATCGCGATACGCCCCTCGAGTGGGACGAGACGGTGTCGGATATAGGGGTGATTTGGGTAAAGCGAAAACAGCAATATTTTTGCCTATGGGACTCGACAGCCCAAATCACACCAAATCTGGCCCGTCGGGCTGGCGACTTTTTTACACGACGTCGTCCGCCGTCGCGACGGCATCGAAAAATTCGGCACGTCGGGCAAATCAGCGAGCGTAGCCCGGGCCTCAATGCTTCGGCGGATAAAGCAGTACGTAGGGCGGGTTTTAGCCGAAGGCGTAACCCGCCGTCTTGGGCTGGCGAATGGCGGATTACGCCTTCGGCTCAATCCGCCCTACGAGCTCTGTGTTCATGCCGAAGCGCATGCGCAGCACGCGTTCTTCGCGCCGCCTACGCCGCCGCGTCCCGCGCCAGCGCGCCGGCCGCCTCGATCTCGCGGCGCAGCCAGCCGGGCGCGACATCGAAACCGTTAGGCCAGGTCGGTGCACCATCTTCGAGGAATACGCGTGCGAAAAACGCGGGATCGCGCAACGGTTCGACCATGGGACCGCTGCCGCTGACGATGGCAGAGAAGTCGTACTCTCCGGCCATACCGTCGCTGAACGTCGCCCGCAGCCGATGTCCACCGAGACACTTTATTTTCGCAACTTTAATCATCGTCGAGGCCCGCGATCTTGATGAGCGGCGTATTGGTCCGCGCCCAGCTCCAATTATCCTCCAGTGCGTAGGGCGGATTTTAGCCGAAGGCGTGACCCGCCGTCTTGTCGCGGACAATGGCGGATTACGCCTTCGGCTCAATCCGCCCTACGAGCTTTAAGCAACAGATTTAGCCCGAAGCTTTGCCGAAAAGTCGCGAAGGGCTTTTGGAACAAAGTCGACAAATACCATTGCCGAAACGTATGAGCGGAATATCTCTTCGGCCGATTTTTCTAGAAAAAAGCTGCCGTAATCCTGATGAACGAGCCTATTTCGTTCGCGTCCAATTTCTATAAAATCTGAAATCGACTTCGCCATGTTCTGGTCTAGCTTGACAATTTCGGCCATGTGCAATCGGAAGTCATCGCCAAACATATTGAAAAACGCGTTTGCATTGTTAGCCTTCCACTCGAACCAAGTGTGATATTGGCGACTGACCGCTTTGTTTTTTACGAGGGTAGGTATCATTGAGTTACCTCCCGCCACCTCGGCGCAAAAAGACACGACGTCTGACGTAATACGGAACTCGAAATGGCTTGCTGCACATAGAAGCAACGTCTTCCGGAAATTTTCATTAAGAGTATTCCGAAACGAAACGGCGTTGTACTGATCCATCATGCTGACTATTGCGGAATATTCGCCATAGAGCTTGTCAACAATCGTTCCCATCTGAGCGCCCGCCCTATAAAGTACTAATTAGGGCTCTTGCACGCTTTAACCTCGTCCCGACATTTGTGGTACGAGTTGTACCCTCAAGTGAAGCACTTACAAACTGACGATCTCGTTCAAGCGCAGAAACTTCATCGGGGTCTATTTTTCCTTTTAGTAGCCGCCTCTTTTTAAAGGCTTCGTCGCAGGTCGCGGTAAAAACCGCTTCGAATAAGGCAATGTTAAACCGATTGTTTTTCGGATTCACGAACGCATCGTCAGGCAAATCCTCGCAAGCCTCGAGAAAGGAAGTTAGGAGCTTCTGCAAGTACTCATTTTGCTTGCTGTCGTGACTCTCGCACATTCGAGAAAATTGATTGAGGAATCGTACCATAGATGGCGCGTATTCATGGCCACTAATTAGCATCGCGAGTCCTCGGAGAAGAATTTCAATATCCTTCATATGAAGATCCGGCTCTGGCGAATTCAAAATAGTCCGCCAGCGACTGTCGGTATTTACGCGATAGAGCATGTCATAAAATTTGGAATGATACATGCTCGTTCGAATTTCTTGAGGACGCAGATTTATTCCGCCCGTGTTTAAACGGTTGAACACCTCATACATCGAGGAATCGTCCCCCGCCGGACTGTTCTGCTTAACGATAATATTTCGGATCGGTCGCAAATCGAATTGCGTCTTGTAGTCGCCTAGCGTCGAATAATTCAATCCATGAAATTTATTAGTTTGATTTGGCAATTTTTCTGAGAGCTTGAGTTTGAAGTCATCAAAAAAACGTCATCGTGCAACACTTCATCAGGAATTCTTCCCTCCCTGTCGAAAATCGCACGAATTTCGACACGCTTATCTTTTCGTGGAAATTTGCGCTTGATGAAATAGTAGATCGACATGAGTCGTTGTTGACCGTCGATCACGAGGAAGCGATTGCGTGCCTGCTCGTACAAGAATAGCTGAGGCACAGGAATTCCCAGAATCAACGATTCAATTAGTTTCGATGCCCGGACTTGGTCCCAAACAAAGTTGCGCTGAAAACCAGGAATACGAACAGCACCAGACTCTATGAAATTAAATAGGGTTGACACGTTGAAATCATTAGGCGTTGCCGTAATGTCATATTCGTCAATTTGCAACTCATCTTCTTCGTCGGCATAGTCGTCGAACCATTCAGCCATTGCGAACCCACCGTCCCAGTTTTGTTGGTGCAACTATAGCGCGAATTGTCCAACTCGAACAATAAGCAAAAACGGCGGCCTTTCGCCCGCCGCTCTGTTTCGATGGATGCCCGGGTCAAGCCCGGGCATGACGCATGAATCAGCTCGTAGGCGAATTAGCGAAAGCGTAATCCGCCGTTACCCCCGTCGAGAGGGCGGATTACGCCTTCGCCTCAATCCGCCCTGCGAGCTATAGGTATGGATGGTGGCGCGCGCGGGAGCATGCCGGAATGGTGCTGGCGAATGCCCGAAGCTAGTAGAAAATGGAATCGGCCCGGGGTAGGTTTCAGCGGAGAGCTGAAACATGAACATACGACGCGGGCTATGGCGCACCTGGATATTCCTGACGGCGCTGTGGGTCATCGGGACGGTGACGCTGGCCTATTTCGTCCTGCTCGAGAGTGTGGCCAGCCGGAAGTACCAGTACGTCTACAACATGCGGAGCGACGTGCCCGATCCGAATAAGGTGGATTGGACCAAGGATTTCTATTCCCTGATGCAGTCCCCCTCGAAGGAAAAGCTAGCCTCGACCTTCGATATCCAGACGTACCAGTACGCGACGACCTGGGACGAGGACGTGAAAAAAGGCATGCTGATAACAGTAGAATTTCCAGATAAATCGCACCTCTACATGAGTGCCCAAATGACCCAGGTGGACCGAGATTACGTCGCCAAGGCGTTCTGGAACCAAAGGTGGGAACGGTGGGGTATCGAAACGTTGCCATGGGTAGCGGGCGCCATCGTCCCGCCGATCATCCTGCTTTTGCTCGGTAGCTTTATGGTGTGGGTCGGCCGCGGTTTCACCCGCGACTGAACTTATCCCCACTTGGCCCGCATCGCTCGCAATTCCGCCGTGTCATGATATCGTAACCCCTATGCAATCTACCCAATGCACACGTAGAGCGGGCGGCATGCAACCAGATTCGGCAGCGCTAACACTTCCACCGCCTCTTTGAAAGATGCGTAACGGCAAGCTCTCCCGCGATCAGCACAACGAGAGCGCCGAACGTGAGGGGGTCGTGGATGTTGTAGATGATTGCAGCCCAGCCGATGGTTTTCATGCGCTCGATTCCCCAACTCCTGAGAGCTGCTTTTCAGTTTGGGAATCGCCTTGCCCGGTCTCGGCCCGTCGGGCAGCGCCCGTCACGGCGCCGGAGATAGTGTCGCCTTTTAGCGTCCGGCAGGACGGGGCATCACCCCATAGTCTTTTCGATAACAGACACAGTCGCCTAATCGGCCACGTGGGCTCGTGCCGCAGCACTATTTCTGGAGTATGGGACGCCGGCACGATTTCAGGACCTCAAAACGTCGGGCGCGCGCGCTGTACCGGATAATCCGCAGTCGCGTAGCTGTATCCGAGGGCGGTCCGCTGGTCCGGAAGGCGCTCCAAAGCGAGCAGCGCCAACTCCACCATCCGGGGAAGCTTCTCGGTCGACTTCTCCCACGTGATAATTGTCTGACGAGACCCAAGCCCCAGCGCCATACGGAGCGCGTCCTGGGTGAAGTGGTTACGCTTGCGCCATTCAGGGAGTTCAGTGCCGATCATCGGGCACCTCCAATGTCCAGAAACTGGACGTCCAATGGTTGGACATTTTGTTGTGATTTGGTCATTCGGGGCCTTAAAAGTGCAATCAAAACGGGGGTCGGCACCCTGAACATACGCAGAGAAAGTTAAATAATAGCTAAACGTCTCGATAAGCAATTTTGGCCGAAGCTCATGTGAGGGCTATCGGACAGCTTTGCTGTCCGACTGCCTGTTCGTGAGACGGATGGATTGAGCGAGCGACGGCGTCGAACGGCTGACGGTCCCGCGCAGACGCAGCGCGATCGCATATAACTGAGCGCAGCCATGAGGAAGGCATCGTCCCAGCGAGCGCGTTTGATTTTGCGCCGTATGGATGTGCGATCGGGGTGGGCTCGCTTAGGCGAGGTCGTCCCGCGCAAGCCCGCCCATCGCCTCAATCTCCCGGCGCAGCCACTCCGGGTCCATATCAAAACTGTTCGGCCAGGTCGGCGCACCATCCTCCAGAAATACGCGCGCGAAATATGCGGGGTCGCGCAAGGGCTCGCCCATCGGGCCGGCCTCGGCGACCAGCACTGAGAAATCGCGCTCGCCCGCCGTTCCGTCGCTGAACGTCGCGTGCAGGCGATAGCCGCCGAGATGTTTGATTTTGGTGACCTTAATCATCGTCGAGTTCTGCGGGAGAGGGAGCAGGTATCCACGTCTTTACCACGCGGACGCCCAAAAACTAGATGGCCGGGACAAAGCCCGGCCATGACGAAGAGAGAGAAACTGGGTCCCGGTTCTGCGGCGCACCACTTCGTGCTGCGCCGCGCCCGGGACACGAGATTAATTATCGAGGAAGCTCCGCAGCTTCCTTGACCTGCTCGGATGCTTCAGCTTGCGCAGCGCCTTGGCTTCGATCTGCCTAATACGCTCTCTTGTCACCGAGAACTGCTGGCCGACTTCTTCCAGGGTGTGGTCGGTGTTCATGCCGATGCCGAAGCGCATGCGGAGCACGCGTTCTTCGCGCGGGGTTAGCGACGCCAAAACCCGCGTCGTGGTCTCGCGAAGGTTGCTCTGGATCGCGGCGTCGATGGGCAGGATCGCGTTCTTGTCCTCGATGAAATCGCCGAGATGCGAGTCTTCCTCGTCGCCCACTGGAGTCTCCAGCGACAGCGGCTCTTTGGCGATCTTGAGAACCTTGCGAACCTTCTCAAGCGGCATGCCGAGCTTTTCGGCCAATTCCTCAGGCGTCGGCTCGCGGCCGATCTCGTTGAGCATCTGGCGCGAGGTGCGCACGATCTTGTTGATGGTCTCGATCATGTGCACGGGAATGCGGATGGTGCGCGCCTGATCGGCAATGCTTCGCGTGATCGCCTGCCGGATCCACCACGTCGCATAGGTCGAGAACTTGTAGCCCCGGCGGTATTCGAATTTGTCGACCGCCTTCATCAAGCCGATATTGCCTTCCTGGATCAGGTCGAGGAACTGCAAACCGCGGTTGGTGTATTTTTTCGCGATCGAAATCACGAGCCGCAGATTGGCCTCGACCATTTCCTTCTTGGCCTGGCGCGCCTCGCGCTCGCCCTTCTGCACGCCGTGCACGATCTTGCGGAATTCGCCGATCTCGAGCC
>WNFF01026632.1_pt1 | contig 14643 bp, 15 predicted proteins | sample 5400441 | NCBI WGS metagenome assembly WNFF01 (sample SAMN13153345, study PRJNA577476) | soil metagenome | isolation source: 120 cm saprolite under Douglas fir tree site 2 hole 3 replicate 1 | place: USA:California | collected 2015-04-18 | reverse complement strand
GGCGGTGTACGCCAAGGCGGGCGAGCGCTGGCGCATGATCGCCTGGCAATCGACCCGCCAGCCCGACGCCTAGCTTCGTCGTTTCTGATTTGACCAACCGCGCATATCTCGCTGCGCACATCCTCGAGTCCCGGATGTCGCCCTCGATGGCGTCTGCAATGGCGCCGCCGTGAACCTCGAGCATATCGATCTCGCGGGCGACCCGCCCGTCCACGGTGTTCTGCACCCGGCCGCGTCGAGCGGCGCCGCCGGGCTCGTGCTCACCCACGGGGCCGGCGGCAACGCCGACGCGCCGCTCCTCGTGGCTGTGGCCGGAGCTTTCGCCGAGCGCGGCATCATCGTCTTGCGCTGCGACCTGCCGTATCGCCAGGCCCGGCCGCGCGGTGGGCCGTCGCCGGGCGGCGCCGCGCGCGATCGCGACGGGCTCCGCGCCGCGCTCCGCGTCCTTCGCGAGCGCGTCAGCGGCTGTCTCTTCCTCGGCGGCCACTCCTACGGCGGGCGCCAGGCCTCCATGCTCCTCGCCGCCGAGCCCACGCTGGCCAGCGCCCTGCTCCTCCAGTCCTACCCGCTGCATCCGCCCGGCCGTCCCCAAAATCTCCGCACCGCCCATCTTCCAGACCTGCGCGTGCCCACGCTCTTCGTCCACGGGACGGCTGATCCGTTCGGCTCGCCGACCGAGCTGGACAAGGCACGAGCTTTGATTCCTGGACGGACGGCGCTCCTGCCCGTGAACGGCGGGCACGATCTCGGCTGGAGCCGAAAACGCGGGGACGCCACGCTTCCCGAGCGTATCGCGGAGGCGTTCCTGGAGCTTGCGGGCCCGCGCGAGGGGTAACCGCGCAGGCTTGTGCTTTGTCGTCCGCCCCGCTACTCTACGGCGGTACGCGCAAGCGTGTGAGGACCGACCCCGCTTCACCCGGAGAACACACATGAGCCAGGACGCGCCCCTCCTCGTCGAGAAAGACGGACCCATCGGCTGGATCATCTTCAACCGGCCGGAGAAGCGGAACGCGGTGGGCTTCGAGACGTGGCAGCTCATGCCCGACTACGTCAAGGATCTGGTCGCCGACGATGCCGTCCGCGTGGTCATCCTGCGGGGGGCCGGCGATCAGGCCTTCGTGGCGGGCGCCGATATCTCGCAGTTCAAGGACCGGCGAAAGAACATGGACGACGAGGAGGAATACCGGAAGATCAACGCGCGCGGGCAGGAGGCCCTCGCCACCCTGCCCAAACCCCTCCTCGCCATGATCCACGGCTACTGCGTGGGCGGCGGGGTCGGCATCACGCTGAACTGCGACATGCGGATCGCTTCCGACGAGGCGCGCTTCGGGATTCCCGCGGCCCGGCTGGGGCTTGGCTATCACTACCACGGCATGGAAAAGCTGATGAGCCTGATCGGGCCGTCGTACACGAAAGAGATCTTCTTCACGGCGCGCACCGACTGGAGCGCCCAGGACGCCCTCCGCATGGGGCTCGTGAACCACGTGGTGCCCAAGGCGGAGCTCGAGACCTTCACGCGGGACTACGCCATCAAGATCTCGCGCAACGCGCCCCTGACCATCCGCTCCGCCAAGGCCACCGTGGAGCAGCTCGTGAAGCCGGCGGCGCAGCGCGATCTGGCCCTGCTCGACAAGCTGATCGCCGACTGCTTCAACAGCCAGGATTACCAGGAGGGCGTCAAGGCCTTCGCCGAGAAGCGGCGCCCCCAGTTCCAGGGGCGCTGAGGCTCACATCGCGATGGCCGCGCGGGAGATCTTCTCGTGCGGCGCGCCCTGGCGCTGCATCCAGTCCGCCTGCTGGAAGCCTTCGGAGATGCGCTCGAGCGGGAACACGTGGGAGATGAGCCGCTCGAAGGGAAACCGCGTGAGATTGCGCCGAAGGAAAGCGAGCGACTGCTCGAGCGCCCAGGGTGAGTAGTTGGAGGTGGCCACGAGCCGCGAGTTGCCGCGGACGAGGGCGGTGGCGTCGTAGCTGAAGATGTTGCCGGGCGCGATGCTGCCCACCTCGAGATAGCAGCCGCCGCCCCGGAGCATCCGTAGCCCTTCGGGGATGACCTCGGGATAGCCGACCAGGTCGGCGACCACGTCCGCGCCGAACCCCCCCGTCAGCTCCTTCACCGCCTCCACGCGGCGGTCCGCGGTGGGAAGCTCGACGGCGCTCAGCGTGTGATCGGCGCCGAAGGCCCGGGCCAGCTCCAGCCGCTCGGGCAGCCGGTCGATCACGATGATCTTGTCCGCGCCCAAGTCGCGCGCCACCGCCACCGCGTTGATGCCGAGCCCGCCTGCGCCCTGGATCACCACCGCGTGCCCCGCGCGAAGCCCCGCGCGCCGCAGGCCGTAGAGTACCTGGGAGAGCGCGCAGTTGGAGGGCGTGGCGATGTCGTCCGAGATCTCGTCGGGGATCTTGAAGACGAAGTGGCCGGGCCGCAGGTAGTAGTACTCGCCGTACGCGTTGTTGAAGTAGGGGGGCGTGCCCGCCACTCGATTGGGGCGGGCCTTGCGCGGGCAGCTTCCCATCTCATCGTGCAGGCACACGGGGCAGCGCCCGCACGGGAAGAAGTAAAGATACGTCACGCGATCGCCCTCGCGGAGCGGCTGGCCCATGGAGTCGGTGGTCACCCCCGCGCCCAGCTTGTCCACGCTCCCGCACATCTCGTGGCCGAAGGTGAGATCCTGCGGGCTCGCGCCGTAGATCTCCTTCATCTCGCCCCGCCAGATGTGCAGGTCGGAGCCGCAGACGCCGGCCCGGGAGAGACGCACGAGGATGGCGCCCGCCTCGACCTCCGGCACGGGATACTCGCGCAGCTCGAACTCACCGCCGTACGCCTTGAGTACCGCCACGCGTCCTTTCATATGCCCTCCCCCCCACCGGGTCCGGGGGGGAGCGCAGCTGTCGCTCCTCCCCCGGGCCCCCCCACCAGCTTGTGTGACATCAGGCCAGGAAGTCCCGACACAGGGCCTCCCACATCATGGCGGAGAGCTTGAGGCTCTCCGTGTCGACGCGCTCGTTGTGGCCGTGGAACATGATCGGATACTCGGTGTGCGGGATGCGCAGCGAGTGCAGGCCGAAGCCGTAGGCGGGAATGTTCCGCCAGCGGAAGAACTTGCCGTCGGTGCCGCCCGTCGTCAGCCGCGGAACCACGCGGCTTCCGGGCAGAAGCTTTTCCGCGATCCGCGTCACGGAATCGAAGAGGGGCGTATCCGGCGAGCTGAGCGATCCCGGCTCGGCGCGCCCATGCGTGATCGTCACGCGGGGCGCCAGTTCCCCGAGGGCTTCCGCGAGCATGGCATCGACTTCCTCCGGCGTCACCCCCGGCAAGGCGCGGATATCCACGTCGATCTCGACACGGTCGGGGATGACGTTGGTCTTCACGCCGCCGCGGATGACGTTGGGCGAGAAGGTGGTATGGGTGCAGGCATGCGCCTCGCGGGCCAGGGACAGGTTGTCCAGCCCGCGCGCCGACTCGAGAACGCGGTCGGCATCGGTGAGGCCGCGCGTGAGCTCGGGGCCGAGCTCGAGGGCTTCCACGTAGCGGCGCCAAACGTCGAAGATCCGCGCCTTGGGTTGATAGCTGCCGATCCGGCGCACCACTTCCGCCGCCGTCATCAGCGCGTTGTCGGTGCGGAAGGGACGCGAGCCATGGCCGGGTGTGCCGGCGACCGTGAGCCGCCGCCAGTTCGCGCCCTTCTCGCCCACTCCCAAGGTCAGCACGTGGCCGGTGCTCGTGGGAATGGGCACGCCACCGTTCTCGGTGATGACGTAGTCGGTCTTGACAGCGTCGGGCTCGCGCTCGACGAGGTGGCCGGCGCCGTGGGTACCCCCCGCCTCCTCGTCGGCCACCGCCAGATAGATGAGCGTGCCCCGCGGGCGGAAGGCGCTCCGGGCGAGCCGGCGCGTGGCCACGGCCATGGTCGCGGTGAGGTTGAGCATGTCGATGGCCCCGCGTCCCCACACGATGCCGTCCTCGAGCTCGCCCTCGAAGGGATCGCGCCGCCAGCCATCCGGGCTCACGGGGACGACATCGGTGTGGCCCATGAGGAGGAGCCGTGGGGCCGACGGATCGGAGCCCTCGATGCGGACGATGAGGCTCTCGCGTCCCGGCTTCGACGTGTACTTCTCGCACGACACGCCCGAGCCCGCGAAGTAGTCCTCGAGGGCGGCCACGTTTCGCGTCTCCTGGCCCGATCCGACCGTGCCGTCGTTGACGCACTTGTTCCGGATGAGCGTCCGCAGGAGCTCGGTGGCTTCCGTCTCGATGGCGCGTCCATCACTCATGGGATTCTCCTCTCCTCGACGATGGACGACCCGCCCGCCCGGCGTTCAGCCGGCCGTCCTACGCTTGGCCTGGGCGCGGTATCGCTCCGGGACGGAGTCCCACGCATCGGTCCAGTTCGCCACACCATCCTCGTCGATCCAGCGATAGAGCTGGCTCGGGCGGGAGGACGACGGCTCCGCGGCCAGCGGCGCGCGTGGCGCGGGGGGCAGAGGTGGCGTCGGCGGCGCCGCGGGAGGATTGGGGATCCACACCCACTGATACGGCGAGGTGATGCCGTCGCCCCGCATCTCGAAGCGCCCGGTCGGGTACTCGATCACGCTGGGCACGGGAGGCGGCGGAGGCGCGAGGGCGATCACCACCGTAGGGCTATAGGCGGGCGGAGGGGTGTAGACAGGCACGGGCGCATAGTAAGGGAGCCCGCCGGCGGGGCTACCCGCGCCGACGCGACTCGCGGCAGGGCCCTGCCGAGATGGCGATGAGGGTTGCCCTTGCTGCATCGGCTGGGCGACTGCCGCCCCTGGCGCGGCGAGAAGGCTCGCGACGAGGCTCAGCAAGACGGCCGAGACCGACACCACTCTCGTCATCGCGCGGCAAAGACTTCCTTGAGCAGGGCCGTCGTGCGGGCCGCCGGATTCGTCCGGATCTGCCGCTCCTGCTCGCCCACCACGTGGAAGAGACCGTCCAGCGCCTTGCCCACCACGTAGTCGTCGACGTCGAAGGTCTGGCTCTGCGCGAAGGGAATGGCCTCGAAGCGCCCCATTAGCTCCTTGTACTTGCGGACCACGCCGACTTCCCCCATGGTGCGATCCACGACGGGCTTGAAGGCCGCCGTGAGCTTGTCCGTCGTCGTGCGCTTGAAGAAGTCCGTGGCCGCTGTGTCTCCGCCGCCCAGGATCTTCTGGGCGTCGTCGAAGGTCATGGATCCGATGGCGTCCCAGAAGATCTTCTTGGCCGCGGGCGCGGCCTTTTCCGCCGCGCGATTCATGCTCAGGACGAACTCATCGACCTTGGGGCCGTAGCCCACGACGCGCAGCCCCTGCTCCACCGTCTTGAGCTTCTCGGGCATGAGGATCTTGATCGCCTCGTTGCTGAAGTAGCCGTTCGTCCGCCCCGTGAGGCTCACGGATTTCTCGGTGGCGACCTGGAGCGCTTCCTTCAATCCGGCGCCGACCTTGACATCGGACAGACCGCTGCCTTGCTGGCCGACGCCCAGACCTTTGAGGACCTGATCGAGCTGCGCCCAGGCAGGCGTGGCGACGAGAGCGAGGACGACGGCCACGGCCAGCCTGAGCGCGATCATGAGCGTCTCGACGCGGCTAGTCGCGGTACGACGGATCGCTGCAGTCGAGTCGACGCAGGAGGCCGGGCCACACGAGGGCGCCCCGATTCCCGACTCGTCCGGAGCCCGCCATCTGCGGATAGGAGCTCTCGATGATTTCCTTGGGCACCGAGATCAGCTCGCCCCCGCCCGATTGCGCGCGCACCTGAATGGCGCAGGACGTCTCCAGGTAGTACATCGAGACGAACGCATCGGCCACGGTCTCGCCGACGGTCAGGAGCCCGTGGTTTCTCAGGATGAGCGAGTTCTTGTCCCCGAGGTCGGCCACGAGCCGGGGCTTCTCGTCGTCCCGGAGCGCGGGGCCTTCGAAGTCGTGGTAGCTCAGACTTCCGAGGACCGACATCGAATGCTGCGAGATCGGGAGCAATCCCGCCCGCTGGGTGGAGACGGCCACGCCGCTCGGGGTATGCGTGTGCAGCACGCACTTGGCATCGTGGCGCGCGCCATGAATGGCGCTGTGAATGACGAAGCCGGCGGCGTTGACGGGAAACGGCGAGTCCTCCGCCTTGTTCCCCTGCTGGTCGATCTTGACCAGGCTCGAGGCCGTGATCTCGTCGAAGAACAGGCCGTACGGATTGATGAGGAAGTGGTCCTGGGTGCCCGGGACCCGCGCGCTGATATGCGTGAAGACGAGGTCCTCCCAGCCGTACCGCGACACGAGCCGATAGCAGGCCGCGAGATCCACACGCACCGCCCATTCCTCTGGCGAGACCTTGTCCTTGAGCGATCGTATGGTCAGGGCTGACTCGGTCATGGGTCGACTCCCTCCTCTGGATGGTTACGGACCGTGACTGCAGGTCCGGCGGTCGGTACTGTACCACGAAAGATCGAGCGCATCCCGCCGTCGTCGGGCATTCCCGGAACCACGTCACGAGTCACGATGTTCTTGGATCGCAGGAGGTGGCACGAGCCATGTCCCCCGTCCCGATGGTCAAGCTGTCGGCACTTGCCGGCTGCCTCTTGATAGCCGCCGGCTGCGCTCCCCACACCCTGCTCCGCTCCCGCGTCGTGGAACAGGTGCCCCCTGGTGAGTACAACGTGAGCGTCTCGGAAGATCCTACCGGGAGCCGGCAGCTCAGCGCCGTGCTCTTCGAGACGGCACGCGCCATGGTGACACTCGACCTTCCCAGAGTGAGACATGCGGGCATCGCGAGGCCAGATGACTACGGCTATCTCCTCAAGGCCGGCTTCGTGGTCCACGAAGTGCGCGGCGCCGACGGCGCCGTGACCGGCTAGAGCCACGGGGCGGTGTCGTGGTGACGGTGACCGGACTATCGAGCGTGCCCGAGGCAGGCGGGGGCGGCGGCGGCGGTGGAGGCGCCATGTAAGTGCCGTGACGGATGGAGGCGGCGGCTACTGGCACACCTGAGAAGATCCAGGATGCCAGTGGTATTCCACGTCGGGCTCGGACTCCGGTGGCGGGCTGACCCCGAGCCTCGCAGCCACGAACCCCTGGCTCTCATAGAAGGCGCGGCCTTCCTGATTCATCTGGAAGGTGAAGAGGCGAAGCCCGGAGGGTGAGAGCCCGCGGGCATGCGCGATCAAGGCGCGCCCGAGGCCCTTCCGCTGATGATCGGGGTCGACGTAGAGCTGGTCGATGAAATCACCCGCGATGGCGAGAAATCCCGCGACACGCCCGTCGAGCTCCGCCACCCAGACGTCATGGCGGACGAGCACGACGTCGCGAAAGTGCTCGCGGTCTTCCTCCGCCGTGTGACCCTTCCGCGCCTGGAGATCAGGAAAGGCCCGGAGGCGGGAGCGCCGCCAGAGATCGTTCACCGCGTCGAAGTCCGCGGATCCGTACCGACGAATGGTCGGGCCGGGGCTCATGCGGTGAGTGTACGCCGCCCCGGCCTGCCGTTCTGAATGCCCTCATCGGCTGATCAGGAAAGGATCCCAGGATTCGTTCCGGCTGAGAGCGCCCACCCCGTACCAGATGGACCAGCTCATGAGGGCGGCGGCGCAGGGAAGCCCGGAGATGATGTTGACGAGAACATAGAGATCGACGCTGCCCCGGAAGAGAACGAGGGACCGCACCGCGCTTCCCAGCAGGAGATAGCCCGCCCAGGCGAGTGAGATGAGTGAGCAGACCCGGCGAAACGTGGGCGAGGCTTTCACCTGGGGGGAGAAGTCGTACGATTCGGCGGCGAAGAGCCCGGCGAGGGGACGGCCGATGAAGACGGACACGAGGAAGCCGCATCCGTAGACGACGTTCAGGATCAAGGGTGGAGCGAAGTAGGCGACGGTGTTCGTGGAGGTAAGACCTCCCGCGGCCTGCACCAGCGCGACACCGAGCCCGACGGCCGCCGACAACCCGGACCGCCGCTGTCCACGCTCCCACGCATATCCGACGATCGCAAATCCGGTGGCCGCGGCGATCGCGGCGTCGAAGCCGAGGAGCCTCCAGCCGAGATAGAAGGCGAGCATCGGGCCGAAGGCGTCTCGGACAAAGCGCGGTCCGCCCGCCAGCAAGAGCGCCCGCACCGGGTGGTGAGGGCGCTCCGACGGGCGAGCGGGCGGAGAAACCGTCGCCTCGACGCTCATGCCAGGATCGGCGGCGTGGGCCTACTGTTCCTCGTCCGCCTCGGCCGGCGCTTCCATCCCTCCAGAGCCCTGGCGCATCCGCTGCCACCGCGCGGCCCAGAGTCCCTTGAGCTTCTCTTTCTGCTCCGCGGTGAGCTGGGCCTTGGCCTGCTCGGTCGTGCGGATGGCCGCGATGCGCCCGTCGGCCCGCATGCGCTCGATCTCCCGCACCTTGGCCTCGACCTTGCCCATGTCCACGGGATCGTTTCGGCGCAGCTCCATCAGATCGAGCTGAGCCAGCTGCCCATCAGCCGTGCGCCGGATGGCGGCCCGCCGAAAGTCCATGCCGAGCTTCTGCAGCGACTCCACCTGCTGCGGGCTCAACCCCAGCTCCTGTCGATGACCCCTGCATCGAGGGACCACCCATCGCCCGCCCCGCCGCGTCGTCCTCGTGGATCGCCAGCGCCACGTCCGACGTCTGGGCCGTCACCGGCACGGTGAGCCCAAGGACCAGGAGCAGCCCTCCCAGCACCGCGTTCGCTCGCATACGTTCCTCCCGTGGTTGGCTCGCATCGCAGGCATCGCCCTGCTCGTGTCGCACCATGTGAGAGGCGCGTGAAGGGGATGTGTGGAGGATGTAAAGGAGTGTGAAGGCGAGCCGGGCCACTTTGCTCGCCAGTTCCACTCAGCTCTCGCCTCGCGGCGGGGCCGCTCGGCTCGAAATGCCACGTTCTCGGTCGCCAGCAACGCTCGACGTACGATCCACTCAGCCCTCGCCTCGGGCTTTGCCCTCAGCTCGAACGGCCACGTACGCCTCGCATTGCTGGCTCCCTCGGGCGTGGCCGTTCGAGCTGAGGGGCGGAGCCCCGAGGCGAGGGCTGAGTTAATCTGGCGGGCAAATTGACCCGGTTCGCAGCGCGGCAGTGACGGGTTGAGGTATGCTGGCGGGCATCGTGGCCCAAACCTCGGCCGAGGTCGTGATCTGTGGCGCCGGCATTGCCGGGATCGCCACCGCCTACCACCTGGCCGTCCGACGCGGGATGCGCGGCGTCCTCCTCGTGGACGAGCGGCCGCCCCTCTCCCTGACCAGCGACAAGTCCGCGGAGTGCTACCGCAACTGGTGGCCCGGACCCGGCGACGACATGGTCGCCGTCATGAACCGGAGCATCGACCTGCTCGAAGAGCTGGCCCGCGAGAGCGGCAACGTCTTCCGCCTCAACCGGCGAGGCTATCTCTTCGCCACCGCGGACCCGGCGCGCGTCCCCCACTTCGTGGAGACGGCACGCGAGGCGGCCACGCTCGGCTCCGGTCCGGTGCGGCTGCACGCGACGGCGACGAGCGGCTACGAGCCCGCCGCCTCGGAAGGATTCGACTCGCCGCTGACCGGCTCGGACGTGATCACCGAGTCGGCCCTCATCCGGCGCCACTTCTCCTTCCTCGCCCCGGATACCCTGGCCCTCGTCCACGCCCGGCGCTGCGGATGGTTCAGCGGTCAGCAGCTCGGCATGTACCTGCTCGAGCGCGCGCGCGAGCATGGTGTCCGGCTCCTCGAGGGCCGGGTGGAGCGCATCGACACGGCGGGCGGACGCGTGTGCGGCATCGACATACGCGCGGCGGGTGGTCTCCAGACCATCGGGACCTCACGCGTGGTGCTGGCGGCGGGCCCTCTTACGGAGGGGGCGGCACGGATGCTCGGGATCAAGCTCCCGCTCTTCTGCGAGCTGCACGCCAAGATCGCCTTCAACGATCCGCTCGGCGCCATGCCGCGCTCGGCGCCGCTGACGATCTGGACCGATCCCCAGACCATCGCGTGGTCGGAGAACGAGCGAGAGGAGCTCGCGAGCTCCCCCCGCCACCGGCGTCTCGTGGGCGAGCTGCCGGGGGGCGCGCACGGGCGGCCCGAGGGCGCCGGGGAGAGCACTTCCGTCCTCGGCATCTGGACCTATGACGCCGAGCCCGTCGAGCCTGTCTTTCCCCAGGAATTCCATCCCGCCTACGCAGAGGTCGTCCTGCATGGGATGGCGCGCATGATCCCCTTACATGATCGGCGCGCTCTCCGGCTACGGCATGATGGCCTCGAATGGCGCGGCGGATCTTCTCGCCGACTACATCGCCGAGCGCCCGCTCCCGCGCTATGCTCCGGCCTTCCGCCTCGACCGCTACGAGAACCCCGACTACGTAAGACTTCTGGAGAGCTGGGGCGACTCCGGCCAGCTCTGAGCTGCTCACGCACGGTTGTCGCCTTCCCCTCACCCTGCCCTCTCCCCTGAGGGGAGAGGGATGAGAGAACAAGTGCTCCCTCGGCCCTTTTCGGATCCCTCTCCCCCACCGGGGGAGAGGGCAGGGTGAGGGGGCATCCGAAGTCGCCGCCGTGACAGGCGCGCGCCTATCTCTGACTCGGAGCTCCGCCTTCGAAGACCTCGCGCCGCGCCATCGAGCGCTGGAAGGCGAGATAGCCCGCTCGAGTCAGGGGAGGCTTCGACTTGGCGACCACCTCGCGCGCGCCTGCGGCGCCATCGGCGAGAAGATCGACGACCATCGCGGCCAGCGCCTTGGCGGGCAGGACATAGCCGAGCTGCTTGTCCACGATCGCGAAGGTCGCGGCGTGTCCGGGACCCTGGGCCCCGCCCATGTACGGATGCAGGCTCGGCATGATCTGGCTCACGTCTCCCATGTCCGTCGACCCCGATCGGTGCGGGATGTCCCGATAGTGCTCCTGGCCCACGAGGCCTTTGGCCGTGCGCTCGAAGAGCGTGGACATGCTCTGGTCACAGAGCAGCGGCATGGGCCCCGGCAGCGTTTCGATCTCCACTTGAGCGCCCAAAGCCAGGGCCCCCGCGCGAAGGGCCCGGTCCACCTTGTGGCTCGCATCGAGCACGCCGTCCGCGTTCTTGCCCCTCACATACATCTCGAGGCGCGCCTCGCCGGGGATCACGTTCACCTGCGAGCCGCCATGCGTGAGAATGGGATGGACGCGGATCGAGTCCTCGTCGCGGAACGTCTCTCTTATCGCGTTGATCGCTTGAAGCGCAATGCTTGCGGCGTAGAGGGCGTTCACCCCCATGTGCGGCGCTCCGCCGGCATGTGACGCGCGCCCCACGAATCGCGCGGTCTTCCCCACCCGGCCGTTGTTGGAGGCGGGCACGCCGGCCTTGCCGTCCTCGGCACGCCAGTTGGTGTGGATCATCATGGCGAGATCCACGTCGTCGAAGCAGCCCAGCTTGATGAGCTCCTGCTTGCCGCACGGGAACTCGAGCTTGCCCGCGCGGATCTGCGCCTGACGCCACTCGATGTCGCCGCCCTCCTCGGCGGGGACCGCGAAGAGCGCCACCCGGCCGGCGAGATGATCGAAGGCCTTGGCGTCGACGAGACCCATGGCCGCTCCCAGCATCCCGGCGACCTGCGCATTGTGGCCGCACGCATGGGCGGCGCCCGTCGCGGGATCAGCCTGGGGATGGCCCGTGACGCGGAGGCCATCCAGCTCGCCGAGCAGCGCGAAGGTCGGGCCCTCGCCCGCGCGCCCGCGCGCATCCGCCCGCACGCCAGTCATGGCGAGCCCGGTGCGCGACTCCAGGCCGAGGCGCTGGAAGGTCTCGTGAACCAGGGCCGCCGTCTTGACTTCCTTGAAGCCCATCTCCGGATTCTCGAGGATGCGCTCGCCGATGCCGATGATCTCGTCCGCCCGCTTGTCGATCGCCTCGAAGATGCGCCGCTTCAGCTCGTCCTTCGTCATCGCTCGGTCGCTCCTCTTCCTCTCGTGGTTTTCTCACCGCCTCCGGCACTCTAGCTCATCGCCTCGGGCAAGGCGAGCACGGCGCGCTCGACGAGCCCTTGATCCTCGACCGGCGCGAAGGCGGCGGCCGTGCACGGCGGGGCGAGATCGGCGAAACGGTAGGCCGCCGCCGTGCTGCCCGGCCCCTGGCCCGTATGGCCGCTGCACCTGCCTCGAGGAGAGGTGACGTCCACCATGAGGCCGAGCCCGTAGCCCGCCGTGCGCCAGGGTCGGCCCGGAATGGGACCACCCAGAGGATACGGCGTCTCCATGGCGTCCCGCAGAACGGCCGGGAGCAGAGGGCCGGAGAGCAAGCGATCGAGGAACAGGGCGGCCTCGGCCGGAGTGCCGATCAGGAGGCCGTGATAGACCCAGCCCGGGTGATAGCCGGCCTCGTTGCCCCACGCGGTGACGGTGAGATCGCTCGGGGCGCGGGCAAGCCGGACACCCGGCACGCCCAGAGGGCCGAAGACGAGCCGTCGGAGCGCCGCGTCCATTTCCTCGCCCGTCGCCTCTTCGATCAGACAGCGGACGAAGAGGTATCCGACATTCGAGTAGGCCCACCCGTGCCCGGGCGAGAAGAGAAGCGTGTCCGCGGAGACTCGCCGCAGGAGCTCGTCCGCGCTCCACGGCTCGGCCCGCCGCGCCACCGCCTCGTGATACGCGGGAAGCCACCATAGTCGGGAAGGCCGGCCGTATGCTGCAGGAGCTGGCGCAAGGTGTAGGACCGCCCCGCGAGCGGTGCGTCGAGCTCGAGCCTTCCTCCCGCCACGAGAACGAGCGCGCCCGCGGCCAGGACCGTCTTCGTGAGGCTCCACCACGGTGCCGGTGGAGAGAGCTGATCATGATGACCGAGCTCTCCGCCACGGACGAGCGCGGTCAGGCCCGTGAAGGTGATCATGTCGTCGCCTCGCGGGAAGGCGTGGCCGTCTCCAGGTCTACTTGGATTTCGCCAGCAGCTCCAGCGTCGCCTCCACGACCGCGGCCGGCTGCTCGCGCGGCATGAAGTGGCCGGCCGCGGGCACGACCCGGCCTTTCGTGCCCGCGGGAAACAGCGACATGAGGCGCTCCGTCCGGCGCGTGAGATCGACCCCGTCCTCGGCGCCCCAGAGCGCCACGCTGGGCACGGTGATGGGCGGGCGCTCCGCGAGGCGGCGCTCCATGGCGTCGAAGCGTGGCTCGCCCGGCGCGTTGCCGTGGCGGTGGCGATACGAGTGGATCACCACCTCGACGAAATCCGGATTGTCGAACGAGGGCGCCGTGCGGTCCCAGGTGGCGTCGTCGAACCGCCAGGTGGGCGACCAGGTTTGCCAGAGGAAGCGGCAGATCTCGCGCCGCTTCTGCTCGAGGCCTCGGCGGCCGCGCTCCGTGTTGAAGTACCACTGATACCAGCTGGCGCGCTCCTCGGCCGCGGAGGCGGGAGGCGACGGCGCCAACGTGTTCTGCACGTTGTAGCCCCCGATGGTGACGAGCGCGCGCACGCGCTCGGGCGCCACGATGGCGGCGATGCAGGCCGCGCGTCCGCCCCAGTCATAGCCTGCGAGGGCCACGCGCGGTAGGGCGAGCGCCTCCATGAAGTCGAGCAGGTCCTGGCCGATGGCCGCCTGCTGCGCCATGCGCGGTGCCGCGGGGTCGAGGAAGCGCGTGGGCCCGTAGCCGCGCAGGTACGGCACGAGCACGCGATGGCCGGCCACTGCGAGGGCCGGCGCCACGCCATCCCAAGCGCGCGCGTCGTCGGGGAAACCGTGAAGCAGGATGATGGGGGCGCCCGGCGCCTCGCCGTGCGACTCGTAGGCGATCTCGAGGACGGGCGTGCGGACGAGGCGAGTCTCGGGCGCCACGCTGCGCAGACTACACGGTCAGAGGCATCTGGGCAACGCGACCCAGAGCGTGAGAACGGCCGGAGGGGAAGACAGAGCTAGCGGAGCGAGGCGGGCGCGGCCGGCACGGCATCCAGCGCGTTGCGCACGGCCCGCGCGAGAGATCGCGGTGTGAACGGCTTTTGCAGGAATGCTCCCGGAGGGTTGATGGTGCCGTCCGGCCTGATCAGGTCGTCCGTGTAGCCCGACATGTACAGGATGCGCATCTCCGGGTGCTCGGCGAGCAGCCGCTCCGCGAGGGCGGGGCCGCGCATGACCGGCATGATCATGTCGCTGACGAGCAGCCGAACCTCGCCGCCGTGGCGATCCCCGAGCGTCAGGGCCTCGAGGGGGTCGCCGGTTTCGAGCACGGTGTAGCCGCATCGCTTCAGGACGTCCGCGGCGAGACGACGCACTTCCTTCTCGTCCTCCACGAGCAGGACCGTCTCACGGCCGCGGGGCAAGGCCGAGGGCTCGGGAGGAGCCTCGACGACTTCGGCAGGGGCGGCCGTCCGAGGCAGGTAGATCGTGAAGGTGGTGCCGGCGCCCACCGTGCTGTCGACCCCGATGCACCCACCGCTCTGGTGGACGATGCCGTGCACGGTGGCGAGGCCAAGGCCGGTTCCCTTGCCCGGATCCTTGGTGGTGAAGAACGGCTCGAAGATCCGTGTCAGGGTCGCCGAGTCCATCCCGCATCCGGCGTCCTGCACGGTCAGTGCCACGTACTGGCCCGGCGGCACCTGTCCCTGTCCGTGCGTCATCGTCTCGTGAACATCGCGGTTCCCGGTCTCGATCCTCAGCATGCCGCCCTCGGCCATGGCGTCGCGGGCATTGACCACGAGGTTCATGATCACCTGCTCGATCTGCCCGGGAT
>WNFF01004585.1_pt1 | contig 14648 bp, 7 predicted proteins | sample 5400441 | NCBI WGS metagenome assembly WNFF01 (sample SAMN13153345, study PRJNA577476) | soil metagenome | isolation source: 120 cm saprolite under Douglas fir tree site 2 hole 3 replicate 1 | place: USA:California | collected 2015-04-18 | reverse complement strand
GCGATGATGGGCGTGGTAAAGCGTTGGAACAAGGCACGGGGCGCAGCGGTAATCGCAGAGTGCGGGACCGGAAAGACACTGATCTCGCTCGGCGCTGTCCATATGCACAGTGACAGAAGGCCCTTCACGGCTCTGGCCATGGTTCCGCCCCAGTTAGTTGAGAAGTGGGCGAGAGAGGCATTTCTAACTCTGCCTCGCGTTCGGGTTTTCTTCATCGACGGTCTGCGAACTCCGACGAGTTCCGTGGGCCATGCGGGGGTCAACGAAGTCAGGCTGCGCCATGGCCGCATCATCCGGGAAGGACTGCGCACCACACTCACAGAGTTGCGGCAGCGGAAAACGGCTCGCACTGCGCGCCAGCGTTGGGATTCAATCTGTGGGTTCCCGGCTCTATTCATTGTAGGGCGTGACCGCGGAAAGCTCAGTTACTTCTGGCGACATGCGTACGGGTTTGCGCACTGCGGCCGGTATCAAGGCTCCGTTGTGAACGCGGATACAGGCTGCCCGATCTACCAGGGAGAAGATGGACAGCGACTTCTCTCCGTAGACTTCAAGAAGGCCAAGCTGAGCGAAAGTCTAGGCGGGCCGGATGGGGACGAATCCAGGAAATCGAGGCGAGCTTTGTATAGCGCGTTGTGGCAGGCGGATGGGAAGAAAATCCGGCGCTTTGCTCCGGTGGATTTCATCGGCCGTTACATGCCGGACTTCTTCGACTACGCCATCGCTGACGAGGTGCACGAGTTGAAGGGAGACACCGCCCAGGGAAACGCGCTTGGCACGCTGGCTGAATGCGCGCAACACACAGTCGTCCTTACCGGGACGCTCCTCGGAGGCTACGCGGATGAGGTGTTCAACATCCTCTTCCGCATGCATCCGGCGAGGATGATCCAGGAAGGGTTTGAGTATGGGGAAGCGGGCGTGCGAGCGTTCACGGAAACCTACGGGCTGCTCGAAAAGATCACGGTAATTGAGCCGGCGGATAACGCTTGCTCGGAGGCACGGGTAACGAAACGTGTTCGTCGGCGTCCAGGGGCGTCGCCGCTGCTCTTTGGCCGTTTTCTGATGAGCCTGGGAGCGTTCATTTCGCTCGAAGACATTTCGGAAGCGCTGCCGCCCTACCGGGAGGAGGTCGTCAGCGTGGAGATGGACCCTCCATTGAAGGATGCCTACAAGAAACTTGAAGAGGACGTGAAAACCGCGCTGAAGGAACATCGCGGGAATCAGTCAGTAATGAGTGTGGCGCTGAACGCGTTGCTACTTTATCCGGACCGGCCGTTTCACCTAGGGAATTTGTTCGGTTGGGAATTCGACCCGCAGACACAGCGACGTGAAAGATTCCTCATTGCAGAGACGCCAGATCTGAACGAGGAGCATGTCTACGCCAAGGAGCGCCGCTTAGTGGAAGAAGTGAAAGCAGAGCTGGCGTGTGGTCGTCGGTGCCAGATCTACGCTGTGTATACGCAAAAGCGAGATGTGACTCGAAGACTGGAGCACATCCTCACGAATGAGGGGATCCGCGTTGCGGTGCTGACCGCGGATGTGCCTCCCGAGACGCGAGAGGGCTAGTATGACCGCCAACTCCGCGGTGGAGTACAGGCTGTGATCTGCCACCCAAAATTGGTGCAAACGGGCCTCGACCTGATCGACTTTCCCACGATCCTGTTTTACGAGACGGGATACTCCATTTACGTCCTTAGGCAGGCGAGCAGGAGAAGCTGGCGAATCGGGCAGCGCCTTCCGGTGAAAGTAAAGTTCCTCCATTACTCCGAGACAATGCAGGAGAGCTGCCTTCGGCTGATGGGGAAGAAGCTGCTGGTGTCGCTGGCCATGGAAGGCAAGTTCTCTTCGGAAGGATTGCAAGCGATTAACGACGAAGATGACATATTGATGGCCATGGCCCGCGAACTCGTAACAGAGAAGGGAATCGGCGAGCGAGCCGATGCCGTGTGGGCGACGCTTCAGAAGAAGCAGGAAGCCATACTTGGCACACCAGCTAAAGAAGATTCGGAGGCCGTGGCCGAGCAAACTGTCGCTGCAATTCCGTTGATCGAGACCATCTCGCCTCAAGTCGAGCAGTGGGCGGCACTCGGCCCGGCAATGGAATCATCCCGCCGGAGGAGTTCCAGACGGTCGACCACCGCGACACCAGACGAACAGCTCACGTTGTTCTGAATAGATTGTAATTTCGGTGAGAGCTGAAAGCCGTAAGTCATACTGACACAGACACGTTTCAACCACGCAAGAAAAGGAGGGCGCAATGGGCATTCTCGGACTAACACACGACGAGAACGGCGCGGCCCTCGAGAAACTCCCGGTGACGATCAAAGTTGCCATCGGGGAAGGGCCGACGCCAGGCGACGAGACCAGCAGTCCACAGGCGCTTTTTCATTTCGTTTTTAAGCGGCGAACCATGCGGGGACAAATGGTGTATTGGGAACCAGCGCCAGATATCGCCGAAGTCTTTGGAGACAAACCGACAGAATTGGCAGTGATCTTCCTTCATGATGACCCCAGAGAGGTATGCCCGTCGGAATACGCCCTGTGGACGCGAAAGGGCCGCCTATGTCACGGAGAGCTTGTGCAGATCGCCAACGGCAATGCGCCGCGTTACGAAATGCAGGCAATTCGAAGGACAACGGAGCACCCAGAGGGGGAGTCTTGGCCGGGTAATCACAAGTATGCCGATGGACCGAAGGAAGGCCAGCCAATCGAAGGTTGTGGCGAAGGCTGCCCCGAATTGGAAAGTGGCAAATGCGGGCCCTCGGCAGATCTTTATTTCATCCTAGAAAAGTTCCCTAGCTTGGGCGCCATCTGTCGGTTGCATACGGGGAGCAAGACGTCCGTCCCCAATTTGTCAAACGCCGTGGCGCAACTCCACAGTTGGAATGGGGGCCGATTGAAATGGGTCAAAGCCATTTTGAAGGTCACCCCGGAGCTTCGCTGGCATCCCGGGCAATACGGAGAGTGGGAAAGTTCAGTTGTTCCCATTCTGAGCCTGGAGATCGGAGGGACAACACTGAACAGTCTCGTTAGCAAGATGAACGAGCCGGCAAAGCTCTGTCTCGAAGCGCAGTCTGCTTCTGCCGGTGAACAACTAGCGCCATTTGTCGTGCGGGAAAGCGAAGTGGAACGTGCCCCAGAAATTGCGGATGAATTCTATCCACAGAACAAGAACCTTCTGGAGGAGCAGACCGGTGCGATCATTCAATCCCCAGGGAATGCAGAGTTGTGCGCAACGATCTGCGAACTAGCACGGATGCTCGGGTACAACCCAGCCAAAACAAAGATGCTGGTGGGGCAGTGGCGGCTAGATCTTGTGGGACTCGAGAGGAAGCTGCAAAACGAACTCGATGAGGGGCCGCAAATTCCTTCTCCTTCTCCCGATAGCAGCAGGCACTTGCGGCGCCATAATGGCGTGAAGGGTCAATAATTCAACAAGAATGCCGGCGGTGCAACGACGTCTGCATCTTCGCGCGAGAGGTGATAGGCCGGTTTAACGGTCATGCTTGTTGGCAGCACATTGGACCGAGCCATCGTGACTGCAACCTGTAAGGGGCACCGCCTTCGATCGTGCCGCAAAGGGCGAAGTTCCTGAGCCTCGTCGAAGGACTCAAGCCCGAAGAAGGTATAGCGTCTACAGCAGCGTGCCGTCAGTGGGGTACCCCAGTTAGGTTCGACGAGGGGCGCCACAGTGAACGTGCAGCAGCGACCACTTCGCGGATAGCCCTGGTGACCAGTTCGGGGTGATCAAGATGGATCCAGTGTCCGCTGGTGCTCGCCACCAGATGTCGCCCGAGCAAAGAGAGCTGCGCTAGGTCGCGTTGCCAGTCGGTGTACGGTGTCGCATGGTAGTCTTCCGAAATCACGACTACAGGCAAATCCCCAACCGAGGCGGAGCTTGTGAGGACGGTTCGAACGATGCAAGACCAAGAGCTGATGTCGGAGAGCAAGAATCTCTTCTTGCAGAACAGCGCGGGGTCGGAAACATTCTCGCAAAGAGAAAAGTAGAGTCAGCATGGCCTGGGAAGGCAACCGGTCGCGACTCTGTAAATGCAACGATTTCAATGTGTACGGACTTTTTGGCAGGCACAGGTATTCGTCAGCTGCCCTCGGGCGCGGGAAGAGCTCGGCGAGGTGTCCTGTGCCATCGACTCGCACGTTGACCGGACGTTTCTCATTGAAGTATTCTTGATTTCCGTTGCCCAGAAGTTTCTACGAGCGGTACATCATGAACAACTTTCGCCGAAATTCAACTCGAATGCTCGCCTCACGCAAGGAGTGTTATGCCCAGAAAAGTCGATCCGCTCAATAAAAAGCTCTACGGTTCGGTAACAGCAATGTTAACGGTGACCGACGTGAAAGCGGCAGCCGCCTTTTATCAAAAGGCATTCGGCTTTGCCAAACGGGGGATCATGAATGGTCCAGACGGCAAGGTGATCCATGCCGAGCTGACACTCCGCGGCACGACATTAATGTTGGGGCCGGAAATGCCGCAGATGGGTTCCCGCGGCGCGAAAACAATCGGCGCCTCGCCGACGAGTTTGTATCTGCTGACGGAGAACGCAGACAAGGCGGTTGCCAAGGCCGTAAAGCTCGGCGCCGCGCCCAAGGGACCCGTGATGGATATGTTTTGGGGCGACCGCTGTGGAACCGTTGTCGATCCCGAGGGTTACACTTGGATGGTCGCTACCCACATTGCACAACCCACACCTAAGGAAATGCAACAGAAAATGAAGGAACAAATGGCCAGCCAACAGGCAGCCCGCGCTGCGAGTGGCTCCTGAGTACCCTCTTTCAAGCTCCGCTATCTTTCTTATTGCAAACCTGTTCCAGTTAGGCTGGCGGGGGCGATCGGGCATAGGTGCAATAGACATTTCAGCTTGGCCCAATCCAAAGCCCGGCATCGTACAGCGATAGCAACCCTCGTCGCGCCTCCTCCTCCTGAGTGCTATGCGGAAGTGATCCCAGGAGGCCTCCCAGCGCCATTACTTCCGGCTTGCCGACCATCCGGGAGTTATCTCATGGTAGCTCGAATCAAAACGCGGAGTAGAGCCACTTCTACGCGGTTAAGTGATACTTCACGGACACCTGCAGAAAACAGGCGTCGAGTTAAGTAAGAAGAAGGTTGAGAACACGGATCCGCGAGCTACGCTTCCAGAGACTATTTGCTTTCGAACCAGCTGAGGTCATAATGAAGGCCAATCGGAGGTTGAGCGACCCACCCATGGAATGTCCAGTCTGCGCGGCTAGGAACCCAGACGCGGCCTCGCACTGTGGAGAATGCCACACGCCTCTTCCCCTTGCATCATCACAGGAAACCCTCAATGAGGGCGGAGTACCGGAAGCCTGGTCTGTGGCAGTTACTCCACAGCCGACCGGCAGTTCAGCGCCAAGCGGTGATCTAGAAAAAGGAACGGTTTTAGCCGGCCGCTATGAGATTCTCCAGTTGCTCGGGCGTGGCGGCATGGGCGCGGTTTACAAGGCGCGTGACACCGAACTCGATCGCATCGTTGCCCTCAAACTCATCCGCCCGGAACTCGCGAGAAATCCTGAGATCCTGCAGCGTTTTAAGCAGGAATTGATTCTTGCCCGGCAGGTCACGCACAAGAATGTCATTCGCATATTCGACCTGGGACAATCCGACGGGATCAAGTTCATTACCATGGATTTCGTCGAGGGACAGGACCTCCGAGCATTGTTGCTCGAAAAAGGCAAATTTCCTCCCGAGCAAGCGGCTCGCGTCATGTTACAGATTTGCCGGGCCCTTGAAGCGGCCCACGCCGAAGGCGTGATTCACCGCGACCTGAAGCCGCAAAACATCATGCTGACTCCGGATGGGCGCATATACGTAATGGACTTCGGCATTGCGCGGTCCGCGTATCTGCCTGGAATGACGCAGACGGGGGCGCTCATCGGTACTCCGGAATATATGTCTCCGGAGCAAGCGCGTGGCGAGAAACTTACCGAGCGTTCCGATCTTTTCTCCCTGGGAGTCATTTTTTACGAGCTGCTTACCGGCAAGTCGCCCTACCCCGGTGACGCGCCTTTAGCAACGTTGTGGAAGCGCTTGCAAGAAAAAGCAAAACCTCCTGCAGAAATCGATGCGACGGTACCGAAGCCCCTAAGCGACATTGTCATGAGCGCGCTGGAGATCGAACAGGAGAAACGATTGTCGAGCGCGCGGGAAATGGGCCAGCAGTTGGATATCTGGTTGGGGCCCGCGGCGGGGAACTCAACGATTTTTCTGCCCGCGCCGCGAACTCCGGCTTATTGGAAGTGGGCTTCAGCAGCTCTCGGCGTGTTGCTGGTGGTGGCCGTGGTTGTAATCCGGGTGATAAGTCCATCCAAGCCTGCATCTACACATGGTCCGGTTTCAGTTCTGGTGGCAGACTTCACCAATTCCACTGGAGACTCCGTCTTCGATGAAACTCTCGAACCGCCTCTCAGTGTTGCTCTTGAAGGCGCATCCTTTATCAGTTCCTACAATCGCAATCAAGCCAGGAAAATTGCGGCCCAATTGCAACCGGGCGCAACTGGGCTCGATGAGACGGCCGCCCGGCTGCTGGGGGTTCGCGAAGGAATCACTTACATCATTGCTGGCGCCATCGAGAAAAGTGGCAGCGGTTTCGAAGTCCGAGCCCGAACTCTGGAAACGGCGACTGGAAAGATCGTTCTGGAAGCAAAAGAGCAAGCTAAAGACAAGAAGGGCGTACTTGGCGTCGTGGACAAGATTGCGGCCCGGACGCGCCGCGCGCTCGGCGATACGACTCCTGAATCAGTGCAAATCGCGGCGGCGGAGACCTACACTACACAATCGCTAGAAGCCGCCCATAACTATGCGCTAGCCCAGAACCTGCAATGGCAAGGAAAGTGGGACGATGCCATTCAACATTATCTGCAGGCAGTGCAATTCGATTCAAATTTCGGACGAGCTTATGCCGGCCTTGCCGCCGTCAATGCCAATATTGGGCAACAACGGGAAGCGCAGAAGTATTATCAAGAGGCGATGGCCCACCTGGACCAAATGAGTGATCGCGAAAAGTACCGCACGCGCGGCGGTTATTACCTGCTTACGCGTGAACCTCACAAAGCAGCCGTGGAGTACAGCGCCTTGGTGAAGCAATTCCCGGCGGATTCGGCGGGTGTAGCCAACTTGGCGCTCGCTTACGAACTCAGCCACGACCTGCCGCATGCGGTCGAAGAAGCACGTCAAGCAGTGGAGATCTCGCCGCACAACGTGCCCCAGCGGAACAACCTGGGACTGTTCGCCACTTACAATAGTGATTTTGAATCAGGAATCCGTGAACAGCAGGCCGTACTCCAGATGAATCCGTCCTTCGTGCTCGCCTACGCGGGGCTGGCTATGTCGCAATTGGGAAAGGGGCAAGTGGAGGAGGCGAAGAAAACGTATGAGAAGCTGGGAAAGATCGACCTCCGTGGCGCTTCGATGGCCGCCGATGGGCTCGCTGACCTGGCATTGTACGAGGGACGCGCTGGGGAAGCCGCGGCAATTCTGGAAAAAGCGGTTGCTGCAGACCTGAGTGCAAAGAGCACAGACGCTGCGGCGATAAAACTTGCAATGCTTGCGCAAGCACAACTCTCTTCTGGACACTTGCCTGCCGCGCGAGCAGCGGCGGACAAGGCCGTCAGTATGAGTCAGGACATCGGCGTCCTCTATTGGGCGTCGCGAGTTTATATAGCCTTGGGCGAGGACTCCAAGGCTCTCTTACTTGCCAAGCAACTCGCCAGCCAATTCCAACCGGATCCCCAAGCGTACTCAAAATTAATCGAAGGTGAAGTTCTCTTGAAGCGAGGCAAAGTGCACGAGGCGATCCGCTTGTTCCAGCAGGCCCAGAAGCTGGCGGACACCTGGCTGGGCCACTATGACTCGGGGCTAGCTTACGTGGAGGGTGGGGCGTTCACCGAGGCGGATTCGGAGCTAGAGATGTGCCTGAAGAGGCGGGGTGAGGCGGCTTCGGCCTTCTTGGACGAAGAGCCCACCTATCGTGTCTTCCCGCCACTGTACTACTACTTCGGACGAGTTCAGGAAGGTTTGAAGAGCCCCGCAGCTGCCGATTCGTACAAGACATTTGTGGCCATCCGCGGACATGGCGACGCAGACCCGCTCGTGGCAGATGCCCGCCGCCGGCTAGCCATTCAATGAGCCGAGACAGCGCCCTTCAAGCCCGCCGCTCGTTTGGCGGCGAACCAAACCGACCTAGATTGTAGCTAAGCCTGCTGGAGCTCTACTTCAGCAAGATCGTCGTCGCCTTCACAGGTGAGCCGTCATTGAGCTGCAGCACGAGGGTGTAGCAACCGCTCGTCACTCCGGTTGACGTGTCCCAGTTGAAGACGAATTGGTTGGTGCTAAATCGGAAAGTGCTTCCGCCTTTGGCGCCGGTCGTCGGAGAATAAAGCACGATCGGCTGCCCTGAAGGCGCCCCGGAACAGGCCGGATTGGGAATCGCCTCTAAAATGGACGTCGTGTTCAGGTTTGAAATGTAGTTGCCTGACCCATCTTGCAAGGACCACTTCACCGGCACGGCGTTGCCAAGCTTCGCGGAACCCGAGTTAGTTGGATTGGAGAGAGTGCCAGCAGCCGACAGTGGTGAGAAGAATCCGGTGAACACATAGGTGACCACTTCTTGCTGAGTCGAAGTCCCCGAGCTTCCAGTGAAATTGGCATCCCCGGAGTACGCCGCCGTCAGTGTCTTCGTACCGACTGTTGCAGAAGTTAGCGAGCAGCTCGTCGCCGGCAGCGTGGCGGCGCAACCGGCTCCAGCGCCGTCACTGACTGTCACTGCGCCGGTAGGTGCGCCGTTGCCAGGTGCATTCACGGTGAGGCTGAAAGTTACTTTCACTGGCTGTCCCACAATCACCGGATTTGGCGAGATCGAAGTAATCGTGGTCGTTGTGTTTGCCTTGCTTACGATCTGCGTCAGTGCTCCAGAAGCACCGCCCAGGAAGCTGCCGCTGCCTGCGTAGATTGCCGCGATCGAATGGTTGCCGACCGTGAGTACGCCAATTGTGATGCCGGCTGCGCCATTGTTCAGGCTAGCCGTGCCCAGAGTTGTCAAACCATCCATGAATGTGACACTCCCGGTTGGGATTCCTACTCCCGGTGCGACGGTGCCAACGACTGCCGTTAGAGTGACCGGCTGGCCGAAGTCTGACGGATTCACCGAGGTTGAGAGAGCCATCGTGGTGGAAGCCTTGTTAACGGTATGTGTTTGAGACGTCGATGTTCCGGCGAGGAAGTTGATATCCCCTGCGTAGCTCGCCGCAATCGAGTGGCTGCCAAAAGCGAGCGCCGAGGTCGTGAAACTTACGGTGCCGTTGTTCAGGTTTGCTGTTCCCAAAGTTGTCAAGTCATCCGTTAGTGTTACCACTCCACTCGGTGTTCCCACCCCGGGCGCGACGGCGGCAACAGTTACGGTGAACGTTACAGATTGGCCGAAGACAGACGGGTTCTGCGTTGAAAGAACTGTCGTGCTCGTCCTTGCCTGGTTAACCGTCTCGAGAAAGCCGGCGGACGGGCCGCTCGCCAGGAAATTAACATCGCCTCCGTAGCTCGCGGTGAACGAGTGATTTCCGATCGTCAGCGAGGATATGCCAAGGCTGGCGCTGCCATTGCTCAGGGTCGAAGTGCCCAGGCGATTCGAACCGTCTAGAAAAGTCACAACGCCGGTCGGGGTTCCCGCGCCAGGCGCAACGGCTGTGACGGCGGCAGTGAGTGTCAGCGGCTGGCCAAAAACCGCAGGGTGCGCCGATGAAGAGACAGTTGTGAGTGAACTGGCTTGGTTTACAGTTTGAGTGAGAGTCGAGGATGCGCTGCCGACAAAATTGCCGTCGCCTGCATAAGTAGCCGTGATGGAATGGCTCCCCAAAGCCAGCGCCGAAGTCACAAGAGTGGCGACCCCATTGTTCGCCGTCGCAGCGCCCAACGCTGATGCACCGTCCATGAAAGTCACCGTCCCCGTGGGAAAGACCGGGCCGGTTCCTACGGTAGCGGTGATGGTCACCTGCTGGCCAAAGACCGATGGATTTGCCGATGAAGCCAAGGTCGTGGCAGTGGTTGCCTGTTGCACCGCCAAGGTCACGACTCTCTTCGTTGTAACCGCCGGTGAACTCGAATCAGAGACCGCAAGCGTGAATGTAAGAGTGCCTGCGGTTGTGGGCGTGCCTGTGATGGCCCCCGTCGTTGCATTAAACGCCAGCCCCGCCGGAAGTGCAGGAATCGTCCACGTATAGGGTGGAACAGCTCCGATGGCCTGCAACGTCGCATTGTAGGGGACATTTACGGTCCCGGCGGGAAGCGTTGGCGAAGGGATGAACAGGGCTATCACAAATTTCCGGGTGTCCGAATTGGTGTTGGCCTCATGGGCAATGACCACCGGCGCGAGAAGGGTCGGAACGTTTTGCATGGCTACCGGGTCGAGGTTGCCCCTTATGGTAACCAGGGCGGATTCGCCGGGCGCCAATGTAACCGTGGCGTTGGGGATCGTGGGATCGGTGATAGCCGGGTCGGCCAAACTGGCCGTGGAGAAACCCTGCACGATTGGGCTGTTCACGTTGACCACCGGAACGATTTGGGTCTGTAGCGCAAGCTGGCAGTTCAAATTGGTAGGCGTCTGGTAAGCCTTGCTCAGGATCAATTGAAGATTGGCGTTACTCGGCGCGTTCCCGGCCAGTTTCACGGCGTAAGAACCTGTCGTATTGCCGGTGTTAGTTACCGTGTAGGTGGCGTCGGTAACAGGAGCATTGGAAATGTTGGCGTTTGAGATGTTCGCGTTAGAGATGTTCGCATTGGAGATTGTCGAGTTCGAAATATTGGCGTTGGAAATGTTTGCACTGGCGATATCGGGATTGGAGATGTTGGCATTGGAGATGTTCGCGGTGATGCTGGGATTGGAGATGTTCGCGTTGGAGATATTGGCGTTCGAAATGTTCGCATTGACGTTGGGATTGGAGATGTTCGCGTTGGAGATATTGGCATTCGAGATGTTCGCATTGACGTTCGGATTGGAGATATTAGCATCATAGATTTCGGCAGTCGAGATACTGCCGGCTGTGTTTCCATCGGGGTTGACCAGCGCGGGTGCAGTGGGATCAGGGTTCAGAAGCGCGTAACTGCTGAGCCCCCCTGTTTTCCCCGTGCCGCCGAGGGCGGTGATCTCCACCACGTTCAAAGTGATGCTCGCCGTGGGATCGCTGGACAAAACAAAGATAGGGCGAACGGCTCCAGAATGCGCGGCAATGGTTACGTCGAGCGTGGTCGTTGGCGGAGGCAACGGATTCGGAAGCGGATTATTAGGCACAGGGAGGAAAGAAGCCATTCCCCCAGCGGGCTGGTTAGCGATCGTCAGCCGGAAAAACTTGTCCAAATTTGTAAAGTTCTGCACCAATGCGATGAAAGTGCGCTGCAGCGTTGTGCTGAGCGGCTTCGAGTTCTGCGGAACGCTCACCACCAGCCCCTGTGTGATGCGGCTGCTGTAGATATTCTGATTTCGCATACCTTCTTGCCCGACGGCGCATGCCGGTGTGGTTGTGCCCGGACTGAAAATACTGTTGCCTCCTCCGCCCACGGGAGTGTAGTTCTGCCAGTTTCCATCCTTGGGGGGTCGCACGTCCTGGTTGCTCGTCCATGTCGCGTAGACTACCGGCGTATTCGCCGCCGACGTGTTGAAGGTCCAGGATCCCCCTGGAGTGCTGGGAGGCAGGAAGGTCTGCCCAGCGATGTCGATGTAATCTCCCATGAAGGGATCGTTGCCCTGTTTGAACAATGGCAAGTTCGGGGGATCAACCTGCAATTGCTGAAGGAATCCAGGGAGGTCGCTGGCGTCGTTTCGCAGGCCAAAATTGTAACGGGAGACGCGGGCGGTGGTGAAAGCGAACGGGGTGAGACTGGTATCGGCTTGCGCCACAACCAGGTCAATCGTGTGCCTTCTTTGCGATAACCCGGAATCCGTCAAGAAAGGAGTAAAGACTTGCCCCGGACTGTTTGGCAGCTCTCCCTCGAGGAGCCGGTCCTCACTATAGAAATTGCCGTTGGCATCGGAGAGGAACGGGTTATGCGGCAGGAAACGGCCGATGGTGTGATCCTCGCGGAAATCGTAGTAAAGGACGAACAGTTTTCCAGCGATAATCGTGATTTGTGGCATGACCTGGTGCCCGCGGATGAGCGTGGCGCCCTGACTGTCCAGGACCGGTTGGTTTATTTCGCTCAGCGCCCCACTATCCACAGCGAGCGGCGCAGACCAATTCAGGCCATCGGGCGAAGTCGACATTGCAATTCGCGCGTCCCCGCCCGTTGCGAGCCCGCGCTGTGACCACGCCAAATAGACCGTCCCTCTCGGATCCACGCCTAAAGTCGGAAAAGCGCTCGTCCGGAACGAACTTGGCGTCGTGCCCTGGTCGAAGAAGGAAGGGGAATTGGGGGTGCTGGAATTGAAAACCGGCAGATCCACAACGTCGAGCGATTTCGTAAACGTTTTTCCGAAGTCGGTAGACTTGGCAGTGACGATGGCGTCGGGCTGACTGCTGGTCACGAATCGGCGCCATGCAACGTAGATCGCGCCCGTGTTGGGATCGATTGCCAGCGTAGTTCCCTGGTTGATTGAATTGCTTTCGCTCAATTTTACAGGATTGCTCCAAGATGCGCCGCAGTCTTGCGAGACCGAGAACATGATCTTCGTGCTGGTGCTACCCGTGAACCGGCTCCAAACGATGTAGACATTCCCGGCGGGAACCGTTTGCGTGACTGTTGTGCCGCCCTGCGGAACTTGGATGGTGCATGTGGCGGTTCCGCGTGGAGCGTCCACCGCGATCCACGGCTTGTCGAGAAATTGCCCCGACGTACCGGTGTCCACGACGACCGTGTTGACGTATTGAATAGGATCCAGGCTCTGGCTGGCGTCGCCGTTTTCCTTATTGTTGAGGTCCATGAACCTCGCGACGAAAATGTCGCCTAGATTTGAGGAGCGATTGAAGGCAATTCCGCCGTAATAAAAAAGACCATTGGTACCCGCGCGCACCAGCGGATCGGCGGCCGTCGAAAAGCCATGAAGTGGAGAGGCTAGGCCAGCCAGAGACTGATCTTGAGGATAGCCGGGGAGAAGCGTGCTCCCCCAAGTCGCGCCACCATCCAATGATTTAAACACGCCCAACCAGGCATCCCCCCTCTCGTCGGTTGCGTTAGGGTTGGGAATATCCACGGAGCGATAGTCGTTTGCGCCTGCCAGGAGGTGCCTTGGATTGCGCGTGGAAACGGCCAGCGCGGGTTCATTTTGGCGCTGCAGAAACGGGTCACCCCCGGGCCACTTCGTTCCGGACACCATGTTGACGTTGTCTCCGGGCGTCTGTCCCATCGCCGGGAGCGCAAAAAGCAGGGCAGCTGTTCCGAGGCACTGGAAAAAGAATAAGCGAAGTGAGCACACGATTGTCTCCTGGACAAGCGCTTGCACGCACCCGCAACTGCGGCTCATAGCGAAGGAGTTCTTGGGGGACTCAATACCGTAAAGCGAAAGGAAATGTTCCTATCGTTCGTGAACAAAACAAATCCTGAAGCTTTTCATGAGCTGGGCTAGCAAGTCCAACTTGGGTACACGGACACTACCTCGAACGCCCCCGGAGGTCAAGCGGAGGACTATTAGAACCTTTGGATAGTACTTGCTCGACCAGTGGCTTCTGGCCTCTTCCATCTGGAATCTCGCTAGATGCCTCTCTGCATAGGAGAGTGAGGCGCTCTGAGCTTCTGTCCGGTATCGTCCACATTTAAGAAGGACAATGGCCGGGACGCCTAAACTTCGTGATCGCGCCAGTTGCGGCATCACTCCAGTATCCTCCCCGGCCCTCACCTTGGTCCAAGAACGAGGGTGGGGTTTCCTCCACCGCTGTTGCAAATTCCTCTAACGGCGACTGGCTGGGCAGATGCTCGATCTTTGCAGCTGACCACAAATCCTGCGCCAGATGAGTCATCCTTTTCTGCGAGATTTCGTCGGCTCGCTAGTCGTGCATCCCGAATTGCGCCGATATCTCCGGATGCAACTACCCGGTGCCCGTTCTGCGGAGAGCAAATGTTTGCGGTCGCACAAAAGTGCAAACACTGCGGAGAACATCTCGATGAGAATGACTGTTCGCTGAAGAGCGCGAAGGCGGGTAACAGCACCTCTCGGGATTGCGTCCGGATCACGGGCCACTCTCGACGTGAGCAATGGAAGGTCGTAACTGTCGCGGTAGGGACGACCATCGCTGATCGCCCCCCGCGCAGATCCGTACGGGCGCGTTTACGCATACGGCTCTTACTGTGGATGAATGGCGGCGAAACGTGCTGCTTGCCGCACATCGTGCAATCCCTGGGACATGCGCTTCCCGCTCTGTGTCGGACGCATGTGGGATGGAACGATGTTCTCCTCAGTCTGTGCCCTTCCCTCCGGCCTCCGCCGAAGGCTGCTGCCCTTCGTTGTTCGGCTGGTTCACTGGTACTACGGCACAGTCCGACTTCTCCTGTACGTTCATGTCCGCCGTGCGGTTTATGGCCTTCGCGGACCGGTCTTGGTCGGTTGACCAAGACGTGCAGGAGATCTCCCGGTTCTCGTGCATGTTGTTTCTCAGCGTGCGCGGGTTCTTAGACTACGCAGGACCGAGCA
>WNFF01002647.1_pt1 | contig 14649 bp, 10 predicted proteins | sample 5400441 | NCBI WGS metagenome assembly WNFF01 (sample SAMN13153345, study PRJNA577476) | soil metagenome | isolation source: 120 cm saprolite under Douglas fir tree site 2 hole 3 replicate 1 | place: USA:California | collected 2015-04-18 | reverse complement strand
CGCAAGTCCCCCACATCGATCGTACCTTCAGGAGTTTGCGAAACCCCGCGTCACCCTTCTCCACGTGCGAAATTGCGGTCCCGGCTGGTGGTATCCACGAGAACCAGGGAATCAGCCAGGCCATGCTGACGGCTCCAAGGACGATGAAAAAAGGGCGCCATCCATATCGCGCCATGAGCGTGCCGCCAAAAAACGTGCCCAGAGCCGGACCACAACCAACTCCGGCCGCGATTAGCGCGTTTGCAAACCCTCGGCCTACCTCTGGAACATGCCGCACCAGGGTCCTCGCATAACACGGATACGCGGCCGATTCGCCAATTCCGAGCATCAAGCGTGCGGCAAGCAAGGCCGAGAACGCGTGCAGTCCGCCGGTAACCGCCGTTGCGCCCGACCAAAGGAAAAAACCGATTGCCATCACCCATTTGACGTCAAAGCGATCGGCCAGCCAGCCGGAAAGCGGGAGGAAGAGAGAATACGTCCAGAAAAAGGAGGACAGCAGGATGCCGAGCTGAGTCGCGGATAAATGCAGCTCGTCTTTCAGCAACGACGCCGCAACGGAGAGGTTGCCCCGATCAATGTAATTGATCAAGGCGGCCACGGCCAACAGCGTCACCACCCGGGCGATTGTGCGCGAACTTCGGCCATTCTCGTTGTCAATTGGGAGGGGCAAGTGTTGTCGGCGGCCATTCTCTCCGCCGATTCGGTTTGTGGCAAGCGGCTTCTTCAGTTTCCCAAGTGGGCCTTTCGACGATTGGTGCAATCGAAGAGATCGCTATGACCGCCTCGAGCGCGTTAGGGATGGTTTTGGAGTTGGGATGCTAAGAAGCGAGAAAGACGATTGGCAGCAGGAAACAAAGGAGTGTGGCGGAGGGCCCCGCCGTTCAGAGCCGGGACCATCGCCAGGTTAGTGGAGTTACCTTCCGCCCCAGCGGTAGATAATCCCGGTTTCGATCCGGGCATTATTCTGCCGTGTGCCGCCAAAGTGGGTGTAGAGGTATTCGACTTGGATTAGCCGCAGGCCGACATGTTCCGTCAACTTGTAGTCAGCACCGCCTCCTAGGGCCATCGCGAAGGCGTTGGCAGTACCCCCGCCGGTGACCCCGAAATGCTGCCCACCGAAAAGAACGTGACCGAACGGCGTGAGCTTGCCATAGGAACGATAGGTTACGCGGGGCCCAAACAGGTAGTTGACTGCGTGGGCGCTCGTGCCCGACGGCAGGCCGGTCACTCTGCAGTAGCCAAAGTCCCCGACCACTCCGAACCAGTTGTTCAGATTTCCCGCCGCCGATCCCCCGATGCCTTGGCAGTTAGCGCCGCCAGGATTGAGCCGGATGTATTGGTAACCCCCGAAAACCTCAGCCTTGGGGTAGTCCTGGGCCCTGACGGGAGCCGCCGCAACAAGTATAAGTGCTCCAAGAATCAGTAAGTTACGCATCTCTCCTCCTCCTGAAATTGAGGTACAGATGGTTCCAGTACTATCATCCCCGGATGGCTCTCCTTCTTCAAGGGTATCCCGTCCCATGTAGCCTATTGGACAACAAAGAGAAGGGGCCAGGGAGCTCGAACGGAAAGGGAGACGGGGAGTTGGACGGAGCGCCAGCGGCGGTAGAAAAGGTAAGCCTTTGTTCGAGCTAGGCCTACCCAAGCGCCCTGTCCCCGGCTGGCGCTCCTGTCCTGGTAACAAGGGAGTTCTCTCAACAAAAGAATATATCGTTATTTGCTGCAGTTATTTCCAAGCAGTCAGGATGGCTCCCATGGCCAGATAGCAGACAAGTTGATAGCCAGTATTGATGGCGAAGAGTTTCATGCTCTGCTTTGCGAAGAGCGCGCCCGTCAATTGTACGGTGGCCACGAAACCGAGCCACACATGGAACCCGAGCATCAAACCGACATGGAGGTCATTCGCCTGAAGCCCATGAAGGATCAGGGCCAGAGTAAAAGCGGAAAGCAGGCTGGCAACAAAGGACCCACTGTAGGCTGCGGCTGCGCCTTTCCTCATTTCCTCTATCCTGGCTTTGTCATTCGGGTCACAGCCCATTTCGCGCATCCACGGTTTCGCAAAAAGCAGGGGCGAGTACCAAAGGAATCCCACCACCATGGTGGATATCCCGGCTACAAAAATCGCCAGCCAATTCAGACTATGCATATGCATGAAGGATTTCCTCCGGTCAGCAATGGGAGACGCTGTGGGCGCTATCCTATGACGCGCTTCCCTCGCGATGCAAAGGAAAATAGCCCGAAGTAACCTTTCATGGTCTGCCGGCTCCCGCGCCCCCGTTTCTCTCCTCTTCGATCATTTCGCTCCACAGTTTCAGAGTTAAATCCTCGCGTTCCGGGTTTCCGAGCTGCCAGCTAAGCTCTTTCTCGCAACGATCGCTCGAGGATCTTCAAGTCCAGCGGGATGGGGTGGCCCAGGTGCTTTAGATCGCCGCGAGCCTTGATAACGCGAGGTCGTAAGGATCGAGGGCGCAGATCCGGAGGCGCTTGTACGCGCCCGGAAACATTTCGGTGAGCCGCTCTTCCCTACTCCTCCGGCACCTTGGCTACGGCCACATCTCCGCGGTCCGCCGCTGCTTCGCCATGCGAACGAACGAAAGGGAATAAGCAGCGAATCGTCGGCTATTCCCTCATCGGTACCGGCTCGCAAAAATGTGCTACTCAACAGATGGAAGATAGCCTAAAAAAAGGGAAGTCTCAGGTCGCCAGGGGAAGCTGGAAGTTTTGCAACGCCTCTTTGGCGGTGTATGCCGGGCGCATTGTCTTGAGCGGAGGAAGCGGCGGGCGTGCAGATGGAAAGCAGAGGCGCAATTCGGCGGTCCGAGCCGAAATTCGGACGAGAGGAGCGGTTCATGAAAATGAGAATGATAGGCCTGCTTACAGTGGCGTGTCGAAGCTCTCCGCGCCACGGATGAAGCGATCCGGCAACTCGATCTCTGCCTGAAGTTCGATAAGGACTAGGCTGCAAGAAAGCAAAAGTTTGCCTTTCTCCAAATCAGTCAAGAACAAAAGAAGACACGGGCCGACTTCACGTTCAGCCCGGGTCTTTGATTGCAGGGACGGATATTTGGACTAGCGGGCTCTGCGGAACTCCACATAATCGCGCCCTGCGCAGAGCCGGTACGTTCCCGCTGTCGCTGTGGCCACCACCTGTAGCGGCATCGGCCGCTTCATTTCCGCATCTTTCTGCGAAGCGGCTTGCAGGACATCATTGGCGCCGAGATCCATCACCACAAACTTTCCACCGGCAAGGAAACCCATGCCATAGGCGCCGGGCTTCAAGGTTTGGCCCGCGATTTCCAGCGTGACTTCATTCAACAGATAGGCCTGGTATTTCTCCTTGATTCCCGTGGAGTAGCCCGAGCTGTCCACCATTCCCGCGAGGACATAAAGATCGTCAGCGAAATGCACACCGCCGCTGTTGCGGAACTGTACTGGCGCACTCTGTCCGCGGAAGAAAACGCGTTCCGGGAAGATCTTCGGAGTGATGTCCGCAGCCGTGAGGACCACTTCCTTCCCTTCAGCGGGAGTGCTGCCGGCCATCGTCGCCGACAAATGCCGGATCGAGAAAGTTAGAAGCACGAGTGATAAGAAGGCCAAAGACCGCGCAAAGCGTGTCATCCAAAGCTCCTTTTAGGATCAGGCTGCTGGAATCGTACAACACTCCTGCAGGTCCGTGCAAAAACGCTGTTGCAGCTCGGCACCACGCTGTAGCCGAGGAAGAATAAATGCCCAGAACGGCGTAGTGGGTATTGAGAACGGTCGAAAGCCGGAGGCATTGAAGCGGGCGTAATGCAAGTTTCATGAATGATTCATCAAGGCGCGCGTACGTTGTGTCACCGTTTTCCGGCAAACGGAGGATACCAGGCGAATTCGTTTGATCGGGAGGAACACCCCTTGAAGATAGCAGTCAAAATTTTTGTTGCACTTTCGGCAGTATTCATTGCTGCGTTCGCTACGCAAGCGAATGAAGACCATATTCGTTGGATCAAGAATGGAGCGCCAACCGAGACATACATCACCGGAGGGCCATGGACGTTGGAGCAATCGGGAGCGGCAAACGGTCTGAAGTCGTCCGGCTATTGCGACAGCAACGGGAAGCAGATCGGGAATCCCGGGACGGAACGGATGCAGCCGTACTATTTCCCGGTCATCAACGGCCACGGAATGCACCTGCAGGGGTATTTCGACTGGCGGCCGAAAGATACGGATGAAGCCGTTGCGGCGGCGTTCTCCGACGACGCCGGATTTACCTGGACGTTCCAGCAGAAAGTCCTGGAACTCAGGACCACTTGCCCCAATCAGGCGCAAAAGGATCCGGATGGTGACAAGGATGATCCGGTTCAGCCAAACAACAGCGACAATGGCGACGACGACGGCCAGGGGCATCAGTTCGTAATCAACATCGCGGGCCACACTTACTTGTACACACTGACACGCTCGGTCGGACACATCGACGTTGACGACCTGGGCATTCATGAGTTGTTCCCGCAACCGGGGTTGCCGCTTTTTGGCGCTCCTCTGATGGATGATGCGGCGACAGATTCCTCACCTGCCGGGACGCCTGAACTGCCGTTCCACACTAACGGCTTACTCAATCCTGACGGCATTCTTGGCGTTGTCCCCGGAAGCTGGCCGCTGAAGATTATCTACGAACAAAAAATCCTCAGCGGCGATAACACCGCGAAAACTGCGTTTCCCGCGTCCCAGCAGTGCAACACTTTCTGGGCGAACTATTACGCGACGAATCCCTTTGGCACCGCGGTCAACGACGACATCACCTACCTGCGGCTGGCCGAGACGACGGATGGCGTCAATTTCAAGGATGACGGCATTCTTCAGGGCTTGAATGACCCGACCGATGTTACCGCCAGCGGCACTCGCTGGCTCGCGACCGCCGGAACCATCCTGAAGCTGGGAGGAGGGAAATTCGGATTGCTCTTTTCCGGCGGCGGTTGTATCGATGGAGACTCGGATGCCTTTCACTACATCGGATACGCCGAGTCCAGCGACCTGCTCCACTGGACCGTTGTGAACGGCATTAACAATCCGGTGGTCTCGTCTGCGCCGTTCACGATTGCGGTCGATCCCAATGGTATCCCGGCAGCTGGCGGCGCTCCCGTCACCGTTCCCGCAAACGCTCCCGTCGTGGGAAACGCAATGGGTTGGTTCTCGGGCCGCGTGTATGCGCCAAGCGGCACGCTCTTTGACAAGCACAACATCACCGTCGTCTTTGCCGGGTATCACACCCCAAAACCAAAGAACGGTTTGGGCGACTACCGCACCATCGGGCGGGTAAGCTTGCACACCGATCGTGAAATTGTCGCCATCGGTCAATCAGTCGGCGATAGTGACGACAGTCAGGAGTAGTTGACCCGTCGTATTTGCCAATTGTTGGCTGAGAATAAATGAAAAGCGGCGGGCAGAAATGCCCCAGCCGTGCAAAGGGCCGGAGCAGTCCTCCGGCTCTTTCCTTTTTTGGAAGCGACCAGAACACACTACGCGGCTCGGGACAGTGGTGTGGTATCTTACGCGCGCGCCTGTTGGATTCCACAAGAGGGAGAACAAGGATGCTGGATCGGCGAAATTTCATGAAGACTTGTTCGGGAATGGGACTGGCAGGAACACTTTTTCCTGGAGTGCTATGGGCGCAAGCACAGGCGCAGGGCGCGAAAAAGATCTCGAAAGAGATGATCGAGAATGCCGCAACGATCGCGGACGTCCCGATTTCCGAAGAATACAAGGAAATGATGCTGGAAGGCCTGAACGATCGGGCCAACGGCTACGAGGAAATCTATAAGCTGCACATTCCCAATTCTGTCGACCCGGCGCTGGTTTTTGATCCGGTACTCCCCGGGATGAAATTTGAGACAGAACGCAAACCGATGTGGATGTCCACGCCGAATCTTCCTGAGGCATTCAGCAATCTTGGGAAAGCCGGCGCGCGGCCGAATTTTGAAGCACTGGCGTTCGCGAGTGTGCGGGAACTCGCCGAGATGGTGAGGACCAAGCGAGTATCCTCGATGGATCTGACGTTGATGTACTTGGAAAGACTGAAGCGCTACGACCCGGCGCTTAAGTTTCTCGTGACGCTGACGGAAGAACGCGCGTTCGCGCAGGCCAAGAAGGCGGACGACGAAATCGCCGCCGGAAAATACCGCGGACCGCTGCACGGCTTGCCGTGGGGCGCGAAGGATTTGCTTGCCACAAAGGGCTACCGCACCACCTGGGGCGCTGGGGGATTCGAAAGCCAGATGCTCGATGAAGACGCGACCGTCGTAAAACGTCTAGACGAGGTAGGCGCGGTGTTGGTCGCGAAGCTAACTCTTGGCGCCCTGGCGCTAGGTGACGTGTGGTTCGGCGGGATCACTCGCAATCCATGGAACACGAATCAGGGATCAAGCGGCTCTTCCGCCGGTCCCGCTTCCGCAACCGCCGCGGGTTGCGTGGCCTTTAGCATCGGTTCAGAAACGCTCGGTTCCATTTCGTCACCCTCCACGCGCTGCGGCTGTACGGGCCTGCGGCCTACCTTTGGACTCGTGCCGCGCACCGGCGCGATGGCGCTCTCCTGGAGTATGGACAAGCTGGGGCCCATCTGCCGAACCGTCGAAGACTGCGCGCTTGTACTGGACGCGATCCAAGGACGCGATGGCATGGATCGCAGCGTCCAGCCAGCGGCCTTCAATTGGGACGCCAACCTGGATTGGAAGAAATTGCGCGTCGGCTATCTGAAAGCCGCGTTTGAGCGTAAACCGGACGAGCCGCAACCGGCCGCAAAGGAAGAACCGCCCGCTACTCCCGAAGAACAGAAAAAACGCGAGGAACGAAAGAAACGCCGCGAAGCAGGGCGCGCGCGAGCCGAGTACGACAGAAAATTCAACGATGCCGCGCTCGTGAAACTCCGGCAAATGGGCGTGAATCTCATTCCCGTCGAGATGCCCAAATTCCCCTACGATGCCATGGTAACCATGCTGACGGCGGAATCGGCGGCGGCTTTCGATGAACTCACGCGCACGGGCAAAGACAAGTTGCTTACCTCGCAGAAAGACTTCGACTGGCCGAACACGTTCCGAACCGCGCGTTTCATCCCTGCCGTTGAATACATCCAGGCCGCGCGTGCGCGACGGATGGCAATGGATGCCGTCGCAAAAGTTTTCCAGGACCTCGATGTAATCGTCGCGCCGACGAGCGGCGAACAACTGGTGATTACGAATCTGACCGGCCATCCAGCCGTGATTTTGCCGAATGGATTGCGTGGCAACGATGCACCAAAATATCCCGTGGATGATCCCAGTGAGTTTCAAAACGGCGGCGGCCCCGGAACCCCCGCCAGCTTGACGTTTCTCGGAAGACTATACGGCGAAGCGGCGTTGCTCGCATTCGCGCGTGCCTACCAGGAAGCGACGGGCTTCCACTTGTTGCATCCCAAGCCGGCCGCAAACTAGCAAGCGGAAAGCCCTTTGAAGTTTTCCTCAGCCTGAGGAACAGCCAGAAGCCCGCCTATTTCAGGATCCCGAGCGTTTTGCGCGGGAGCCTCGCCACTTCCTCTTTGGTGATCAGGAAATTGTCAGAAATAAGGGAAGCAGGATTTCCCGCGAGCCATTTCGAAATAGAAATCTCTTCGAACACCGGGCTATTGAATAGCGCGAAGAATTCCGTGGGCTCGCTTCCGACTTGTTCAACACAGTGTCCGAACCCTTGCTGGATGAAGGCAACATGGCCCGGGCCAAACTCCTCGGTCTTTGCTCTGCCATGCGCTCCAAAAACGGTGATGCGCGAACGGCCTTTTATGATGTACTGCCACTCATCGGCGTTGGGATGCCAGTGTAGTTCGCGCAGCGCGCCCGGTTCAAGGTGTTGCAGCACGGACGTCAGGGTGTTGTTGATCGGAAATTCCTTCACCGTCGCGATACGTTCCCAGCCGCCTGGAAACGTCAACGGAGTCGTTTTGCCGAGACGGAATTTATGCGCCGACTGCGTGTTTTCGAGATCGTCGGCGATGTTGGGCTCCAGGGGATTCTGCGGAATCTTGCCTGGCGAAATATAAAGCTCCTTCTTTGGCATGTTGCTCACCGTGCTGACGGGCAAATTCAGATTGCGGGCCACCAGGTGCGAAGGAGTGCGCGCCATCCAATCGGTGATGCTGAAAGTGCCGAATTCCGAAAAATGACCGTCATCGAATCCCAGCACGAAATGCGCTTCCTCGTTGCTAATGTTCTGAAGCGCGTGGCCATGGCCCTTGGGAAAATACCAAATGTCGCCGGGTTCGAAGATGTCCGTAGCGCCCTGGCCATTCGGAGAGATCACTGTCGTTCGAACTGTTCCCGTGAGCATCAGGGCCCACTCCGCGGCGATGGCGTGCCAGTGCAATTCGCGAATGGCACCGGGTTTCAGCCGCATCGACACTCCGGCGATGTTTTGTGAAACAGGAAATTCTGCAACCGTAGCTTCCTTCGCGGAACCCGCTTCGCCCACCCAGCCAGTTGTCGACTCGATGTCGAACTTAAAGTCGGGGAGTGGTTCGTGTTTACCGGGGTCTTTGCCCACCTGATAGCTTTGCGGTTGATCCTTGGTGGCCGGATAATTCGGCGGCGGCTCCTTTTGCTGGGCGGACGCCGCAGCTGGCAGGATCGCTGCGCCAAGTCCTGCGAGCGAAGCAGTTTCGAGCATTTCCCGCCTCGTAAATAAGTTTTTCAAGTTGAGCTTCATGAACCACCTCGCAGACTAAGATTCCATCCCCGCTTATGCGGTTTCATGCCGGTTGGCCTGCGCAGCTTTTACAATAGGCGCGGTATCACGAGGGAGCGCGAGCCGGGACATTATTAGGATAGTTGCGATGCGGTTGTCAACCGGCGGGAAAGTCCATCCGGAGAGCGCGCGCGTGCGTGCGGCTTACATTCCTTTTTCCAGCGGATAGCGCTTGTCTGCCCAGTCAGTCGCGAAATTGGTGGGAAGAACGAGCACACGCAATTTCTTGAATCCCATCCCATTCAATGCGGTGAATGCCGGGCGAATGTTCGGGCACTTTTCAAACGGGCAGCAACCGCAGTAAATCACCAAACTAGCCGTTCGCGGCAATGTGTCCGCCCACTTTTTCAGTTCAGCAAGACCTTGCTCCGTGGACGCGGAGCCATGAAACGTGGCCCCCGGAATATGGCCGCCGGCAAAGAGCGTATGGAATCCAACATAGATGATCGTGGGAGACTTTTCGTTTTTGTCATTAAGTTCGCGAGCGAGATCGGACGGCCGCAGGATTTGTGCGGCCGTCCACGGATCGGTGGACATTTTCTCGTCTCCGCGGGTCGCGGAGACGAAAGCGATGGCCGCGGACGCTGCAATCAGAAGTGTAATCGCGAAAATCAAGAAAAGAGCGTGAAGACGGCTTATTGCTGTCGTCACTGGAGCCCTCCAAAATGCGCGAATGCTGGGTTGCATAAATCTGTGAATTCCAAAATAGCTATTTCTTGAGTTCAATGCGCGTGCGCTGAAGTTTGACGGCGGTGGCACGAAGAGTCTCGGGAACGTTCTTGTTGGTGGTGAGCCGCTTGAGGTCGACGGCGTTGAGCATGGGAAGCATGTGCATGGTGACGTCCAGCGGCGCCTTGGGATTATTGATGAGGTTGCGGACGACGGAATAGTTCTTGCGGAAATTTCGGTTGCCGGCGATGAGCCGAAGAATCTCATCCGTGAGGCTGGACATCGCCGCGAAGGCCTCCACTTCTTGGTCGGTTAGGCGCGGAGACTGAAGCACCGCGCGCTGAACAACCTTGTTGTTGTCGCGGATCAGCGTCCGGCGCGCCTCGGAGCCGCCCTTCATGGCGAATTGCACGCGCTGGGCCACGGTCATTTTCGCGAGACGCTGGATCAGAGTCTGCCGCCTTGCGATATCGGATTCAACTGCCGCTGCGGCTTCCGCGAGCGCGGCTTCATCGATGAGATTGTCCGGGCCGTGAAGTTCGTGGAGCTGGTGTTTTTGCTCGGCCGTCAACGACGTGGAATGTTCGAGCGCAGAGGCCAGCGCGGGTGACTCGGTGATGCGGTCGAGTTCTTCCATCAGCGATTGAATGGCAAGTGTTGAAAGGTGCCGAACGATCGGGACCAGGTATTCTGCGGGGCAATTTTTGTTTTGCACCATGGCGTCGCCGACGCCCGGTTTATCGCCAAGATTTCTTGCCGCAAAAGAAAACAGCGCGGGCAGGGCATGTTCCCGTTTCAGGGCTTCGACAAAGGATTCCACGGGTTGCGACAGAATCGCATCCTGCGCCCGGGTGGAGACCATTTCGTCGACATCACCGGCCAACACTGCGAGAATCTCCGCACGGTCCGCGGGGGGAAGATGCCCGCCGCCGGTGCAGATGGCCATTTTCCGTTCGCGCGTGGCGCGTCCGTGGCGCAGTTCTTCGAGAACTTCAGGGCTGAGAGTTTCCACTGGATTATTGCCTCAGGTCCTTCTCGCTCAGGACTATTCTACCGGACGCACCGGGCGCGCCAAGAGGTGGCATGGCTTTCCCGTTCAATTCCAGCAACACCGCTGAGGAGTCCCCGGCGGACACCTCAAATTGGCGGTTGGCCGAAAAATGGCGGGTCTCACCAGCAGGCAGCTCGGTATCGAGAAGCAGCTTGTCGTCTGCGAGGACGCGGACGCGCGTTGCCGCGGAGGTGGAAACGGAAAGATCCAGAGCAGCCTTCGACGAAGATTGTTCCGCCGACTGCGGCGAAGGTGAACCGGATTGGGTCTGCGTGGGAAGGGAAGCGGCAGCGGATTTTTTTGCCGCCCGATACGCGCTGTAGCGATTCCAGCCGTATCTTACAGCAAAGACAAAGCCCAAGAGCAAGAGAAGCACGACGCCAGCGGCGGCAACCGGCAGCCACTTCGGCGGCGAAGGAATACGTTCCTCGGGCTTGTGAGCAGGCGCGGGTGAATGTTCCGCGCGGGCCGAATCGTATTCACCAAGCAGTGCTTCTTCATTGAGTCCCAGGTAGCGTGCGATGGTGCGCACAAAGCCGTGGCCAAATACGCCGCCCGGCAGCTTCCCCCAATCTTCATTTTCCAGGGCCTCGACAAAGCGAGTGCTGATCCGCGTGGCTTTGGTGAGTTCATCCATGGAGACTTCACGCAATTCGCGCTCGCGCTTCAGGCGTTCGCCAAAATTTCCTCTGGCCATGAACCGGAACCTGTCCTCGAATACCAAATGCAACCGCAAAGCGGTTGACACGGGCGGGCGCTCGCGAAAAATCAGCGGGGAATCCCTGAACGGACTATAGGCGGTGCAATCCCGCAGTGTCAAACGAGCGCTTCCACGTTTTTTTCAAAGAAAGGCAGTGCAGCCCCTACTTCCCATGGCTTGGCCCCCGAGCTGGTGCGCCGATAGACTGGTATACTCGCCGGTCGTACCGTCCGAAAATCTGACGAACAATGATGTGGAGGAGACCCTGTGCGCTTATCAGTATTAGTTGGCGTTCTCGCGGGATTGCTTGCTGTTCCCACGCAGGCGCAAGAACCTGCGGCCAAACCGCTTTTCAAGTTGCAAGAGGTGATGGTCCCGGTGCGGGACGGAGTGAAGCTCCAGACGGCGATCTTGACGCCGGTGGACCAGCAGGGACCGTTGCCGATTCTCTTTCGGCGCACTCCCTACGGAGTCCCCGAAAAACCGCCTGAGCAAATGCCGGCGTCCTGGAAAGAGCTGGCCCAGGATGGCTACATTTTCGTCATCCAAAACTTGCGCGGCCGGTTCAAGTCCGAAGGGGTATTTGAGCTGACGTCGCAAGTGGATCTAAGCAACCCAAAAGCCACCAACGAGACGACCGACGCCTACGACAGCATCGAGTGGCTGCTGAAAAATGTGCCCAACAACAGCGGCAAAGTGGGAATGTATGGAGTCTCTTACGACGGCCTGACTACGGCGCTGACGTTGCTGCACCCGCACCCGGCGCTCAAGGCTATCAGCGAACAGGCTTCGCCGGTCGACCAGTGGATGAACGATGACGACCACCGCTACGGCGCGCTGCGCGAGAGCTACGACTTCGAATATGCGGTGATGGAACAAGCCGACAAGAACTCCAACACTCACTTCGAGTTCGAGACTTACGACACTTACCAGTGGTATTTGGATTTAGGGCCGCTTTCGAATGTCAACGCGAAATATCTTAAGGGCAAGATTCCTTACTGGAACTCCACGATCGATCACCCCGATTACGACGATTTCTGGAAAAAGGAAGCCTGGGTGCGGCAGCTTCACGCTTCAACGGTTCCGAACTTGAACGTCGCGGGATTCTGGGACCAAGAAGATCCATGGGGGCCGTGGCAGATTTTCCGCCATGCGGAAGAGCACGACCCAGATCACACAAATTTTATTGTGGCGGGTCCATGGTTTCACGGCCAGTGGCAAGGGCCAAAGGGAGAGAGCATCGGATTGATTCCGTTCGCGGGGCACGAAACGGCTCGAGAGTTCCGCGAAAATATCGAGGCCCCGTTCTTCCGATATTACCTGCACGGGAAAGGCGAGAAGCCGGACTGGCAGGCCAGCACGTTCCAGAGCGGCTCGAACAGTTGGCACAGGTATGCGGTTTGGCCTCCGAAAGAGGCGCAGGCGACAAATTTATATTTGCATGCGGATGGCACGCTGTCGTTTGCGGCGCCGCGCGCGGACGAAGGGGCGAAGACGTATCGTGAATATGTCTCTGATCCGGCAAATCCCGTCCCTTACCGGCAACGGCCGATTTCACCGACCTATCCGGCGGGGGACTGGCGGACGTGGGAAGTTGCGGATCAGCGGTTTGTGGATCACCGGCCCGACGTCCTTTCGTTTGTGAGTGCGCCGCTCGATCACGACCTCACTGTCAGTGGACAGCTGGCAGCCGTGCTTTTCGCTTCCACTTCCGGAACAGACAGCGATTTTGTGATGAAGCTGATTGACGTGTACCCCGAAGATGCGCAGAAAAACAGTTGGGAGGCCGAAGCAGGCCCCAAGCCCGGCCAGTACGCGCAATCGCTGAATGGATACGAATTGCCGGTCGCGATGGAAGTGCGGCGCGGCCGCTATCTGCAGAGTTTTGAAAAGCCGCAAGCGCTCACGGCGGATCAGCCGGCCGAGTGGAACATTCCTCTGCGGGATCACGACCACGTTTTTCTGAAAGGGCATCGCCTCATGGTGCAGATTCAGTCCACTTGGTTCCCCTTGATTGACCGGAATCCGCAAAAATTTGTGCCCAGCATCTACAAGGCGCTTGCGACCGATTTCACGCCGGCCACGCAGCGCATTTATTGCTCGCCGGCAATGCCGTCGCACGTGTTATTGCCGGTGATGCGCTAAGCCGCACAAGAAGAGAAAAAATCTACGGGTTGGACGCGGCAAGAGCTGGAAAAAATAAAGCAAGTGGAAATATCACTCGTGCCGCGGGCGAACTCTTCGAGCGATTGACTTGGCCATCGGAAATGCTTAGGCTGGCGTTTAGCGCGAAGGGCGCATCCAGTCCGCGGAAAGGGCCGTGCCCACCTTAAAAAGAATTTTGAAGGTTACGAACCTTCTTTCAGCCTGATTCGGGCGGACTCCAGGCGCAGTAGCGAAAGGAAGGTCGTAATGGATTCCAAAGAACTGCCCGCCCGTCCTAACCTCGAACAGTACAAGAAACAAGCGAAAGATCTGGTAAAAGTCTTCAAGGACTTCGGAGCCCGCCAGCCAGGCGACCCCGAAACCATTCAGCGAATCAAGAAATACCACCCGCGACCAGACAAACTGCCGGAGCCCGAAATCCGCAACGCCAAATTTGCTCTTGCCGACGCGCAATTGGTGATTGCGCGGGAACACGGCTTCAAGAGCTGGCCAAAGTTTGCGAAACACGTCGAAGCGCTGGCTCGCGCGAATTCCACCGTTTCACAATTCGAGCTGGCCGCGGACGCGATCGTTAACGGTGACGTGGCGACGCTCATGCGGCTGCTTCGCGAAAACCCGGGATTGATTCGGGAGCGTTCGACGCGCGAGCATCGGGCGACGCTTCTTCATTGTGTGTCGGCCAATGGAATCGAGGACTTTCGTCAGAAGACCCCGAAAAACGCCGTAGAGGTAGCAAAGATCCTGCTCAGTGCGGGCGCCGAGGTCGAAGCGGTGGCTGAGTGTTACGGTGGATCGAAGACGCTGGACCTCGTAGCCACGAGTATCCATCCGGCCCGCGCCGGAGTGCAAATTGAGCTGCTGGAGGTTTTGCTGGATGCTGGTGCTGCCGTCGAGGGTTTCCCACGAAAAAGTGTGGTCAACGGCTGCCTGGCCAACGGGCGACCGGAGGCGGCCGAGTTTCTCGCCAAGCGCGGCGCGCGGTTGGACCTGGAAGGAGCGGCCGGGCTGGGCTGGCTCGATCTGGTCATGAGCTTCTTCAACGAAGACGGCAGCCTGAAAGCGAATGCGACTAGAGTGCAGATGGAATCGGGCTTCCTGTGGGCATGTGAGTTCGGCCGAGACAAAGTCATCGAGTTCCTGCTAGATAAGGGCGTAGACGTGGCCACCGAAGCCCACGGAATGACCGGTCTGCACTTGGCGATTGTTGGCGGGCACTTCGGCGCGACCAAGCTGCTCCTGGAACGGAAAGCTCCGCTCGAATTGAGGAATAGCTACGGGGGGACGGCCCTGGGGTGCGCGATGTGGGCTGTCAACCATA
>WNFF01003951.1_pt1 | contig 14651 bp, 10 predicted proteins | sample 5400441 | NCBI WGS metagenome assembly WNFF01 (sample SAMN13153345, study PRJNA577476) | soil metagenome | isolation source: 120 cm saprolite under Douglas fir tree site 2 hole 3 replicate 1 | place: USA:California | collected 2015-04-18 | reverse complement strand
CACGATCCCGCCCACCACGATCCCGATCGCCACGACTGCGGGCACGACGGTGAACAGCACGCGCGTCAGGCTCTTCCAGAAGGCGACTAGTCCCTCGGCGGTGTCGACGCTGAAGTCGTTCGCCTGGCTGGGGCGCAGCCGATGGGCGATCCGCATCGCCTCCTCCGCCCGCGCCATTCCGTCCGCCACCGCCTCCGCGGTCACCATCTTGACCGAGATCACCGTGGTTTGCCGCCGGCCATACATGGCCTCGAACGTCGTGAACGGCAACATTACGAAGCCGTCCCACGATTGGCCCAGCACCGTGCCCTTCTTCGCGATCACGCCCTTCACCACGAACTGCTGGCCGCGGATGCGGAGCTTCTGCCCCACCGCCTGCGCCGGGCTGCTGAACAGCTTGTCGGCCACGTCCCACCCGAGCTCCGCGACTGGGCGGCGCTCGTACAAGTCGACGTCCGCGAGCGGCTCCCCGGCGGCGAACGCGTAGTCCTCCACCGTCTGAAACGGCGGGGTCACGCCGAACACCAGGACGTCGCCCACAGTCTTGTTGCGCCAAACGACGTCGGCTTGTGGCGTCGGCCAGCCCGATTGGAGGGCGACGGCTTGCGCGTCCGGCAAAGCCCGCGCGACGAACGGCACGTCCTCCGGCGCGATGATCGGCCGGCGTTGGATGGTGCGCAGCTCTTCGTCGTCGACGAACCCGATCTGAATCGGCGTGCGCCGCACCTGGAAGGCGTTCACGCCGACGATGGCGCCGGTCAGGTTCTCTCGCACATAGGCGTTCATCCCCTGAATCACCGCCACCACGGCGACCAGGAACGCGACCGACACGATGATCCCGAGGAGCGTGAAGAAAGAGCGGAGCTTGTGGCTCCACGCGGCTTGGAGGGCGAGACGGACGGCCTCGGTGAGCTGCATCGAACTAGAAACCTAACGGGAATTGAGCAGGGGGAATCGACAACCGGCAACGAGAAACGGCGGTGGGGCGACTGGCGTCGTTTCGTCTGTCCCGGCCTTACTCGTAGCGCAGGGCTTCGACCGGATCCAGCCTGGAGGCTTTGTTCGCGGGGTAGAGTCCGAACAAGACTCCCGTGAGGGCGGCGACGATCAGCGCCGCGATCACCGAGGCGAGCGGCACGTGGGCCGGGATCGGGGTTGCCACCGATAGCAGTAGCGCGATGAGGCCCCCGCCGATCATGCCGACAATGCCGCCGACGAGGGTGAGCGTGGCTGCCTCAACCAGGAACTGCCACAGGATTTCGCGACGCGTGGCTCCGAGCGCCTTGCGAACGCCGATCTCGCGGGTGCGCTCGGTGACCGAGATCATCATGATCGCGATCACCCCCACGCCCCCCACCATCAGGCCCACGGCCGAGAGGGCGAGCATCACGATACGGATCATGAGCGTCATGCTGTTGAGGTTCTCCAGGAACTTCTCCTGGCTCACGACCGCGAAGTTGTTGTCCTGGCCCGGACGCAGGTGCCGGCGCAGCCGCAGCGCTTCGGTCACGTCTTCCATGGCCTGCGGGGTCGTCGCGGCGGGGGCGGGGCCAACCAAGAACTGCATCCAGCCCTTCCAATACCGGACGTGTTTCACCAGCGCGTTGTGGGGGATGACCGCCTCGGGGTCGGGTTGGCCGCCGAACAGCTGCGGCGGCGGGTTGAAGACCCCGATCACGGTATAGAGGACACCCTGGATGTGCAGCCGCTGCCCGATCGGGTCGAGTCGTTCGAACAGCAGCTCGGCAAGCTTTTGGTTGACCACCACGAGCTGTTCCGAGGCGGCTTCCTCCACCTCAGTGAACGAACGTCCGGGTGACACATCGCCGCCCGCCACGTTCGGCCACGCGGCGCTGCGGCCGTTGATTCTGACGCTGTGCTGCGTCTTGGCGCCGAAGGTGACGTCGGCCCGCCCACCCTCCTCCACGGCCACCCAGCTCACCGACGGCACCCGCTCGACGGCCCTGGCATCGCCGAGCGACAGTGGGGGGTTATGGCGCCAGGGGCAGCTGTCGTCGCCCTCGCAGGTATTCACGCCGCCCTGGAAGAACCGGCCGACCCAGAACGTCTTGGGGCCGGATCGCTCCAGGATGTCGGCGACCCCCTTGTTGAAGCCGCTGATGATCGCCCCGATCACCATGACCACCAGCACGCCGATGGCGACGCCGAGGATGGTGAGGGCCGCCCGTCCCTTGTGGGCGCGCAGCGATTCGAGGGCGATACCGACGCCTTCGAGCATTGGGGTCATCGGGTCACTCCTGACGCAGCGCGGCGATGGGGTCGAGTCTTGCGGCGCGGCTCGCGGGGTAGACGCCGGCGATGATCCCGACGCCGGCGCCCACGACGACCCCGAGCACGATCGAGAACGGCGACACGGACGCGGGCAGTGGGGTCGCGACCTGCAGGAGCAGCGACAGGCCGATGCCTGTGACGATCCCGAAGCCCGCCCCCACGGTGGCCAGCGCGGTCGCTTCCGCGAGGAACTGTCGCATGATATCGCGGCGCCGCGCCCCCAGCGACTTCCGGATCCCGATCTCGCGCGTCCGCTCCGCCACCGCCATGAGCATGATGTTCATGATAACGATCCCGCCCACGACGAGCGCGATCCCCACTAGTCCCGGTCCAACCGCGTAGAGGATGCGGCTCAATTTGTTCCAGAAGTCCAGCACGCCCTCCGACGTCATCATGGCGAAGTTGTCGTCCTGGCGCGGGCGCAGGTGGCGGCGGCTGCGCATGATGGCCTCGGTCTGGTTCATGGCCTCCCGCATGTCTGGCTCGGAGTTGGCTCGCACCAGGACGGCGTCCACAACCCCCGGGGGATTCACCTCGCGCTGGATGGGCGAGAGCGCCGGCGCGACCACGAACTTGTCGAGCGACATGCCGAACAGGTTCCCCTGCCGCTCCACGATGCCGATCACCAGGTAGGGAATCCCGTGAATCCGCACACTGCGCCCGAGCGGGCTCAGATTGACGAACAGTTTCTCGGCCAGATCGTGTCCCAGCACCACCACCGTCGCTCCCGCCTTCGCCTCCTGGGCGGTGAACGCGCGGCCCTGCTCGATCTTGAGGGTCATGATGTCGAAGTAGCGCTCGGTGGTGCCCTCGAGCGTGATCGACTGAGCGCGCTTGCCCCGGTATTCGACGGTGCCCCGGTCCTCGGAGTACCACGCCGTAATCGCCGGCACCGTGAGTCCGTGGGTGACCGCATCGGCGTCGGCGAACTTGATGCGGGGGCGCCGCCGCCACGAGCGCCACGTCGAATCGTCGACGTTGAAGTTGACGTTCGGCCGCTGCATCAGATGGAACGTGTTCACGCCCACGAGCGTGCCGGCGAACTTGTCCGTCATATACACGTTCATGCCGTTCACGATCGACCAGGCGCCGATCAGGAACGTGACGCCGATGAACACGCCGATCAGGGAGAAGCCGCTCTTCAGCTTTTGGGTCCGGATCTGCTGCAGTGCGAGCCGCAGGGCTTCGAACAGCGGCACGTCAGGCAGCCCGTTGGCGGTCGGTGGCGACCAGGCCGTCACGCAGCGTCACCACCCGCGCGGCGTGCGCGGCGATGTCGGCCTCGTGCGTCACCATTACGATGGTCTGCCCTTGGCCGTGCAGGGCGGCGAAGACTTGCATGATTTCCTGACTCGTGGTCGAGTCGAGGTTGCCCGTCGGCTCGTCGGCGAGCAGGATGCTCGGGTCGTTCACCAGCGCCCGCGCGATAGCCACGCGCTGGCGCTGACCGCCGGACAGCTCGTTCGGCTGGTGCTGCATCCGGTCCCCCAGCCCCACTCGCTCCAGCGCCCGCGTCGCCCGGGCACGACGCGCGGTGGCGCCGAGCCCCGCGTAAATCAGCGGCAGCTCCACGTTGTGCAGGGCGGTTGCGCGGGGGAGCAGGTTGAACGTCTGAAAGACGAAGCCGATCTCCTTGTTGCGGATGCGAGCCAGCTCATCGTCGGCCAGATCGGAGACTTTCTGCCCGTTGAGCCAATACTCCCCTGTTGTCGGCGTGTCGAGGCAGCCGATCAGGTTCATGAGCGTCGATTTTCCCGAACCGGAAGGTCCCATCACCGCCACGTATTCGTTGCGCCGGATCTGGACGCTCACGCCCCGCAGCGCGCGAACGGTCTCGGATCCCATGTCGTACTCGCGCGTGAGCTTGTGCGTCAGGATGATGACGTCGGGCAGCGGCGTGTCGCCGGTGTGGAACTCCTGGGCGATCATGAGGGCTTCTTGCCGCGGCTCGAGTCCGCCGGTTGCTGCGACGCCTTTACTGGAGCTCCGTCGTGCAGGTCCCGGATCGCCTGATAGGGCCCGGCGACGATCGTCTCGTCCTGGCGCAGGCCATCGAGTACCTCGAAGTACTCGTCGCCCGCGATGCCCACCTTCACCGGCCGGAACGCCGCTTTGCCGTTCTGGACCACGAACACGCCCTCGCTCTCCTTCTTCTTGGTTCCAGCGCTGTCGCGCCGGACGAGCGGGGCCCCTCCTCCCCCCCCTCCCCCTCCCCCTCCCGTTGCGCGCGCGCCCTGCGCCTCTGTACGGACGGGGGTGTTCTCCCGCACCGTGAGCGCGATGATCGGAATCGACAGCGCCTGCTTCCGCGTGTCGGTGATGATCCGCGCGGTGGCCGAGAGATCCGGCCGCACGTCACCCGGCGGGTTCGTCAGCGTGATCTCCACCTCATAGTCGACTGCCTGCGTGTTGGTCCCGGGCGTGGTGGACGCCCCCGCGACGAGGATCGCGCTGTTGGAGATCTTCGTCACCCGACCGATGAACGTGGTGTCGGGGAAAGCGTCGATCGTGACCTCGACCGAGTCGGCCAGGTGGACCCGGACGACGTCCGTCTCGTCTACGTTCACCTTGACCTGGATCACCGATAGGTCGGCGATCGTCATGAGCAGGCCGACCTCCTTGGAGAACGTGCCTGGAACCGCCACTTCGCCTTCTTCCACGGGGAGCCGGGTGATTCGGCCCGACATCGGCGCGACGATGTGCGACTTGGCCAGGTTCTGCCGCGCAGACGACACGGCCGCCCGCGACTGGTCCACCTGGTGCGTGGCGGAGTTCAGGTTTGCTTCGGCGATGTCGAAGGCTGTCTGCGCCTGCTCAGCTTGTTCCTGCGACACCAGGTTCGGGTTCTGCTGGTGCAGCTCCTTGGTGCGCCCGAGCGCCCGCTGCGACTGGTCGCGATTGGCCTTGGCCTGTAAGGCGAGGGCCTCCGCCGTCGCCAGGGCGGCCTGAGCCCGCTGCAACTCGGACTGGTAGAGCGTCGGGTCGATCTGCAGCAGGAACTGTCCCTTGGTCACGTAGTCGCCCTCGCGCACCGCGATCTGGGTGATGCGACCCTGGATGTCGGGGCTGATGTCGACCTTCTTCTTGGGCTGGATCTTGCCGCTCGACGTCACCGCGGCAACCAGGTCGCGGCGCCCCACCTTCGCGAACCGGACCTCGACGCCCCGTTCCCGCTTCGCGCTCGCGCTGACGAGAATGATGCCGACCAGCAACACCGCCCCGCCGACCCCGACCAGCACCTTGTTTCGCTTGGACATGTCGTGCGATTCCTCTCGTTAGCGCAACGGACGGCCGACGGCCGCCTCTAGCCCGGCCACCGCTTTATGGTAGCTGTAGACGGCGGCGACGTAGTCGTACTCGGCCCGAAGCCCCGCCACCTGCGCATCCAGCAGCTCGAAGAAGGTTCCGGAGCCGACGCGGTAGCGCTCCGTCGCGAGTTGTAGCTGCTCTGCGGCGGCCGATCGGTTCGTGTCTTGGATCGCGATCGTGCGGTACGCCGTCGCCACGGTCAGGAACCCCTGGCTCACTTCAGTCTGCACCCCGAGCCCGCGTGCCCGCACCGATTCCTCGAGATTCTGATGATTCGCCCTCGCTTGCGACACCTGCAGGGGTTGCGAGAAGTTGAGCCAGATGGGCATCGTGACGGTCAGACGCGCCTGGAACGGTTGCTGCGTGAAGCTGAACGGGTAGAGGGCATTCTGGCTTCGCAGCGCCTGCTCGTTGGAGCTTCCCCAGACGTATACACTGCAGTCGTTGGCCGGGAGTGGGGGGGTGGCGCTAGCCCGGATCCGATTTTCGTCCTGGCACTGCGAGTACAGCGAGCCGAACTGGGCCTGCTGGCCGCGGATGATCGGATCGATGTTCGAGTATTTCTGCGTGAAGCCCGACCATTGGGCCGATACCGACAGCGACGGTCCGTAACTCGCGGCCGCGGCGCGGACCCCCCAGTTGGCCGCGCTCTCACGCGCGCGCAGCGCTTGCAGCGCCGGGTTCTGGGCCTCGGCCATCGTGAGAAGTTCCTCGAGCTTCCACGGCGGGGCCTGGACCGGGAAGGTGTCCGTGAGCTTGATCGAATCGACGTTGAGCGGCGCCATGACCCCAAGCTGCTCGAACAGTCTGAGCTTCTCCACGCTCACCGCCGTCCGGGCCTGCAGCAGCGCCACCTCCGCCTGCCCCCGGGCCACCTGCGCCTGGCGCACGTCGATCAGCGTCGCCTGCCCGACGGCGTAGCGCGCCTGCGCTAGCGTCAGGAATTGCTCGTTGCGATTGAGCTGCTTGCGCGCCACTTCCGCGTTCTCTCTGGCTTGCAGCACGGTCAGATACTGCTGGGTGACCCCCGTGGCCAGGGTTGTCGCTGCGCCCGCAATGTCCGCCTCGGTGGCGTTGTCCTGCGCTCGCTTGAGCCCAGGCTGCGTGAGCGTCGTGCCCGACAGGTCCCAGTTCAACCCGAGGCTATAGCTCGAAGACAGTGTGGCAACGCTCTGGGAGAAGTTTTGGGTCAGAAACCGCTGGGACCCGGGTCCGCTATAGCCGATGCCGCCCGAGGCGGTGAGCGTGGGTAGCACCAGAGTGGCGTAAGCGTTGCGCACGCCCCACGCTGCGGGCCCGCGATTGGCCAGGGTCTGGCGGTAGGCGGGGTTGTGCTCACGGGCAATGGCGATCGCATCGGCCAGCGACAAGGTGACGGGGACCGACTGCTGGGCTAGCATGAGGGCCGGGCAGGCGACGAGCCCGACGGTCATCAGTACATGTCTCATGTTCTTCCCTAGCGGAGAAAGGCGGGTTGTGAGGTCGAGCCCACCTACGCGCAAGGGCCACTTGGGGTTTCGTCGCCGGACACGTACGGGTTCGCCCGTAACAAACCTTGGGAAAGCTAACCGCCTGGCTCGCGGAGGGTCAATTCGCTCGGCGCTCCGCCACGACGTGCCGCATAGGGAGCTCGACCTTCCTAAGGCGACCTTCGCCGTCAAGCCAGAGATGGGCCGGACCCGCCGTGCCTCCGGTAATCGCGACGTGGCGCAGCGTGGTGGGGTCACGATTCAGGGTGGTGGGCTGGAAGCCGAGGTCCTGGACGGTGAGCAATTCGCGCCGCGGGCCGCGGGGGAGGATGGCGGTCAGGGTACCCGGAGCTGGTCGGGCCAGCCAGGCGGCGAACACGTACAACGCGAAGACGGAATCGTCGAGCACGACCATGTTGGGTGCGGCGGCGACTTCGCGGGCGCGCTCGCGGGCACGGCCGAGAAAGCGGAGCGTGAAACGGCCGCGCCCCGCCTGGCCGAGAATCCGGACCGGATCGCGGGGATCGCCGACGGCGTACTCCAGAGCGAGGGGGGTGGAGTCGGCGGCGAGTTCCAGGATTGGGGAAAGCACGATGCTGGGCTGGCCCGGACCGTAACGCGTGGTCGCCGCGAGGCTCCAGCCGCCGGCGGGGCGGCCGGCGAACAAGCGGAACTCCTCCCGCGCTATCTCGACCGAGTCTCGCCGCACGATAAAGGTGCCCTCGTCGAGCGGAGCTGGCGGGGCACCCTGAAAGGCGGTGAGAAGCAGGAGCAGGGCGCTCAGGCAGCACCTCCCTCTTCCCGCGCGCCGTGGCCCAGAACTCGCGCGGCGACACGCTCATGAATCATCTTATAGAGGCGCTCGCCCTTGTCCCGCGAGGCGAACGACGGGAGGCCGAGCGAGCCGGGGCTGATCGCGGGAAGAGACGAGACCGAGGTGGTGCTGCGACGGAAGCGCGCGAGTCTGGGCGGGGAGGTGAGAAAGTCCTGGGCCAGGTCCATGCGCACCAGATGCGGCGCGAGGTAGAGCATGAGGGACGTGTCGAGCTCTCCGCCGTGAACTGGTCCGTCGACATCCACAAGCTGCCCGGCGAAATCGAGGGAGAAGACGTCCACAGTCAATACCCGCGCTCGGGTGGTGCGGAGCGTCGAGAGCGCCTCCTGATGCGGGTCGTGCCCGTGAGCGGTCAGAATGACGAATGTTTCCACACCACTCTGCTCCCAGGAGCCGAGCAGGTCGTTCATCCAGCGGTGCAGGGTCTTGCGGCGCACGGCCGCGTTCCCGGGGTAGGCGACCGTCGTAGCGGTGTTGACTCCGTACTCCACGGTCGGCGCCCGCAGAATCCCGAACTCGGCTGAGAGGTCGTCGGCAAGCCGCTCGACGATGAGGCTGTCGCAGCCCATGGGCAGGTGAGGGCCATGCTGCTCGCAGGTGCCGACGGGCACGAGGAGACGCGGGTCGCGCTCGAGGGCGTCGCGCACCGCATCAGGGAGGAGCAACTTCAGGTGCAGCGGCTGGGTCATATCCTGATCGGGTGCGGCATCGTCGCGGTGGCGGCGGGGGAATGGCTGCACGGCGCCGGCGGCGCCGCGCTCTGGGCTTGGACGGCGGGCGTCGCTGGGGCCGGAGCTGTGGCGGTCGCGGCATACGCGCTGTGGGGAGAGCGGCGGAGGAGACCGCGACTGCGCAACGCTGCGGCGGCCGCGGCCGCCGTCCTGAGCCTGTCGCTCGGCGCGGTCCTGGTGGCGGGCGCGCTGCGCGTGCGGCGCATCGAGTGCTGCTGGGCCGCCGAGCGCGAGCGGCTCGTGACCCGGGCCTCTGAGCGGCTCGATGCGACGCTGAGACGCGCCGTGACCGAGGCCCGGCGACTTGCGGAGCGCGGCGCGACGGCGGCGCTGCTGCCGGATGAAGAGCGATTCACGAGGCTCCAAGAGGCAGTCAGGGACGGGCCCGCCGGCCTCGAACGCGGCGTCGTGATCCTCGCGCCAAACGGCGATCCGCTGGCCTGGGCCGGTCGGCACCGCCTCGTGCCCACCAACGATACCGCCGAGCTGCGCGCTGACATCACCCCATTCTACGTCTCGCTGCACGCCCGGCGCCAGACACGGGGCGACGGGTCAGCGATCGGCACGGTGCTGCTCTACGCCGCGCCAGTCGCGCCAGACTCCGAAGAGGCACTCTCCGTCGCGTTCACCAGGTCCACCGGGGTCGCTCTGCGCTTCTACGCCCCCAGCATCGCGACGCACGACTCCGATGTCTTCGAGTTCTGTCCCGTCAAGTGCAACCGCACGGCGGCGAGGCTGTTCAGTGTGCGTCCGCAGCCACCCGAGCAGGGGGATGCCAAGCTGCGGACCCTGCGCGTGACCGCCCGCGTCGCCGCTGTGTTGCTGGTGACCGCGCTGCTCTTGCTCCTCTTTGCGGCACCGCCCGGCGTTTCGCGATGGTCTGTCCTGATAACCGGTGTCTGGGTCGTCGTCCGCGCCTCAGTCGGTCTTCCCGTCCCGTTCTCCTCGTACTTCTCGCCGGCCACCTTCTTCCGTCCCGTGCTGGAGGTCGCTCACGTGTCGGCCGGCAGTCTGGCAGCAGTCAGCGGCGTGCTGCTGCTCCTAGCTGCCGCTTTGTGGCGCCGGGGCGGGGTAGGAGGGACGGGGAGGGGGGGGAGGGTGGGGCGCCCCCGCTGGTGGCAGCCCGGGGTCGCGATCGTGCTCTTAGTCGTAGCACCGTACCTCGTCCGCTACTTCGGCCGGGGCATCACCCCGCCTGCGGGGAGCGTCGGCTTCGGGCTGTGGCTCTCGTGGGAAGCGGCGCTCGCCCTGGTGAGCATGGCGCTGGTCGTGCTGGCTGCGGCCCTGGTGCGCGGACCTGCTGAACCCCGACGCGTGCCGTGGACGGTCCCCGCGGCCTGCGTGTGGGCCGTGATCGCGGGGGCGGCGGGACTATGGCTGTGGCAGCCGTACGGAGCATGGCCCGGGTGGTACACGTGGGTGTGGCTGCCAGCGCTCGCCGGGGTCATCGTGCCCGCCCCGCGGCGCTGGGCGCTGGCGGGAATCGCCACGGTCGCGGGCACTGCGGCGGCGCTCGTGACTTGGGAGGCTGGCGTGGAGGGCAGGATCTCGTTGGCGATGCGCGACGCGCAGCGGCTGGGCCACGAAGGCGACGCCGTCGCAGTAGCGAAACTTGAGCGATTCGGTCTGGAGCTCACCACCGGAGCCTCCCTGCTTCCCCCTCCGCGATCAGCGGGCGATCTCTACGCCCTGTGGCTGCGCTCCCCACTCGCGGAGGACGAGTACCCGGTCGTGCTCGGGCTGTGGTCGCGCACCGGACGGCGGCTGGCCGAGTTGCGGCTGGCGGCATTGGAGGGCCTCTCGCCGTCACTACTCGCCGCCCTGGTCCGCTCGGCCGTGGACACCGCGGGGTTCCGGGTGGAGCGCTTGGAGCGCATCCCGGGGGTGCACTACGTTCTGGTGGCACGGCTTGCCTCCGGCAATCGGGTGACAGTTGGGGTCGGGCCGCGCTCGCGCGCGATGCTGCCCGATCGGGTTGCGCGGTTCCTGCGGGGGGAGCGGGTGGCTCAGCCGCCTTACACGATCCTGCTCTCGCTCCCGAATCCCTCGGGACCGCTGCCGCCGGCAGATCTGGAATGGTCACGGGTCGGCTGGGAGGCGCGGGGAGACCGAAGCGTGGAGCTCCCCGGCGGTGTGCGGCACGTACACGTACGCGTGGACCTGCGCGACCCCGTCGCCCTGCTCGTCCGGGGCGCTTTGGTGGTGCTCGTCGATGTGGCGCTGCTCGGGTCGGCTTGGCTGCTGCTCCTCTTTGTCTCGGCGGGTGAGTGGTCTCGCCCGCCCTCCCTGGCGGCCGCCTTCCGCTCGAGCTATCGGGTGCGCCTCAGCGCGGCGCTGGCCGCCTTCTTCGTGCTTCCGATGCTCGCCTTTGCGGCATGGAGCTACGCCCGCCTCCGCGAGGACGCGCGCCAAGACGGCGATCTGCTGATTCGCCAGACACTGCGCGACGCCGCCGCGACCGCGGGGCAGATGAACCTCGAGCGACCGACGCTGCTGGACAGTGCGATCATGGACCTGGGCCAACAGCTCGACGCGGATCTGTGGCTGTACCGCGCGGGGCGCTTGGCTGGCACTAGCGCGCCGGTCCTAGACGAGCTCGGGCTCGTCGATCCGTTTCTCGCGCCGCCGGTGTTCGAGCGGCTCGCCTTCGAGGACGAGCTCGAGGCCACAGCTAATGACCGCACGGCGGGCCGGCCGATCCGTGTGGGCTACAAAGTCGTGCGGGCCGGCCCGCCCGACCGACTAGGGGTCCTCGCCGCGCCACAACTGCTCGACGACGAGCGTGTGCGGCAACAGGAGGAGGACCTGGCGCTGGCGCTGATGCTGACCACCGCGGCGGGCTTGCTCGCCGCGGTGACCCTGGCGGGTCTCGCGGCGCGGACCTTGGCGCGGCCTGTCGCGGCGCTGCGAGAGGCCGCCCTCGCCGTGGGGCGCGGCGCGGCCCTACCCCCCTTTCCCCCCGGCGCACCTCGGGAGTTCGAGCCGGTGCTCAGCGCATTCGAACGGATGGCGGCCGACGTGCGCCGCAGTCAAGCGGCACTCGAGGAAGCGCGGCAGCGGACGGCCCAAGTGCTGGCGAACGTGGCGACCGGAGTGATGGCCGTCGACCCCGAGCTGCGGGTCACGATGGCGAACCCGCGGGCCGAGGAGCTGCTGGGCAGCAGTCTCGAGCCGGGCGACATCTTGACGCGCGCCACGAACGTGGTGTGGGCACCGGTCTGGGAAGCCGTCCAGGCCTTCGCGGCAGCGCCCGCGCGGCCGCCGGAGATCGTCGACCGGGAGTTCGAGATTGCGGGGCGCCAAATCCGCGTGCAGCTCGCGTCGCTGGGACCGAGCCCCGACGGCTGCGTCGTCGCGCTGGACGACGCGACGGCGCTGACGCGGGCGGCACGGGTCCTCGCCTGGGGGCGGGGGGGAGCGGGCCGGAGCCAGCAGCAAGGGAGGGCGAGACTTCGACGCCACGTTGCAAGAGACGTCCGAGCGCATTCTGGCCGAGATCGACCGGCTGGACGCGATCGCCCGAGCGTTCTCGCGCTTCGGCGCGCCGGCCGCCGAGCAGGCACCCCTCGAACCGGTGAACCTGCTGGTGGCAGCCAGGGAAGTGGTGCAGCTCTACGCCCTCGGCCGAACGGGGGGCGGGGCAAGCGAGCGGGAGATGGACCTGACGGTAACGGGCGAGGCGGGACGGCCCGCCTCGGCGCGCAAAGATGAGGTCAAGGAAGTCCTGGTCAACCTGCTCGAAAATGCGCGCAACGCCGGCGCCCGGACCGTGACCGTTCGCATCTCAGACGGCGGATTGCGACTCGATGTCGAAGACGACGGGCGCGGGGTCCCGCCCGAGAGTCTGCCCCGCGTATTCGAGCCCACGTTCTCGACGACCTCCAGCGGCTCCGGCTTGGGACTGGCCATCGCAAAACGGCTGGTCGAAAGCTGGGGGGGCACCATCACCTTGACGAGCCAGATCGGCAGAGGAGCCACCGTCACGATCGCATTCCGAGACGCCGCGAAGTGACGGCCGTCACGCCCAGATGGGGCGCGGGCCCGCAACTTGTTGTAGGTTAGGGGCCGGAACCCACACGCCGCGCGAGGTATCCTGTGCGCTCTACACTAGTAGGCTGCTGGGTCGTCATTCTCCTGCTGGGCGCCGCAGCCCCGGCCCGGGCCCAGTTCTCCTTCGACGCCAGACGCATCGGGATGGGTGGAGTCAGCCTCACCCGCGGCGGCAACCTGCGGCGCTACAACCCTGCCTACCGGGCGGTGCCCGATCACGGTGGGGGTGGGCGCGCTAAGCTCACGATCCCGATCCCGCTCGGCCTCCTTCAGGCGCTCAAGGACAGTGCCGCCTTCGACGTGCACAAGAGCTACTTCAACGCTCTCGAGCTGGCGAACCTCATCCTCAACCCGCCGCTCTACCTCGAGGTCAAGAAGGCCCCCGCGCCCAGTACCGACGTAACCTTCACGGTCGGTCGCAACGCTCTGGTGGTGGATCTCGGGAATGCGCGACAGCTCGTCCCCACCGACGAGATCGGCATCGGCAGCTCGAGCCGCTTCCTCGATATCGGCCCGACGATCCACGGGGTGCACGTCGGCGTGCTGGCGTTCATCCAGGAGGATGCCGGCTTCACGCTGGGCGACACGCTGCGCAACTTCCTGCGGAACGCCGACTCGGCGCGAGTGCGGACGCGCTACTTCCTGAACGTGGACGGCAAAGGACAGGGTGGCTTCGCACCAACGATCAGTTACGCCGGGCGGCTCGGCGGAGGCGCTCCCGACTCCGACGACGGGTTCTACGTGGGCGGCGCGCTGCATTACTACTTCGGCGTCGCCTTCGCGCGGGCGAGCGGCCTCGCCGGGTTCCGGACGGGTGATACCCTGTTCGCGGGCCCGAATCCGGTCACGCCGAACGTAGACGCGTTGGTCTACACCGCCAACCAGATCGGCAAGCAATACGGCCACGGTGTGGGCGGCGACGTCGGCATCGCCTACGTCGCGGGACCGGTGGAGCTGGGTGTGGGGGTAAACGACATCGGGGCCACGCTGACCTGGAAAGACACCGAGGTCCGTCGCCTCTTTTACGACACGACGAGCAGCACCGTTAAGGACACAATCGTACAGAACCACGTCGAGTCCAAGACCAAGCTGCCGGTGAGCTACATCGCGAACGTCACCTACCGGATGGGCCAGGGAATCAGTCTAGGAGCGGACATCGTCAACAACGGGCGCGGCACCACCGAGCACGTCGGGGCCGAAGTGCGGTTCGGGCCGCTGGCGGTGCGGGGCGGGGTGGCGCGCGACACCCGTAAGAAGGTGCAGTTCGGCACCGGCACCGGCCTGCGGTTCGGCCCCTTCGGTCTCGACGTGGGTTTCTGGACCCACAGCAATTCGCTCTCGAACACGCGCGCCATCACGATGGCGACGTCACTCTCGATCTATTGAGGAGGGTCGTATGAAGGCGAAATGGATCGGGGCGGGGGCAACGGCGGCGCTTGCGGCGGCGCTCACGTTGGCCTGCGGTGAAGGACACGCGATTTTCGACGTGGACGTGTTCAGCTTCCTGAAGAGTGGGGCGGACACCCTGCACTACACGGTTCCCATTGTCATCGACTCTACCGTGAAGAACACCCCCATCAAGATGAGTCTGGTCGGCGGGTTCGGGAAATCCGTCGTGGACACGGTGACGATCACGGCGGGTGGCAACCTGGTGAACAACACTGGCTCTGGGACGGTCACCTTCCGGCTCTTTTTCGCCGCCGACTCGGCCACGACCTACTCCGGCGCACCGGTCCTCACCGCGGGCGGTACGGTGAGCGGCCCAGGTACGACACCCATTGGGGCACAGGCGACCCTTATCGCCGACACCCTATTCAACAGACAGACGCTGTGGGTTGGTGTCCAGGCTAAGGTACACGTGACGGCGGCTCCCCTCGACGGCAAAGTCCAGGTCACGGCGCTGCGGCTCCGCATCGTCCTCAAGCCCAAGCTCTTTTAGGCGTGACCTAAGTCCCGCGTGCCGGG
>WNFF01005117.1_pt1 | contig 14652 bp, 15 predicted proteins | sample 5400441 | NCBI WGS metagenome assembly WNFF01 (sample SAMN13153345, study PRJNA577476) | soil metagenome | isolation source: 120 cm saprolite under Douglas fir tree site 2 hole 3 replicate 1 | place: USA:California | collected 2015-04-18 | reverse complement strand
GGATTTGGCCGGGTCGTACTGGTAGTGGTGTTCTGGCCGGTCAGGCATCCGGAGCGGCGCTACTAGCGCATCGGTGCGGGCCAGCGCCGCGCGGGCTTCCGGGGCCGCGCCGAGGCGTGCCCACGCACGGGCTTCCTGCGCGGTCGCCTGGATGAACGCGCTTCCCGTCCGCGGCGCGGTTCGCTGCGCAGCCTGGGCGAGCGCGGCGGCACGCCGGTAGCCGCCGTCAGTGAGCACCTGCCAAGCCGCCGTTTCCAGGCACCAGGCGCCGATCTCCGCGTTCCCGGTCTCACGGGCAAGCTGGGCCGCCGTTCTCAGGTGCGCGGACGCTGCGGGGTAGCGGCGCAGGTCGATCAAGCAGGTCGCGGCGAGCAGCGACAGCCACGCCCCGGTGACCAGGAGCCGCTGATGCTCGGCCAGTGTCTTCCGCCCGTCGAGCAGGTTCCCTACATAGCCCAGGTGCGCCCTCACACGGATCAGCAGCTCTCCCGGCGGCGTGCGGGGGTAGGCGACGGCCATGCTGTCGGCTGCCTGCTCAAGCAAACCGACCGTGCTTTCCCCGACATCGCTCACGGCTGCGCGGCGCGCTAGCTCGATCGCAGCGATCTCATCGTCAGGCCCTGCCGGGCGCACCGGCACGGCGAGCGCGGCCAGTTCCCCGCCCGCCCCCAGAAACTTCGATCTTCGCGGCGAGTTCCGGCGAGGGCTGCTTGCGGCCGCTACGGAGCTGCGACATATAGCCCGCGTTGCACGGCACCCTGCGAGCCAGCTCGCGCACGCCGATACCGCGGCTGTCCATGGCCGCGGTGAGCGCTTCGGCGAAGTCCATGCGTACACCATTTCGCGCTGACTGCCTGTTGGCCGGTGTTGGCTGCGGCGGGCCAACACTTTCCACAGTAACCGGCACGTCGTCAGAGTTGGCGCATGGCTGTAGAAACATCACACGAAGCAGACGTCACAGCGCTGGAAAAGCTCGCCGCCGAACTCACCGCCCGCGGATTCGAGACCCACCTCGCCGTCCCGCAAGGGCATGTCCCGTCGTTAGCAGTGGCTGGTCTCAACCGGTGGAAGCAATTGAGCTGAGGTTATCCCCGGGATTATCAGCGAGGAGGAGCTCTGCGAACACTTCTGCTGGCGTCCTGAATCCGAGTATAGCACGGGGCCGGTCATTTATCTCGTCGGCCACGGCCTGAAGGTAGCGAATATCACCGGTGATATCGGTGCCTTTGGGAAAGTACTCCCGCAGCAGCCCGTTGGTGTTCTCGTTGGTTCCCCGCTCCCACGGTGAATGCGCGTGCGCGAAATACACGGGGATGTCGGTTGCCATGGTCAGCGCAGCGTGCTCGGCCATCTCGGTGCCCTGGTCCCAGGTGATCGATTTGCGCAGGTTCGCGGGCATGTCCGCCACGGACTCGATGACGCTCTCGCGGACCGCGCCGGCGTCGCGGCCATCCGGCAGCGCCACCGGGACAAGGTAGCGGCTCTTGCGCTCTACCAGGGTGCCCATCGCGGTTTTACCCTGCTTGCCGATCACCAGGTCACCTTCCCAGTGACCGGGGACTTTGCGGCCTTCGGCGTCTTTGGGGCGCTGCGAGATCGAGGTCATCCCGACAATCCGGGCGCCCTTGGACCGGGCCCGCCCGCGCGGCTGGCGGCGGGTGCGGCCGGTGCGCAGTGCGATCTCCATCGCGGCCAGCTCGCCCTTCGGCAAGGCGTACAGCCAGGTGTAAATCGCCTCGTGCGAGATGGACATATCTGTCTCCCCGCGGTTGCGGTCATAGCACAGCCTGCCCGAGATCTGCTGCGGCGACCGGGCTTTCCGCAGATCGCAGGCCACACGTTCTTTCAGCCGCGGGTCCGCATCGATTTTCCGGCGTTTCGGGCGTCTCCGGGACTTTCCCGCGCCGGTATTGGCGTGGTGTGCCCGGTATGCCCGGCGGCCGCCGTGCCGGGCGATCTCCCGCGACACCACCGACGGGTTCCGGCCTATCGTGGAAGCTATGTCCTTTTGCTGCATATGGGCGGCAAGGCAGCGAGAGATTTCCTCCCTGTCAGCCAATGTGAGCATTTCCCGGCGCACGCTTCCCCCGATTCGCTCGCGTGTTCGCCGGAGCCTCTCACATCATCAAGATAATCCCCCGCACCATGCCATGAAGCACGTAAGGCGTGTCTGCCCGTTACGCCCGATTGCCACGACCGACTGCGATCAAGGTGACCAACCCGCAGGTAACAGCGTTAAGTGAAACGGTCGTCGCGGGCGAGGACTGGTACTGGTGGTCATGGGCGGAGAAGGTCGCGCCGGCCGCCGATGTCAGCGAGGCGGCCGCTGTTATCTCCCGCGTCCTGTCGGCCGGGTCCAGCTCGACATGACCGGCGTCCCAGGCGTACCGGCGCCGCTCACTCCCGCTGACGTGACCGCCGAGTTCGGTCCCGAATGGAAGATCGCGGAGGGGCATTTCTGCTGGACCGCGACGAGGCGGCCGACTCCGACCGCACGCGAGATCATCGTCGGCCAGGACCTCGACCACCTCGCCGCCAAGCTCCGCGCCGAACAGGACCACGGATGACCACGGAAGCTGCCCAGCGGCTGGCGGATGTGGCGGCGGTCGCCCGCGCTTTTCTTGCCACTACGGCCGAGACCAAGCCCGACACTCCGCGGGCCGAGCTGTGGCATCTCCTGGTGGCCTATCGCGCCCACCTCGCCGCTGTCGTAGGTGACGGCCGGCTACAAGATCGGGTCGGCGGCTGAACGGGACCGGAGACAATCAGCTCAAGGTCTGCTCAACCGCGCAGACCCCCGGCCGAAGGCGCGGGAGCCGCGTACGTTGCTGGGAGAACTGGCTGTTAGTGAAGCTCGGTGCGGGCGGCCATCAGCGCGCCGACGGTCTCCATGCTGGTGATGGTGTCCCCGACCGCGCGCAGCGCCTCATCGAGCGGGATCAAGACGACACTCATGTCGAAGTACTTCTCGATCTCGGTGTCGCCGCGGGCAGGTCCGGAGGCTAGGACGGGGGCGGCCAGGAAGACGTGGGTGTACTTGTTCGTCTCGGACGGCAGTGAGTAGTACGTACCCAGCGGGCGGAATCGTGCGGTGGGTTCTGCTGTGAAGCCGGTCTCTTCTTCCAGTTCGCGGCGTGCCGCCGTCTCCGGCACTTCGGCCTCGTTCATTGTTCCGGCCGGGAATTCCAGCTGGTAGGACTTGAGGTTGTGCCGATACTGGCGCACGAACACGAGCTGGCCGTCAGCGGTGAGCGGCACGATCATGACGCTGGGCGGGGTGTCGACGTAGTACCAGTCGCACTCGTAACCGTCTGGCATCGCCAGCGTCTCCTTGACAAACCGCTTCGGCTTGGGCAGCAGGATCTCGGTCTCGATGAGCCGGGCGTCCTTCATCGTGCCGACCGGTGGCGTGTTCGTCATCGGGTCCAGTCCTCCGCGAGGTTCCAGGTGTTCTCGAAATGCCGGGCGTAGCGGGTAAACATCTTCGGTGCCTGATCCGATCGGAACTCGAATGTCGGTGAGTTGCTGCCGATGAAGAAACGTAAGTACGGGGTGACGAGCATCCTGTCGTCACCCCGGACCACGCTGACGGTGGGGTGCCCATCGTAGACCCGGATCTGCATCTGCTTGCCGCATGCCTGCCGCATGAGAGTGAACCGCGCAAGTGCTGCGCGGGTCCGGGCCGCGAGCGTGCCGGGGGGACTACCCTCGTCGCCGTCGATTGCCCTGGTGCCGGGGGAGGCGGGGTTCAGGAGCAGGATGCGGACCTGGCAGCCTCTGGATGTCGCGTCGGCGAGGATGCCCGGCACGTCGTCATCGGTGGCGTAGCCGAATTCGGCCATGCCGTACAGCCACACCTGGCTGGCGGCGCCCCTGATGATGCCGTTCCATTGCTGGCGGGTGACCAGGCCCCGGTCAGCGTAGGGCTTCACGGACGGCATCTGCACACAGGCGGCCATAGCCCTGCTGAACTCGCCGACCGGATCGCCGCCATGCTCCCGGCGGCGAGCATCCCCGCGTGAGGACGCCGCGCCGGATCAGGGCAGGCACGTGACATTCGGCACGGTAGCGTGGCAGCTCCACGCAGCACGTTCTCCCACCGGGAGTCATGGCCATGCCCGCGACAGCCACGAGCTACCGTCCGCACGTCGGAGTCCACCTCATCCTCGCGGCCGGCACCCAGGTGCTGCTCCTGCGTCGCGCGAACACCGGCTTCGCGGACGGCTCCTGGTCGGTGCCGGGAGGATGCCTGGACGACGGCGAGACCCTCCCGGCAGCGGCGGCTCGCGAAGCCCGCGAGGAACTCGGCGTCAGGATCGAGCCAGCCGATCTTGCCTTCGCCCACCTGTGCCACCACGCCGACCCGGACGGGCAGGCCCGCGTCGGCGTCTTCTTCGCCGCCAGGGCATGGACCGGCGAACCTGCCAACGCCGAACCGCACAGGTGCAGTGAAATCGGCTGGCACCCCCTGGGTAGCCTCCCCGCCGATATCGTCAGCTACGTGCGAACCGGCCTGCTAGCCTACGACCAGGGGCTGGCGTTCAGCCTCGACAGCTGGTGACGCAACCGCCCGATCCTGGTTACGTGGGCCAGGCATGGTTCTACATGCCTGAGCCTGAACCGCATAACTGGAATGGACTTGCCTTAACTTCCCACAACTGCAACACGCTTCGCCAAAACTGCGCCTGACTGCCCCTAACTGCGTATGGCTGGGCAGCGCCCGGGAGTCCTCGGGTAAAACGACCTACAGTGCTGGGCCGGGCACAACCCCCCGACCCACGGGCATGGTGAGGCGGGCCGCCGGTTAGCCGGGCACCACCACGGTGCCGGTCGCGGTGACCACCACCAGGGGCTCGTCCAGCACGCGGGAGGCTGATGGGCCGCGCTCCGGTTCGGCCCGGCATACCACCCGCGCCTCGAACGCGATCTCCCGGCTGCGCCGCCCGACCCTGATCACGGTCGCGGTCACCTCGATCACGTCGCCGGCCAGGACCGGCGCCCGGAACTGGACGTCGGAGTAGGACGCGAACAGCCCTTCGTCGCCGTCGGCGCGGATCGACAGTTCGGTGCCGACATCGCCGAACAGGCCGAGTACGTACGCCCCGTCCACCAGGTTGCCGCCGTAGTGGGCGTCCCTCGCGGTCACATAACGGCGGTGCGTGACCGCCTGCCCCACGACCGCGCTCACGCCGCTCCCCCAACGGGCGCCGCTTCGCTCGTGGGGACCAGGGCGTGCACCAGGTAGCTGGCTACCTCGCGTGGCGTCGTGCCGCGTCCGAAGATCTTGTCCACCCCGAGGTCCCTGGCCATGGCCGGGTCGAACCGGGGGCCGCCCACAACGAGCAGCGGGCGACGCCCTCCGGGCTGGCCGGCCCGGAACGCGGCGGCCACCTCGCGGGCACCGGTCAAGTGCGCCTCCCGCTGCGTGACCACCTGGCTGACCAGCACGGCGTCCACGTGCTCGGCCCGCGCCCGGGCCACGAGATCGTCCACCCCGACCTGCGCGCCGAGGTTCACCACCCGCATCTCCCGGTAGTATTCCAGGCCCTTCTCCCCGGCATGGCCCTTGACGTTCAGGATCGCGTCGATGCCCACGGTATGCGCGTCGGTACCGATGCAGGCGCCGAGCACCACGAGCTTGCGGCCGAGCCCGGTGCGGATCCGCAGGTTGACCTCGGCCGCCGACAGCACCGGGAACTCCCGCCGGGCCACCGTGACTTTCGACAGATCGACCAGGTGGCCGACCCGGCCGTAGACGATGAAGAACGTGAAGTCAGGCCCCATGCCCTTGGCGTGCACCACCATCGCCGGGTCGAGGCCCATGGACCCGGCGAGCTGAAGCGCGGCCCCTTCGGCCAGTGCCCGCTCTTCTTCGCTACCGAACGAAACCGGCAGGGTGAATGACAATTGCACGCGTCCGTCGCCGGTGGTGTCACCGTAAGGACGTATCACCCGGGCGGGAGCGGCTGGCGCTGTCTCGGTCATGACGCACCCTCCAAGATCTCGATCGCCGGGTTGCTCTGCTGGCCGGGGGGGGCGACCCCCCGGACCCCCCGGGCGGCTCGCCTGGTCATGAGGTACCCTCCAGGATTTCCGTCGCCGGGTTGAAATAGCCTGGTGCGCGCGTGATGACTCCGTCCAGGCCTCGGCCGCCGTCGGCGGGGCGGCGGGTGATGCCGAACGTGCCGTCCGCGATCGCGCCGAGCAGCCCGTCGCCGCCGATGCGGCGCAGCAGGTCCACCGCCTCGCCGAGCACCTGGTGCGCGCGCCGCTGGACCAACCCGCCCGGCGGCGGCCGGAAGTTCTCGCCCAGCTGGCCCGCGGCCCGGGCCACGTACCGGACATTCTCCAGCGCCAGGTCGCGGTCGGACAGGAACGGCGTGTGGATGCCCTCGGTCATCATGCCGATGAGCAGGATCGACTGGTCGGTCATCACCCCCGCCAGGTTGAAGAACGCGTCCAGCAGGTATCCGGCGAATACGTTGCCGGTCATGTGCTTGGTCGGCGGCATGTACTTGAGCGGTGCGTTCGGGAAAAGCTCGCGGACCAGCTGGGCATGCGCGAGTTCCAGCACGAACGAGTCTGGCACCTCGGGGTTGATCTCGAATGCGTGACCCAGGCCGAGCTGGGAGTCGGCCAGCCCGGCTTCCTGGCCGAAGAACTCGTTCAGCAGCTGGCTGACGACCACCGTGTGCGCGGCGTCCACCGCGTCCGCCGTGGTCAGGTAGTTGTCCTCGCCAGTATTGATGACGATCCCGGCCCTCGCGTGCACCTGGCGGGAGAACCGCTGGTCGATGAAGGTGCGGCGGGGGTTGATGTCGCGGAAGATGATCCCGTACATGCAGTCGTTCAGCATCATGTCCAGCCGCTCAAGCCCGGCCAGTGCGGCGATCTCCGGCATGCACAGCCCGGACGCGTAGTTGGTCAGCCGCACGTACCGGCCCAGCTCGCGCGAGACGTCGTCCAGCGCGGCCCGCATCAGGCGGAAGTTCTCCCTGGTCGCGTACGTGCCGGCGTAGCCCTCCCGGGTCGCGCCCTCGGGCACGTAATCGAGCAGCGACTGGCCGGTGGACCGGATCACCGCGATGATGTCGGCGCCCTCCCGCGCGGCGGCCTGCGCCTGCGGGATGTCCTCGTAGATGTCCCCGGTGGCCACGATCAGGTAGATCCACGGCTTCGGCGGGTCGGACGTCTCGCGGATCATCGCGTCCCGCTCGGCGCGGCGGGCGTCGATGGCCGCGATGCCCCGGCCGAGCGCGGCGCTGGCCGTGGCCCGCGCCGCGGCGGCGTCCCGGCCCTCGGGCACCCGGAACTTCACCTTCCCGGCCGCGGCGTCGCGGGCGAGGACGGCGAGGCTGGAGAACTCCCCGGTGAGCAGCGCATCCCAGGCCGGCAAGGCCACGCCGTGTTCCAGGCCCGTGCTCTCGCGCACGGCGTCGGCGAGCCTGTTCACCCAGGGCATGCCGTCCTCGTCGGCGCCGTCGAGCCCGGCGAGGCGAAGCACGGCCCGCTCCACTGACACCGTCGTATGCGTCCTGGCCAGTTCGACGATGGGCCGCCCAGCGGCCCTGGCCAGTTCACGAGCTTCGCGGACGACCGCCGGATCAAGCCCGAGTTTCGGCTCCATCACGCGTCCTCCTCTCGAAAATCGCGCGCACCCCCGGCTCGGCCCGGATCAGGTCCAGGGCCAGCTCCGCGTGTCCTGGAACGTACCCGTTGCCGATCAGCATGGTCACGTCGGCGGCCATCCCCTCCGCGCCGAGGGCGGCGGCGGTGAATGAGGTCGCCATCGAGAAGAAGATCACCGTGCCGCCCTGGGCGGTGGCGAGCACCGCGCCGCCTTCACAGCCGGGCACGTCCACGCAGACCACCGTCACATCGGCGGGGCCGCCAGCGCCGCGGACCGCGCCGGCCAGGGCCACCGGGTCCCGCGCGTCGGCGATCACCACGTGGTCCGCGAGCCCGCTGCGCCCCAGCACGTCCGCCTCCGCGCCGGTCGGCACCACGCCGATGACTGTGCCCGCACCAGCCCGGCGGGCCGCGACCGCGGACAGCGAGCCGCTCTTGCCGGCGGCGCCGAGAATCGCCACGACCGGCCCCGGCTGGATGCTCGCCGCCCCGGCTACCACCCGGTGAGTGAGCGCCGGGGCGCCGCAGACGTCCAGCACGGCGAGCGCGAGTTGCCCGGGCAGGTCGTCAGGAAGCACGGTGGCGATCGAGCGGCCGAAAAGTATCGCGTGCCCGCGGCATGGCACCTGCTCGGAATGGCCGTCCCAGTCGGCCAGGCCGTCGATGATCACGAGCGGGGTGAGGCTGAGCGAGACCAGCGTGGCGATCCGGTCGCCGGCCGCCAGGCCGAGCGGCGAGTAGGAACCGGCCTCCTCCACCACCCCGGTCAGCATCCCGCCGGAGCCGGTCACCGGGTTCTGCATCTTGCCCCTGGTCGCGATGATCTCCAGGACCGCGGCCCGCATCGGGCCCGGGCTCCCCCCGGACGACTCGCGGAGCTGGCGGAACGATGCGGCGTCCAGGTTGAGCCGGTCGACCCGCACCCGCACCTCGTCCGGCCAGATCCGTGGGTCGGGGTCGAGCCGCCACGCCGCCTGCGGCAGCACCCCCGCGGGTTCGAGCACCCGGTGCAGGCCCAGGGGTGAGCCGGCGGCGCTATGCCGCTGCTCACGTGTCCGTTGAGTCACATCTGTATCTCTTTCCACTCCAGCCCCTCACGGCCACGCCCCCGTAATGGGCTCGCTCCCCGGCTCGCTCCCCTGGTTCGCTCCCCCAGCGGATCGCGGGCCCGGCACGATACCGGCCGCGCAAATCAGCAAGTTCTCCTGTGATTAGCTACTCTGACACTAGCTTCTTCTCTATGTGCTCCGGATGGAAGGATATCGTTCGGTAAAACGAGACTGGAACGGGGAGGGCGAGCGTCGTGGTCGAGCAGCCGTATGCATACCAGCGCATCGAGTTGACGGAGCCGGACTGGCAGCGCATCCCCGGCTGGTCTCAGGTGACCACCGCGGAATGGGAGTCGGCCCAGTGGCAGCGCGCTCACTGCGTGAAGAACATCCGCCAGCTCCGCGAGGTGCTCGGTACCGGCCTGGATGATGCGTTCCTGGCCGACCTGGAGCATGACCAGCGTGAGCGGGCCACCATGTCGATGCTGGTGCCGCCGCAGATGATCAACACGATGGCGGGATCACATCAGCCGGACCGGCCGGGCTTCACCGAGGCGTTCTACGCCGACCCGGTGCGCAGGTACATGATCCCGGTCTTCAGCGACCGGCGCACCGACTGGCCATCACACCCGTACGCGTCCAGGGACTCGCTGCACGAGGCGGAGATGTGGGCGGTCGAGGGGCTCACCCACCGGTACCCGACCAAGGTGCTGGCGGAGGTGCTGCCCACTTGCCCGCAGTACTGCGGGCACTGCACCCGGATGGATCTCGTCGGCAACCCGACCGCGTCCACCGCCAAGCTCAAGTTCGGGCTCCCCCCGGCCGACCGGCTCACCGCGATGATCGACTACCTGCAGGCGACGCCGGGGGTGCGGGACGTGGTCGTTTCCGGCGGGGATGTGGCGAATATGCCCTGGCCCCGGCTGGAGGCGTTCGTCGGCGCCCTGCTCGACGTGGCCAGCATCCGCGACATCCGGCTGGCCACGAAGGCGCTGATGGGCCTGCCCCAGCACTGGCTGGCCGACAACGTGCGGGCCGGCCTGGAGCGGCTCGGCGCCAAGGCCCGTGAGCGGGGGGTGAGCATCGCGATCCACACCCACGTGAACGCGGCCCAGTCGGTGACTCCGCTGGTGGCTCGGGCCACCCGGGCTATGCTGGACACCGGCATCCGCGACGTGCGTAACCAGGGCGTGCTGCTGCGCGGGGTCAACGACAGCGCGTCCGCCCTGCTCGACCTGTGCTTCACCCTGCTGGATGGGGCCGGCATCATGCCCTACTACTTCTATATGTGCGACATGATCCCCGGCAGCGAGCACTGGCGGCTTTCCCTGGCCGAGGCGCAGGACCTCCAGCACCAGATCATGGGCTACCTGCCCGGCTTCGCCACCCCCCGGGTGGTCTGTGACGTCCCCTATGTCGGCAAGCGGTGGGTGCATCAGGTGTCCCGCTACGACACCGACCTCGGCATCTCGTACTGGACGAAGAACTACCGAACCGGGGTGGAGTCCGAGGACCCACTCGCGCTCAGCCGCGAGTATCCCTACTACGACCCCATCTACCGGGTCCCGGAAAGGGGCCAGGCCTGGTGGCGCGCCCGCGCCCGCACCCGGGACCGCGCCGCCGGCGCTGCGCCGCCGCCGCCCCAGCTTGTGCAAAACAGCTAGCGGTCGGGCCTCTGCCGCTATCGGGCCGTGTACAGCAGGTCGACGGTTGCGCGTGCGTGGGGCCACTGCAGCGTGAAATGCCAGCATCCGGGCGTCGGTACGTCGATGATGCTCGGGTAGATCTCACCTGGCCCGGAGTCGGCGGGGAGCTGAACCCGCACGACGGGCCCGCTGGCACTCGCCTGGCGTGCGGTGATAACGAGAGGCTGGCCATCGCGCGGCGTCCGCACCACCCAGAGGATCTTGTTGTTCATGTTCGGCCGGCTAGGGGCCGTCAGCGGGTAGCCGAACAGGAAACCGGCGGCATTGCCTTGATTCGAGACGGCGAACGGCAGGGATGCCGGCGTGTTGGCAGCTGTCGCGCGGCCAATCCACGCTGGCGTCGGCCCCTTGAAGAGCTGGGTTGATCCGCATGAATGCGCCGCCAGTGCCGTCTGGGATTGCTGGCCGTGCGTGGTCCTCGCCGCGCCCGCCGCCACCGAAGGCCGCGGGCTTCCCGCGCCCGGCCGGGAGCACCCGGCCGCCAGGGCAGCGGCGACAAGAGCGGCCAGGGCCGCTGCGAAGACCCGGACCACCTGCGCCATAGGGGTAACGGTCGCCGACGCGCGCATCGAAATCAAGGCCCGATTGCACAACGGCGCGTCGTAAGCGCGACGATGCCTACTACCCGCGGCCTAACCTCAGAACGGGCTTAGCCCACGTCAAACTCGCCGCTCCGGACCGCAGCCTTGACCCGCTCGACCTTCCCGGCCCGGACCCCGACCCCGCCGTCAGGACTCTCATCGAGAGCTACCGTGCCGCCCTAGACGCGATAGCGAGCTGCGGCTGGGAGCGCGAGCAGGTGGCGCAGCCATAATGCCCGCGCCACCGCTGACCTGGCTCGTCGGCTGGGTTAGACCGTAACGCGGATCTCCCGCACGATCGCCTCCGCGCCATGCTCCAGCATCGTGTGGGCCAAGTCCCTGCCGAGATGCTGGGGGCTGGCGCCGTTGCAGACAGTGCCCGCCGGTGAAGGCCCGTTGCTAATTCCGCAAACCGCGTGCGGGTCGTGCACACGCCCTTTCCAGCCAGCTGCGCGGAGCGTTGCATCACGTTCGTACCGCCAGCAAGCAGCGGAAAGGCGAGAGCAATGCAGGAACAGCCTTCCCGGCAGCGGGAGAACACGGCTGCCCCCGCCGTGCCGCGACCCCGGCCAGCATTGCTTCTCCCACCCCGCCTGGAGGCGGCCCGCTGCGCCGTCCTCGTCGCCGACCCGCTGACCGTCAAAGGCCGCCCGGGATGCTCGCCAAGAGCCCGGCCCCGGGAACTCGCCAAGGCAGACCTCATCTGGCAGCGCACCGGGGTGCTCGCGCACTACCTGACCGGACTGCGGCCCGGCCTTCTGGCCGGCACCGGGTTCTACGCCGACCCGCGGAACCGCGGCCGCACGACGCATGTCTACCCGCTGGCGGACCTGGCGTACTCGGTGTGCTTCTCCGAGCATGACGGTGAGCTGTTCGCCCACATCCGGCTGAACGTTTTCTCCGATCTCGGCGGCGCTGGGGTGTCGGTCATCAACGGCACCGTCGTGAAGGTCCGCAAGGGCGCAGGCACCTACGATGAGGAGGAGCTGGCCGACCGGGCGGCGTTCCAGCGCGGCTACCCGCTCCCGCTCATCGTGTCCCGGGTCACCCGCCGCAACCTGCGCAGGCTCACCGGCCGCGAGCCCGCCCCAGACGGCCCGTTCGGCTGGGGACGCGCGTTCTTCAGCAAGAAATCGGTGCTGGCCAACGCGGTGCGCAAGTACGTGCGCAACCGCGGCAGGTACGCCAGCCAGCTCTCCGGTACCGCCGCACTGGGAGTACGGGTACTCCGCTTCCGCACACCAGGCCACGCCGAGCAGTGGCTCAGCACCGTCGCAGCACGCCCGGCACTACCTCTCGGGCTGGGGGCAACTGGCGCCCAGGAGTGACTCCTTTCCCAAGCGTGTGCAGATTGTGCACGCGCCCTCGCCGAGCGGGTACATCCGCCGTAGCCTGAACGGGGATCGCCTGCCATGACGGGGGAGCCGCGATGGACACCCGCGATGCTGCGTGGGATTCGGCGCGGACGCTGGCGCTGATCAAAGCCCGGGACATCGGCGGCGCGATCCGGCTGGCCCGCCAGGCACGCGGCTGGCGGCAAGCCGACCTGGGGAAGGCATCCGGCTACTCAGCCTCGACCATCTCCCGACTGGAGACCGGCCGGAGAGCCTCCGCCGATGTCGGCATGCTTCGCCAGGTCACGCGAGCGGCCGGGATACCTCCCGATCTTCTCGGCGCGCTTCTCGGACTTCCCCCCTCCATCCCCGCTACGGTGGCCGGAACCATCGGCCAGCGGGCCGGGGAGGACGATTCCATGCGCCGCCGCACACTCCTGTCCGCCGCGGGACTCACGGTGCCCCTGACCTTGCTGACCGGGCTCGACGACGCACTGGCCCTGTTGCCGGCCGCCTCTGGCGACGCTGCCCCAACCGAGATCGCCCGGCGGCTCGCCCGGGCACGCGCCTGGTTCGACAACGGAGACCTGGCCCGGCTCGTCGCCGGCTTCCCCGCCCTCCTGGCCTTCGCGCACGAGGCAGCCGGGCCCCGTGGGGAGCCCGGAGCGTACAGGCAGCTGGCGGCCTGCTACGACCTGGCGACCGAGACGTTAAACAAGATCGGCCGCTACGGGACAAGCAGGATCACCGCCGACCGTGCCACAACGTCCGCGGGCTTGTCAGGATCGCCCATCGCGATGGCCGCGGCCGCCCGTTCCCTCGGCATTGTCCTGCGCCATGAGGGACGCCAGGAGATCGCCGATCGTGTCACGCTCGAAGCTGCCGCCCGGCTGGAAGCGACCGGGCTCACTCAGCCGGCGCAGTCGGCTGCCTACGCCCAGATGCTCTGCACTTGCGCTTACAACGCCGCGCAGGCTGCCGACCGGGACCGGGCCCTCGAACTGATCAAAGAAGCGGAGCGCGCGGCCGCCCGGCTCCCAGAACCCGCGATCCCCGGCCAGCCATTCACCGTCAGCCCGCCCCAGGTCACCCTCTACCGGGTCGGCGTGCACTGGTCTCTCGGCGACGCCGGCTCCACCATCCATGCTGGGCGCGACCTGCACCCGGGCCAGTTCCCTACCCCTGAGCGCCGCGGCCGGCTCCACACCGACATGGCCCGGGCGTGGTGGCAATGGGGCAAGCCTGAACAGACCGCGCACGCGCTCCTGGCCGCCTGCCGGCAGGCGCCAGCCGAGGTCCGCGACCGGCCCGCCATCCGTGGCATCGCCATCAGCCTGGCCGAACGGCATCCCCGCGTCCCCGGCGTGCGCGAACTGGCTTCGGCCATCGGCCACCGCCCGGTCTAGGAGCTTTTGGAGCACGACTTACCACCCATCCGGCCGACCCGTGCGTACCGGCCGGATATCCGCCTGGTACGCCGCTCCGGAGCTGAGCCGGATGACCCACTCGCCGTCGATCTGGCGGTCCCGGATGCCGTCCGGATCGTAGGACAGGGTCGCGTGCCCGCTGGTGAACGCGTCCTGCAGCTCTCGGGTAAGCCTGTGTTCCCCGACGCTCCGCGCGGCCTCGCGCAGCTGCCGGACTGCACAGCCCGTTCCCTGGCACAGGGCGGGCAGTACCCGCCGACGGTGCCAGCTTCAGCGCAGTGGGGCTCGTGGGCTTGTGCGCCTGGCAGTAGCGGGAGCCCCCGGACCGGCTGTTCCGGCACCTGGTCCCGCGAGCACGGGACGTAGACTGGCAACTGCGACCGCACACCCCGGTACACGCCGTAGGCGGAGGCCTCCTCATCACTGGGGAACTCGACGGGCACAAACCCGGACCCTACGAGCCCAACGTCGCAGAGTCCCGCGAAAGACCCAACCCGTTACGAGCCCGGCTACCCCCGAACGGCGACGTGCTTTGGAACAGCCAGTCACGGTAAGGAAGATCAACTCAGCCGCTTAGCGCGACTGACTGTTCCGTTGTTCGTCGAGGGCCGACGCTCATTGAGGTCGGCCTGGCGTGCTCTCTCGATGAACGTGATCTCCCCGGCGTGGGTGCGAGCGCGCACGCCCCAGCGCGATCGCGATCCCCCGGCCGACACCACGACTGGCTCCGGTCACCTAGGCCACCCGCCGGGCAGCCGGACCCTGGACATCCGCCATGCCAAGCACCGTAGCGGCCCGTCACGATCCTGCGATTGTCGCGTCCGGCGCTGATGCCGAGACGTGGCTGGACATCGCTCAGACATACCGAGGCTCCAGCAGGGCACACGTCGCATGGGGAATGCGGAGGGGAGCGCGGGGCCGATGGG